>Ga0193751_1001319_pt1 | contig 16127 bp, 9 predicted proteins | sample L1c2metaG_FD_143050 | JGI IMG/M metagenome (GOLD analysis project Ga0193751, IMG submission 143050) | Soil microbial communities from a riparian zone of the East river system, Colorado, United States - L1c2 | ecosystem: Environmental > Terrestrial > Soil > Riparian zone | place: USA: East River... | reverse complement strand
CGAATTTGAAGGTTGCGCCGAGCATCCAGCGGCGGCCGTATTTCTGATAGTCAATGATCCGCAGCGGGTTTCCGGTCCCGTCGTTGGTCACGAACGGCTCGTTCGTCAGGTTTTGTCCCTGCAGATAGATCGAAAGACCGCTCGCCCATGAGTTCGGCTGGAACTCATACCCAATCTGCCCATCGACAATCGTCTGCGGCAGGGCGTGACGCAGCGTTCTGTTCGCACCGAAGCCCGACACTTCGCCCACGAAACCGGACCGGTGACGTACACTGGCCCTGGCCGAGAAGCCCCATTTTTCGAAGTAGAGCGTGCCGTTCGCAACCCACTTGGAATAGCCGGGCAAATCGGAGACCGGGCCGCCTATGTACGGGTGAATCCGTGACTTGGTGTATGAAACGCCGCCCGTGACTCCGAACCCGTCGAGCGCGGGAATGAGCTCGCCGAACGGCAGCGTGCCGGCGAGCTCGACGCCGTACATCTTGCCGCCCTTCACGTTGTACGGCCGGGTAAGCAGGCCGTTGGTAATCCCTTCGGGCGGCAGGTACGTGCTTAGATTGGACGGATCGGTCGTCTGGAAACCGGTCGGGATCGGGAAGCTGCTGTAGTCGAACGGCGTACCAAACAGGTTCTGATCGACCACGAAAGTATCGAAATATTTGTAGAAGAACTGGGCCGACAGATAGCCCTTGATGCCCCAATATTTCTCAAAGCTAAGGTCGGCGGCGTTAGCGCGGAACGGTCGGAGTTCCGGGTTACCGCTGTCACCGCTGATATAGTTCATGTTGACGCCGCCAATGGTGACGACGTTGCCGCCGTAGCGAAACGCCGCCCGCATATCGTCGATGCGCGGCCTCATGACTTCGCGCGCGAGTCCAAGTCGGATCACGAAATCGGACGGGAAGCGCAGCGACAGGTTCAGGCTGGGCATCACATCCCAATATTTCGCGCCAGCCTTGATCGGAGTGAGCGTGCCGCTCACCCGGTCGGCAGTGACGCCGGTGCTGCTTTGATCTGTGTGGACGGCCTGGACGCCGATATTGCCCGTCAGGTCCGCCGAGCCGAGATGGGACTTGATGTTGAACAGCCCGTAAAGCGACCCGAGATTCTCCTGGATCTGGTATGCCTTTACGACAACGTCAAGATTGGAGTTGTTCGACACCAAAGTGTAGATTCCGGCGTCGAGGAGCGCCTGCGGGTCGTAGGCCAGGCTTGGACCCAGCCCGAGCCAGCCCAGATTGACCGGATTCAACATGAACTGGCTGGGAAGCGGGACCTGGAGAACGTTTGTACCGGCGAGCTGAACGAAAGCTTCGTCAGGTGTGAGCGACTTGTGGTGGTTGGTCCAATTCCCACCGACAACGAACTGCGACAGGAAGGAACTGTTCAAGTCCTTCGAGATCTCGCCGTGATACTGCCAGATGCGGTCGTTGACGATGCGGTTATTCCAATAGCCCGGCCTGGCGGAACCGGTGACTGGATCTGTGCCGCCCCAGCCCTGAGGACTGGTAATAAGGATAAGATTCGGGTCCGAATAATCGAGGTTGTGGCTGGTGATGACCGTGCCGGTATCGGTCGTCTCGAATCCGAGCGTGTCGGATGGTCCGCTCTTATTGTAACCTGTGCCCGCATAGGTTTCGAAGACCAGCTCGTTGCGCTTGGTCTTGTTATAGCTAAGATCGAAAAAGCCGTGCCAACCGTCGGGCCCGTCGTAACGGTTGTTCCAGCCGAACGAATAAAGCTTGGCGTTGCGCGGTTGGGAAACGTTGCGGACCACGTTCCAGACATTCGCGAAGGTCCCGGACGTGACCACGCCGTTTGTGACGGTGCCGGGTGTGAGAGTGGCGCCGCCCCACTGCAGCGGGACCTCGATCCCGCGCGCGATCTGCTTGTCCTTGAAGTTCGAATAGAAGCCGTCGAGCGTCGACGTGATGGTGTCGGTCGGTTTGAACTCGACCGTTCCGGCGAGGCCGAGGCGCTTCAGCTCGGTCGACCTTGAATACGGTTTCTCGCCGCCGATCACGACATTGCCGCCTCCGGCATCCGCGTAACCCCAGGAATTGAACTCCTTCGACTCGTAGGGCTCGTCGGTCCAGCTGCCGGCAAGCGAGATACCGGCGCGGCCGTCGGCAAACTGGTCGACATAGACGCCGTTCACGCGATAGCCGTACTTCTTCGCGTCCGGATTGAGCTTGCCCATGTCCGGATAGACCGCGCGGCCGCCAACAGCGATCACGCGCTTGCCATATTCGAGCGGACGGATGGTGCGAAGGTCGACCGTGCCGGCGATGCCCTGGCCGATGACCGACGCCAGCGGCGTCTTGTAGACGTTGACCTGGTTGACGATTTCGGACGGATATTGGTCGTATTCGACGGCGCGGTTGTCGCCGGTCGAGGTTTGCTCGCGACCGTTGAGGAGCGTCGTCGAGAAGTCCGGCCCGAAGCCGCGGATCGAAAGGTATTCCGCTCGGCCATTCAGCGTCTGCGCAGCAAGGCCCGGCAGACGCGCGATCGCTTCGCCGATCGACGCGTCGGGCAACTTGCCGATATCTTCGGCGCTGACCGACTCGACGATCTGGTCGGATTTCTTCTTCTTGTTGATTGCGCTCTGCAATGAAGCGCGGAAGCCGGTAATGACGATGTTGCTGCTCTGATCGGCCTGCGGGGTCGGATTGGCGCCCTGATCGCTCTGCGCCGGCTGAGCCGCGGTCGCCGCCGACGCGGTTCCCGTAATCGCCGGATTGGCCTGCTGCGCCCAGGCCGGCTGGCTCGAGGCAATCACCACCGCGACGGCAAGCGGGCTCGCCGCCACCAGAAGCGAACGTGAAAAAGCACTGGTCATGTAATCGATCCCCCTAAAACCGGCCGCGCGGACCGGGCATACGTCATCACGGGGGCTGAAGCCCCTCTCCCGACGCTAGAGATATCAGAGCTTTGCGGGAGCGGAACTGCCTCAATGGCTATACATACGTATTCAGAGCGCTAAGAATTCACCACCTATGCAGAGGCGGCCGACCTCTTTCGACATCGCAGCGCTCGCAGGCGTGTCGCAGCCGACGGTATCGCGCGCATTGAGCGGCAACCCATCGGTCAGCGAAGCGACACGGGCGCGGGTGCTCGCGGCGGCCGAGGAGCTCCACTACAAGGTCAACAAGAACGCGTCGGGCCTAAGGCTCCAGCAATCGCGCACGCTCGCCGTGCTGTTCTTCGACGAGCAGTCGCCCGAAGGCGCGGTCATCAACCCCTTCTATCTATCGCTGTTAGGACCCATGGTCCGCCGCTGCGCCGAATACGGCTACGACCTGTTGATCTCGTTCCAGCAACTCTCCTCCGACTGGCACGTCGATTACGAGGACAGCCGCAAGGCCGACGGCATAATCCTCCTCGGATACGGCGACTATCTCGAATATTGCCCAAGGTTGGAGGCGCTGATCGAACGCGGCACGCATTTCGTGCGCTGGGGCTCGGGCGGCGACGGCCAGCTTGGAACGACGGTTGCGTCAGACAATGAGCAGGGTGGGTTCGACGCGGCCACCCATCTGCTGCAGCAAGGCCGGCGCCAAATCGCGTTTATCGGCACCGCCGAACCCGGCTATCCCGAGTTCCTCGAACGATGGCGCGGCTATTGCCGGGCATTGCGCGCGGCCGGCATCGAGCCCGACGACAAGCTCCGCGCGGACGCCGACCCGAGCGAGGCGGCGGGGCGCGCCGCGGTCGAACGTCTGCTCGAACGCGGGGTCGAGTTCGATGCCATCTTCGCCGCCAGCGATGTCGCCGCGATCGGCGCCATGCATGCACTGCAGAACATCGGGCGGGCCGTTCCCGAAGTCGCCGTGGTCGGCTTCGACGACATTCCCGCGGCGAGCCTGTCGAGCCCACCGCTGACCACCGTCACCCAGGATGCGCGCCAGGCTGCCGAAGCGTTGATCGACACGCTGATCGAGGCGATCGAGACCGGCGAAGCAAGCGACCGCCTGCTTCCGGTGCGGCTGACGCTGCGGGAGTCGAGCGGCTGAATTGCCGAGTGACTGACGGCTTCACGCGCCGCGAAATAGTCAGCGCGAGCGCGCTCGCGCTGACTGGCGCAAACCTGCTGACCGCGCCCTCCCAAGCCTCCGCCGAACCCGTTGCTGCCGGCCGGTCGCGCGAGCGGCTCGAACAGTGGCGGTTCCATCTCGGTCATGCCGCAAACGCCGAGCGCGATTTCGGCTTTGGGCGCGACCAGCGGACCTTCGCCAAGGCCGGCTGGGGGACCGCGGACGCCGCGCTGCCCAAGTTCAACGATTCCGGCTGGGCTGAGGTGCAGGTGCCGCACGACTGGGCGGTCGCGCTCCCGTTCGCGCCGCCGGCGACTCCGCCGCCCAAGGATCGCGCCGATTCCATGGCCGCGCATGGTTTCAAGGCAATCGGCCGCGATTTCCCACAAAACAGCATCGGCTGGTATCGGACGCCGATCGGCATCACATCCGCCGACCGCGGCCGCCGCCTCTGGCTCGAGTTCGACGGCGTGTTCCGCGACGCGATCATCTTCGTGAACGGCTATATCGTCGCCCGCAACGAGAGCGGCTACACTCCGTTCCGCGTCGGGATCGACGATTTCCTCGATTACGACGGCGGCCCAAACGTCATCGCGGTGCGCGCCGACGCGACGCTCGGAGAAGGCTGGTTCTACGAAGGCGCCGGCATCTACCGCCGCGTCGATCTCGTGCGCGCGAACGCGCTGCACATTCCGCAATGGGGAACGTTCGTCCGGACCGATGTGCAGCCCGACGGCGCACTGGTTCAGGTCGCGACCGACGTGCTCAACAGCGGTGACGCGCCGGTTTCCGCAACATTGCGCCAATCGCTGATCAGTTCCGACGGCCTAGTCGCGGCAATGCTGCCCGATGTCGCACTGAACCTCGCGGCCGGCGAGCAACGTACGGTCGAGCAGCAGGAGCTGCTCCTCGCTCCGCGACTGTGGTCGCTCGAGGAGCGCAACCTTTACACGCTCCGGTCGGAAATCCATTCCGCCGAGCGCCGCGTGGATCAGGTCGATACGCGTTTCGGAATCCGCACCATCGCGTTCGACGCGAACCGCGGCTTTTATCTGAACGGCCGCCCAGTGAAATTGCTCGGCACCGCCAATCACCACGACCATGCGGGAGTCGGTACCGGCATCCCCGACGCGCTGCACCGCTGGCGCGTCGCCCAGCTCAAAGAAATGGGCTCCAACGCCTGGCGCAGCGCGCACAACCCGCCCGCTTCCGCTTTGCTCGATGCCTGCGACGAAATGGGCATGCTGATGATCGTCGAGCAGCGCATCAACAGCTCGGACGAGGAAGCGCAGTCTGAGCTCGACCGGATCGTCCGTCGCGATCGCAATCATCCAAGCGTGATCCTGTGGTCGCTGGGCAATGAGGAGCCGCACCAGGCGAGCGAACGCGGCGCGCGAATCAATGCCGAATTAAAGGCGCATGTCCACCGGCTCGACCCGACCCGGCCGACGACCTTTGCGATGGATCAGGGCTGGGACAACGGCGTCGGGCGCGTCGTCGACGTGCTCGGCTTCAACTATCGCACCGACAAGATCGAGGGATACCATCAGCGCCATCCCGAGCAACCGGTCATCGGCACCGAGACGGGGAGCACGGTCGCGACCCGCGGCGAATACGCCAACGACCCCGCGCGGCACGTCATGCGCGCTTACGACACCGAGCATCCGTGGTGGGCGACCACCGCCGAGGAATGGTGGACGATCGTCGCCGACCGTTCGTATATCGCCGGCGGCTTCGTCTGGACCGGCTTCGATTATCGCGGCGAGCCGACACCCTATGCCGAATTCCCGAGCATCTCCTCGCAGTTCGGGATCCTCGACACCTGCGGGTTCCCCAAGGACAATTATTATTACTACCACGCCTGGTGGCGGCCCGATCAGCCGCTGGTCCATTTGCTGCCGCACTGGACCTGGCCGGGCCGCGAAGGCCAGTCGATCGAAGTGTGGGCGCACGGCAATACCGACGAGGTCGAGTTGAGGCTCGACGGGCACTCGCTCGGCCGCAAGGCGATGCCGCGCAACCGCCACCTCGAATGGCGCGTGCCTTATGCGCCCGGGCGCCTCGAAGCGATCGGCTACAATCGGGGCCGGATTGTCGCGCGCGATACGCGCGTGACCGCGGGCCCGGCGCATTCGGTCAGCCTGGTGGCGGATCGCCGAATCGCGAAGGCCGGCGAAGTGGTGATGCTCAACGCCGCGGTGCTCGACGCGCGCGGGCGGCCGGTTCCGACGGCGGTCAATTTGCTGAGCTTCGCTGCCAGCGGCGGCACGATCGTCGGCGTCGGCAACGGCAACCCCAACAGCATCGAGCCAGACGTGGCGAGCGAGCGCCGGGCGTTCAACGGCCTCGCCCAGGCGATTATGCGCGTCGGCTCGTCGGCCGGTCCGGTCTCAGTCTCGGTGGGAAGCGCAGGCTTGAACGGATCGCGCGTGCGAGTCATCGCGCTGCCATGAAGCTTTTCCTGATCGTCGCCGGCCTCGTAGTCGCGACCGTGGCGCAGGCCGGGCCCCCAGCGCCGCCACCGGCCGGCGGCCTGTATCTCGGCGCGGACCTCTCCTATGTGAATGAGATGGAGGATTGCGGCGCGGTCTATCGCCTCCACGGCAAGCCGATCGACCCATTCAGGCTGCTTAAGAAAGAGGGCGGAAACATCGTCCGCGTGCGCATCTGGAACAACGCGACCTGGACCAAATACAGCAATTATCCGGACGTCCTGAAGACGATCCGCCGGGCGCACGCGGCGGGGCTGCAGGCGCTGCTCGACTTCCATTATTCGGACGACTGGGCCGACGGAGGAAAACAGATCGCGCCGGTTGCCTGGGCGAACCTCAGCAGGTCAAGGCGCTGCACGATTACACGCTCGATATTCTGCGCCGCCTCGACGCAGATCATGCGATGCCGGAGATTGTTCAGGTCGGCAACGAAACCAACCCCGAGCTGGTCGGCGGCAAGGAGACGGTGCCGATCAACTGGGAGCGCAACGCGCGCTTGCTCAACGCCGGGATCGAGGCGGTGCAGGAGGCGGGCCGCGCCGGATCGATCGCGCCCAGGATCATGCTCCACATCGCCCAGCCCGAGAACATCCTCCCGTGGTTCGACGCGGCGACCAAGGCGGGCGTTGAAGGCTACGACCTGATCGGCATCAGCTATTACAGCAAATGGTCGAAGTGGAATCTGGCGCAGCTCAAAGAGACCATCGCCACGGCCAGGGCGCGCTACGGCAAGGACGTGATCGTGGTCGAGACCGGCTATCCGTTCACGCTCGAAGGCGCGGACACGGCGAAGAACCTGCTCGGTACCGATGCTTTAATCGCGGGCTATCCGGCGACGCCCGACGGCCAACACCGCTATATGGTCGATTTGACCCAATTGACCGTCGACGCCGGCGGCATCGGCGTCGTTTATTGGGAACCAGCTTGGGTCTCGACCCGCTGCGGCACGCGTTGGGGCAAGGGCTCGGACTGGGAGAATGCGACTTGGTTCGATTACCCCACCCACGAGGCGCTGCCCGTGTTCGAATGGCTACACCACAACTACCGCCGTCCCACCAAAGGACAAAGCGGCTAGCTCACCACCAGGTCGCGTAAAGCGCGACGAGAATCAGCACCACGCCGAGTGCGCCAATGTTGAAGCCGGCGCTGGTCTTGTAGCGGACTTCGTGGGTGTCGATCGTGTCCGCCCCCGAGCGTTGCGGCGTGACCAATGACACGACGATGCATAGCAGCGCGGACACTGCGAACACGACGCCCATGCGGTTGATGAACGGCGTCAGATATTCGTTCACGCCCGACGACAGCATCGGCGAGGGAAGCGTGTATTTCATGATCGTCGACAGCGCGACCGAGGTTACCGCGGCGACGATGGCCCCGGCTTCGTTGGCGCGCTTCCAGAACAGGCCAAGCAGGAAGATGACGCAAATGCCCGGGGTGAAGAAGCCGGTGAATTCCTGGATGAACTGGAACGCCTGCTCGGAGCTTCCGACCAGCGGGCGCGCCGCGATAATCGCGATGACGATCGCGATGACCGCGGTGATCCGCCCGACCAGCACGAGGTGGTGCTCCTCGCGCGCGCTCTCGGCGCTATCGTCCTCGGCGCGGGTGCGCTCGTGGCGGCGCTTGGCGTAGACGTCGAGGGTGAAGATGGTCGCGATCGAATTGATCTTGGACGCTGTCGACGAGATGATCGCCGCGACCAAAGCCGAGAAGACGAGGCCGAGCAGCCCCGGCGGAAGCAGCCGCATCATCGTCGGATAGGCCTGGTCGGGCTTGGGCAGGTCCGGCGCCAGCGTGACGGCGGCGATGCCGGGTAAGACGATGATCAGGGGCATCAGCAGCTTCAGGAACGAGGCGAAGATCACGCCCTTCTGCGCTTCGTCGAGGCTCTTGGCGGCGAGCGCGCGCTGAATGATGTACTGGTTGAAGCCCCAATAGCTGACGTTGGCGATCCACATGCCGCCGATCAGCACCGACAGGCCGGGCAGGTCGATATAGTGTGGGTCCCCCTTCTTGAGGATCATGTGGAAGTGATCGGGCGCGTTCGCGACCAGCTTGTGGAAGCCGCCGAACAGGTCGCCGCCACCAATTTGCGTCAACGTCAAATAAGCGACGACCAGGCCGCCGAGGACCAGCAACGTCACCTGGACGATGTCGGTCAGCGCGACGGCCTTAAGGCCGCCCTTGATCTGGTACAGCAAGGCGAACGAACCGAGGATCACCAGCGCGATATTCTGGTCGATCCCGGCGACCTTGTTGACCGCGATCGAGCCGAGCCAGATGATCGAGGTCAAGTTCACGAACACGTAGAGCGCGAGCCAGAAGATCGCCATCAAGGTGCGGATCAGGCCGCCGTACCGCCGCTCGAGGAACTGCGGCATCGTATAGATGTGGTTCTTCAGGAAGATCGGAAGGAAGAACTTGCCGACGATCAGCAGCGTCGCCGCGGCCATCCATTCGTAGGACGCGATCGCGAGACCGATCGCGTAGCCCGAACCCGACATGCCGACGATCTGTTCGGCCGAGATGTTGGCGGCGATGAGCGATGCGCCGATCGCCCACCACGGAAGGTTCTTGGACGCGAGGAAATAATCCGACGTGTCCTTTTGGTGTCCCGCCTTTTCGCGCGACACATATTGGGCGAGGCTGAAAATGCCGATCGCGTAGATCACAACAACGACCAGATCGATCATGGACAGGCTCATCGGCTTCCCTCCACTGGTCGCGGTGACCCCGCGAATTTGCTGCGCGAACTTATACGAGGGTTGCGGCGAGTCTAGCCCGCTGCTGTAAGCGGATGCGGGGAGAGATGTCGCATGGACGCAGCGCACGTGACCGAGAAGCCGCGGCAGAGCTTTGCCGGCCTGTGGAATATCTCGTTCGGCTTCTTCGGGATCCAGATCGGCTTCGCGCTTCAGAACGCGAACATGAGCCGAATCTTCCAGTCCTTGGGCTCGAGCCTCGACAATTTGCCGGTGCTATGGATCGCGGCGCCCCTGACCGGCCTGCTGGTGCAGCCGATTGTCGGCCATTTGTCGGACAAGACCTGGCTCGGGCGCCTCGGCCGTCGCCGGCCCTATTTCATCGCCGGAGCGCTGCTTGCTGCGCTGTCTTTGTTCCTGATGCCGGAATCATCGCAGTTGCTGATGGCCGCGGTGCTGCTGTGGACCTTGGATGCCAGTCTCAACATTTCGATGGAGCCGTTCCGCGCCTTCGTCGGTGACATGCTGAGGAAGGACCAGCACACCGCCGGCTATGCGCTACAGACCGCGTTCATCGGTGCGGGCGCAGTGGTCGGCTCGATCTTCCCGACTTTGCTCGACAAATGGGGTGTATCGAACATTGTCGCCGGCGGCGGCATTCCCGATACCGTGCGCTTCAGCTTCTGGTTCGGCGGCGCGGCGCTGTTCGTCGCGGTGCTGTGGACCGTGCTGTCGACGCGCGAATATTCGCCCGACGAAATGGCGGGCTTCGGCGAAACCGCCGAGCATCCCGATAATGAGCAGACCATCCGCAGACTCGCCAATCGCAGTTTCGGGACCAGCGTCGTGTGGGTTGCCGTCGGCCTGTCAGTGATTTTCGCGGTGATCGATCTGCACCTGGAAAAAGAGGTCTACCTGCTCGGCGCATTGTTGATCGCCTACGGATTAGCGAACGCTGCCGGGATCGCGCTCGCGCGGCGCGGAAGCAGCAGCAATATGCTCGCCAATATCGTCGGCGACTTCTCCGGAATGCCGCGCGTGATGAAGCGGCTGGCGCTGGTCCAGTTCTTCAGCTGGTCGGCGCTGTTCATCATGTGGATCAACACGACCCCAGTCGTCGCCGGAAACTTCTATCATTCGCCCGATCCAGCGAGCGCCGGCTACCAGGACGCCGGCAATTGGGTCGGCGTGCTGTTCGCAATCTATAACGGCATCGCCGCGATCGCTGCGCTGGCGCTGCTTCCATGGCTTGCTAAGTCGGTCGGCAAGGCGCGCACGCACATGATCTGCCTGGTCTGTGGGGCCGCGGGTTACGCCAGCTTCTTTGTGCTCAAAGATGCGAAAATGCTGGTTTTGGCCGAAATCGGCATCGGCATCGCCTGGGCGTCAATCCTCGCCATGCCCTACGCGATTCTCGCCAGCAGCCTGCCGCAGCGCAAGCTCGGCATCTACATGGGCCTGTTCAATATCTTCATCGTCGTGCCCCAGCTGCTCGTCGCGACAGTGATGGGATCGATCATGAAGGCGCTCTTCCCCGACCAGCCGATCTGGACGATGCTCGCCGCGGCGATCGTGATGGGGATTGCAGCGCTGGCGATGCTGCGCGTCGACGACCGCGCGAGCGCCTAGCCTTTCAACTCCGCCGCGGCGCGGGCCCGCTCCGCGACTTCGGGAAGCGTGTCCTCGGGCCCGCGATAGAGCCAGCTCTGCCCGACGCAAAGCACCGCATCCAGGGCGAGCCACTCCTGGGCATTGGCGGGCGTGATCCCGCCGGTCGGGCAGAAGCGCGGTTCGGCGAACGGTCCGGTGAGCGCCTTCAAAGCCGGGATCCCGCCGGCCGCCTGGGCGGGGAAGAATTTGAAGCGGTCGAGTCCGAGGTCGAGCCCGCGCATAATGTCGCCGGCGGTGGCGACGCCGGGAAGATAGGGAATGTCCGCCTTCAATGCAGCCGCGGTCAGGCTTTCGGTGAGTCCCGGCGCAACGATGAAGCGGCTGCCCGCGTCAATCGCCTGACCGAGCTGGTGCTCGTTGAGCACGGTTCCGGCGCCGACAATCGCGCCCGGCACCTGCGACATTTGGCGGATTGCACCGAGGGCGGCGGGCGAACGCAGGGTCACTTCGAGCACCGGCAGGCCGGCGCTTACAAAGGTCTCAGCGAACGTTGCCCAATCCTCGTCGCCGTCGAGCACTAGAACCGGGATGACTGGCGCGGCGCGCATGATGTCGTCAATTGTCATGAATGCTCCCGCGCAAAGGCCGCAGCCGCTCCGAACAGACCCGGCTCCGGATAGGTAATGAGCTTGACCGGCATGTCGTCCATCCGTCGCTCGAACCGCCCCTTGGCGATGAACCGGTCGCGAAAGCCGGAGCGCGGCAGGTAATCGGCCAGCCGCAAGCCGACGCCCCCGGCAATGACGACGGCCGAAGCGCCCTGCGCCAATGCCATGTCGCCGGCGACCGCGCCCAATGTCAGGCACAGCCGGTCGAGCGCGGCATTGGCAAGGCTATCTTCGCCCGACAAAGCGGCAGCCCATAATTCTTTGTCGTCGTGGAAAGTCAGCGCGCGGCCCTCGATCGCGCCGAGCGCCTCGTAAAGATTCCACAGCCCTCGGCCCGACGCGATCCGCTCGACCGAGACACGGCGAAAATTGCGCCGAAGCTCGGTCAGAATCCGATCCTCGAGATTGTCGAGCGGCGCGAAATCGACATGCCCGCCTTCGGTCTCGACCACCTCGTAACCATCGCGCTTCCTCAAGAGCGCGGCGACTCCGAGCCCGGTCCCGGGCCCGACGATCGTGACCAAACCTTGGTCCGGCAACGCCCGGTCGGGCCCGCAGATGTGGCGGAAATCTTCGAGCGGCAGTGTCGCGACCGCGTAGGCGACCGCGCCGAAATCGTTGACAATCGTAAAGCGCTCGACGCCGAGCCGCTCCTTCATCAGCGCCGGACGGATTACCCATGGGTTATTGGTAAGCTTCAAGACTTCGCCGCCGACCGGCCCCGCGAACGCAATCGCCAACTCCTTGGGCGGATCGATTTTCTTGCGGCGGCCGAAGTCCTCCCACGCGGTCTGGAAGCTCGCATAATCCGCGGTCTTGAGCGTGATTGGCTCGTCGAGCGAAATCACCCGGCCGCCTTCGATTGGCGCGAGTGCAAAGCGGGCGTGCGTGCCGCCGACGTCGGCTACGGCAATGGTTCTCACGCCTGCTCCGCCTCCATCGCCGCGAGCATCGCCGATGCGCCATACTCGGCCTCGTTGGCGTGGAGCCGCATCAGCGCGAACAGCTCGCGTCCGGTCCCGACCGGCGGCGGAGGCGAATTGGCCGGAGCGCGCGACCCGAGATCAACGCCCATCGCTTCGATCAGTCCGGCGCGCGCGTCGAGCCGGATCACGTCGCCATTGCGTACCCGCGCCAACGGCCCGTCGGGAAGCGCCTCGGGCGATACGTGGATCGCGGCAGGAACCTTGCCGCTCGCGCCCGACATGCGCCCGTCGGTGATCAGCGCGACCTTGTGGCCGCGATCCTGCAGGACGCCCAGGGTCGGGGTGAGCTTGTGCAGTTCCGGCATGCCGTTGGCGCGCGGTCCCTGGAAGCGGACCACGACCGCGCAATCATGATTCAGCTCGTCGGCCTTGAACGCTTCAAGCACTTCATTCTGGTCGGAGAAGCAGCGCGCCGGGGCCTCGATCATCCAGCGCTCCTCGTCGACCGCGCTGGTCTTGAAGATCGCGCGGCCGAGATTGCCCTGGACCAGGCACATTCCTCCGTCCGGCTGGAACGGGTCACGCGCCGGGCGCAGCATGTCCACGTCGGCGCTTTCCTCAGCCGGCTTCCAGATGAGCTCGTCGCCGTGCAGCTCGGGATTGCCGATCCACGCATCCATCGAATCCGCCCCTGCGGTCAGATGATCTGAATGGATCAGGCCGTCGCCCATCAACGTGTAGGTGACGAACGCCATCCCGCCCGCGTCCTGGAAGTCGTTCACGTCCTTCGATCCATTGGGATAGATTCGCGCGATCAGCGGCACCGCCGACGACAGCTCGGCGAAATCCTGCCAGTCGATCTGGATCCCTGCGGCGCGCGCAATCGCCGGCAAATGGATCGTGTGATTGGTCGAACCGCCAGTCGCGACCAGGCCGACCATCGCGTTGACGATGGCCTTTTCGTCGATGACCTGGGCTAACGGCCGTTCACCATTCTTCGCGAGCTCCGCAACGCGGTGGATCGCCGCCCGGGTCAGCGCTTGCCTCAGCGGCGTTCCGGGATTGATGAACGCCGCATTGGGCACATGCAGGCCCATCAGCTCCATCATCATCTGGTTGCTGTTGGCCGTGCCGTAGAAAGTGCACGTGCCGGGCGCGTGGTAGGATTCGGATTCGGCCTTCAGCAGCTCGTCCTTGCCGGCCTTGCCTTCCGCATAGAGCTGGCGGACGCGCTGCTTTTCCTTGTTGGGCAGGCCGGAAGGCATCGGCCCGCCCGGAATGAGAAGCGCCGGCAAATGGCCGAAGCGCAGCGCGCCAATCAGCAGCCCAGGCACGATCTTGTCGCAAATGCCGAGCATCGCGACCGCGTCGAACATGCCGTGGCTGAGCGCGATCGCCGTGCCCATCGCGATCACGTCGCGGCTGAACAGGGACAGGTCCATGCCCGGCTGGCCCTGGGTCACACCGTCGCACATTGCCGGAACGCCGCCCGCAACTTGCGCCGTCGCGCCGACCTCGCGCGCGAAGATTTTGAGCTGCTCGGGGTAACGGCCGTAGGGCTGATGCGCCGACAGCATGTCGTTGTAGGCGGTGACGATGCCAATATTCGGGCCGCGCAGGGTGCGGATCGAATCCTTGTCCTCGCCGGCTGCCGCGAAACCATGCGCGAAATTGCCGCAGCTGAGGCGCGGACGGTCAATCCCCCGCTCCTTCTGCTCGGCCATTAGGTCGAGATAGTGGCGGCGCGTCGATTTCGAGCGCTCGATGATACGGTCGGTGACTTTGGCGATGGTTGGATGGAGGGTCATGGCGTCTATCTGGGCCCTCCGCGTCACTCGTGCCAGCTAATCCCGTCGCGCTCGGTCAAAGCGATCGCTGCCGACGGTCCCCAGGTCCCCGCCGGATAGGGTCTTGGGCTAACGCCCTTCGACGCCCAGGCGGCGCGGATCTTGTCGATCCACGCCCATTGCGCCTCAACCTCGTCGCGGCGGACGAACAGGGTCGGATCGCCCTCGATCAGGTCGAGCAACAACCGCTCGTAGGCGATGCGCCGGCGGTATTCGCTGAACGCATTGGCAAGGCCGATGTCGAGCGGGATCTCGCGCAGGCGCACGCCGTCGCGGTCGAGGCCGGGAGTCTTGGACATCAGGAACAGGCTGATCGTTTCTTCGGGCTGGACGCCGATCACGAGCTTGTTGGGCTTGGTCGTCGCGCCGCGCGACGCGAAGATCGAATAGGGCACGTCGCGGAACTGGATATAGATTTCGGTGTCGCGCTTGGGCAGGCGCTTGCCTGTGCGTAAGTAGAAAGGCACGCCCTTCCAGCGCCAATTGTCGACGAAGGCCTTCAAGGCGACGAACGTCTCGGTCGTGCTGTCGTGGCCGATTTCCTCGGCATAGCCCGGCACCGGCTCGCCATCGATCGCGCCGCGCGTGTACTGGCCGGTGACCGTATTCGCCTCAACGTCTGCCGCGGTGATGGGACGAAGCGCGCGCAGCACCTTGACCTTTTCGTCGCGCACCGCGGTCGCGTCGAAATTGGTCGGCGGCTCCATCGCGACCAGCGCGAGCAGTTGCAGCATGTGGTTCTGGACCATGTCGCGAAGCGCCCCGGCCTGGTCGTAATAATCGCCGCGCCCCTCGACCCCGATCGTCTCGGCGACGGTGATCTGGACATGGTCGATGTGCGTGCTGTTCCAGAGCGGCTCGAACAGCGAATTGGCGAACCTGAGCGCGAGCAGATTCTGGACGGTTTCCTTGCCCAGATAATGGTCGATCCGGAACGTGCGGTCTTCGGGAAAAGCCGACGCGACCGCGTCGTTGATCTCGCGGCTCGATTCAAGGTCGGTGCCGAGCGGCTTCTCGAGCGCCATGCGCACGGTCGGACAGGCGAGGCCTGCCGCTTCCAGCCCGTCGATGGTCGGCTTGAACAACGACGGAGCGGTCGAAAGGAAGATCGCGACGCCCTTGCACGGATCGCCGACCTGTTCGGCGAGCCGCGTGAAACCGGCCGGGTCGGTGATGTCGAGCGGCACATAATGCAAGCGCTTCAAAAAGCGCTCCGCGACCTCGGCATTGAAGAATCCTTCGGGCAGATGGTCCTCGAGCGCCGCCTTCGCCCGCTCCCGAAAGGCGTTATCGTCGAGCGTCGTTCGCGCGGTGCCGACGATCCTCAGGTTGTTCGGCAGCAACCCGTCCGAATCGAGCCCGTACAGCGACGGCAGCAGCATGCGCCGGGCAAGGTCGCCGGTCGCTCCGAACATCAGGAGGGTTGAGGCCTTGTCGCGCATGCGCCGCTGCTAGAGGCGGCGGCCGCGCAAGCAAAGGCCGAAATTCTCACAAGCACTTTGTCAGGTGGCGGTGCAGTCAGTCACGTGTGAACTCGTCTCCACCCGAAATTCCCTGTTCCAGCTCGATTTACAGGGAATTTTGCACGTCCCCGGGGTTCCCATGCCAGGTTTTCCCGGAGATTTCCGCAATTCGCTGTCGCTTCCCCGCAATGCTACTCGACACGCGGAACAGGGAAACTCTACCTGAGTAACAGGGAAGGAAATGGCTGATAGCAGCGAAGGTTCGACACGAATGCTAATGGCCGCTTTCGACCCAAAGCGGACATAACCACGTCTGCTTTTCGACCCAAGTCGGGCATGCCCGCAGAAATTGTCGATGCGGTCTCATGTTAAGATCCGTAC
>Ga0193751_1001318_pt1 | contig 16143 bp, 14 predicted proteins | sample L1c2metaG_FD_143050 | JGI IMG/M metagenome (GOLD analysis project Ga0193751, IMG submission 143050) | Soil microbial communities from a riparian zone of the East river system, Colorado, United States - L1c2 | ecosystem: Environmental > Terrestrial > Soil > Riparian zone | place: USA: East River... | reverse complement strand
CGCCAAATGCGCAAACTCCGCGTAGTAGGCCCACACCGGCCCGCCATGGGGCCGCAGAATCGTGGGAACTCTCTTGCCGGGAACGTAATCGAGCGGTTTATAGAGGTAACCGGCAACGGTGGTGCCGTCCTTACTTTTGAAATGGACGTATTCGCCGTGCGACAACTTGAGTTGCGAGAAGAGCGCGTCGTTGATGTGTGTGACTTGGGTGAGCTTGCCGTTGGGAATGGTAAAAATCTTGTCGGGTCGATCGATGGTGGCCACTTGCGCGGCGATGTCTCCGGTCTTTGCGACATTGTAATCATTGACCATCAAGCGGCCACCGATGGGCCGCGTTAGTTCTGAGTGCCATCGTCATCGGCAATAAAGTAAATGAACTGCCCGTCAGGAGAAAAATGCGGTTGCGTGCTCATGCGATCGAACGATTTGGCAAGAATTTTGGGCTCGCCCCCGTCGACAGAGATAATCGCGAGGTGCCTGGTGCCATATTCGAACTCTGAGGGGTCGAGCCGGGCGCTGTAAGCGATCCACTTGCCATCTGGTGACCAGGCGGGCGAACGGTCTTCTCCGGGATTTTTGGTAACCTGCGTGACGCGCGCGCCTTTGTCGGCGTTGTCCGCTGAAACTATCCAAATGTCTGTGTTGTACGTGGCATCCGGATCCGGTGTGGAACGATTGCTGCTAAACGCCAATTGCTTGCCGTCCGGCGACCAGGCAATTTCCTGGTCGTCGTAATCGCCGGAAGTAACCTGCGTCAGGTTGCGTTTCGCGAGATCAAAGACGTAGAGATGCGTGCGGCGACGGTCGAGGTAGCCGATCTCGTCCTGCTTGAATTGGCGCCGGTCGATGACCCATGGTCGCTGCGTTTTGGGTTTCTTTTCCTTGGCGTCCTTATCTATGTCCGGCTCTTTTTCTCTCTCGTTTTGCTCTTTAAAAGCCTCCTTTTCTTCCAATGACGCGTCCCGCAGCAGCAGCGCTAGCCGACTTCCGTCCGGCGACCAGGTCAGTTCGTCGACAGCTTGGGGCGTGTAGGTAAGCCGCTCTGCTTCGCCGCCAAGGCGATTCAGAAGCCAGACCTGCTCTTTACTGCCATTGCGGGCCGAAAGGAAGGCTACGTACTTTCCGTCGGGGCTCCATCGCGGATGGGAAGAGGAAACTCCTGCAGCGGTAAGAGCGATCGGATCTCCACCGGGTGCGGGGATCATCCAAATTCGTTCCTCGTTTTTGTCGCTCTTGAGAAGTGGAGTTTTAACGGTATAGGCGATCCAACGGCCATCTGGGCTCAATTGCGGGTCATGAACCTCGTGTATTTGGAAATAGTCATCGATGGTGATGGGACGCTGGGCTGCAGCAAATGACGCGAGGCACGCAGAGTAGAAACCGAAGACCAGAGCTGCAACCAGGGCCGAGGAACCACGATTATGCATTCGCGAAGGCTCCTGAAGGAGATAAATGGCGAGCAAACGGCGGAGTTTATCACAGGTGAAAAACTGCGGTCGTAAACAGGAGCGACGCCAGCCGGTGCTGCAAGAATCGTTTGAAACGGTTCGATCGTTAAGAAACAGCAACAAATCCAGCGACTCATACACAAATCACTGTAAGAATGTAAATAATTTGCTTGGAGCGCGGATTTTTCTTGCATGCGGAAACGACTCTTGTATTCTTCGAACTGCGAACTCGCTTCACCGCTGAGCGAGAGTGAGTGTCGCTTGGAGGATGGAAAGTAAAAATTGAGTTCTCTGTCCCTTCCCACCCAATACCCCGCACAAGCCATTTCCACCAGGAAAACCCGAGTCGCAAAGCTGACACTCTGGCCACTTGTTGCTGCGACGTTCTTCATGGTGTCCGGCGGCACTTACGGCACCGAGGAAATCATAAGCGGCGCGGGATACGGTCACGGAATCCTGATATTGCTGTTTTTACCGGTACTGTGGTGCTTGCCGACGGCCTTCATGATTGGCGAACTGTCGAGCGCGCTGCCTGCCGAGGGGGGCTACTACGCGTGGGTTCGCCGTGGACTCGGGAATTTTTGGGGATTTCAGGAAGCGTGGCTGTCGCTGGCGGCCAGCATCTTTGACATGGCGATTTATCCGACACTGTTTGTTTTTTACTTGAAGCAGATGTCGCCCTGGTTTGGTGTGGGAAATCACGGCGTGCTGGCCGGTCTGTTTGTGGTGGTCACCTGCGCGGCTTTGAACCTGGCGGGGATTCGGGTGGTTGGAATTACATCGCTGTGGCTGTTTTTTTTGCTTTCGGCTCCCTTCGCGTTGATAGTGCTGCTGGCCCCGGTGCGCGCTGGTGCGCTTGCCGGCGGCGGGCACGCCACGGAAGCGGCGGGCCTCGGTTTACTTGGCGGTGTGTTAGTGGCCATGTGGAATTACATGGGTTGGGATAACGCGTCTACCATCGCGCAGGAAGTGGAAAGGCCGCAACGTACCTACCCCAGAGCGATGATTGCAGCGGTGATTTTGGTTTCGCTCACCTACGTGCTTCCGTTTACCGCAGTTTATTTTATGGGTGTACCCGCGACGGCCTTCGCGGAAGACGGCTCGTGGGCAACGGTGGCAGGCCTGGTGGGCGGAAAAATAATGGGATTCGAGTGGCTGCGCTTCCTGGTAGTGCTCGGCGGTATGATGAGCGGCTTCGGGATGTTCAACGCTCTGGTGATGAGTTACTCGCGGCTACCTCTGGCGATGGCGCGCGATGGGATGCTGCCCAAGATTTTCGCGAAGACCAGCGCGCGAACGCAGGCTCCCTGGGTGGCCATCATTGCGTGCGCCACGTGCTGGGCGCTGTGCCTGGGGCTAGGGTTCAAACGACTGGTGACACTCGACATCATGCTTTACGGCGCGGCCTTAATGCTGGAGTTTGTGACCCTGGTGGCGCTGCGCATTCGTGAGCCGCAATTGAAGCGCGAGTTTCGGGTTCCCGGCGGATTAGCTGGCGCCATCCTTGCTGGTGTATTCCCACTGGCGTTACTGATGATCGCGCTGGTGCAAAGTGAAAGCCAGTCAGTGCTGGGGATAAACGGTCTCCTTTTTGGCATATTGATTATGGCGGCGGGATTCGCATTGTATGCGTCAACTCGAAACCTTCGCAAACGCCTTCCAACGGAAGTTATCTCAGAAGTTGTCGAACCAGCCTAATTAGTTCGCTTCCATGGCGTCGAACGCCAGCCTCCTGATCTACATAAATTAGACTCGGTTCCATTCAAAACTCGAAGGTTTGCGCCGGGGCCGCTGAGATATACTTCCGGCTCGTTCGACTCGAAATTTGCGCTTCTGGAGAATAGCCAGTGAAAATTCCGCGCCTGAAATGGCCGCTGCTTACATATCTGCCCATCTTTATTGCTTACATCTTTGCACTGCCAATTTCTTTCGCTCAGCAGCAAAGCACTTCACCGCGTTTCGAAGACAAATTTTTGCGGGAATTACGCTGGCGTTCCATCGGTCCGCATCGCGGTGGACGCTCTCTCGCGGTTACTGGTGTGCGCGGGCAGCCGGAGTTATTTTACTTTGGCTCTGTGGATGGTGGCATATGGCGAACTAATGACGCGGGGCGAACATGGAATCCCATTTTTGATTCGCAGCCGATCGGTTCCATCGGGGCCATTGCCGTCGCACCTTCAAATTCGGATGTGATCTACGTTGGATCAGGCGAATGCGATATGCGTTCAGATATTGGCTACGGGGACGGCATGTATAAATCGACGGATGCCGGCAAATCCTGGACACATATTGGACTGACGGACTCCCGCCAGATTGCGCGCATCCTGGTTGATCCCGCTGATCCCAATAAAGTATTTGTCGCTGTGTTGGGACACGCTTACGGGCCTAACACTGAGCGGGGCGTGTTTCGATCCAAAGATGGAGGCGTGACGTGGCAGCGCATACTTTTTCACGATGAAAACACCGGCGCTATCGATCTCGCATTCGAGCCCGGGAACACGAGCACCATTTACGCCGCACTGCTCCAGACTCGGCGGCCACCCTGGAACGTTTACCCGCCTTCCAAGGGTCCTGGCAGCGGCTTATACCGCTCCAGGGATGGTGGCGATCACTGGGAACCGGTGACTGGCCACGGATTGCCCGCCGAAGAAGTTGGCCGCATCGGAATTGCCTTCGCACCTAGCAATCCAAAGCGGATTTATCTGATCGTGGATGCAAAAGCCGGCGGACTTTATCGCTCGGATGACAGTGGCCAAAATTGGCAGCTGATGTCGCAAGACAAGCGCATATGGGAACGTGGCTGGTACTTCGGGGAAGTCAGCGTTGATCCTAAAGACGCGGACACCGTGTACCTTCCAAATACAACGCTGTATCGTTCACACGATGGAGGAAAAACGTTTACCGCGTTCAAGGGCGCTCCGGGCGGCGATGACTACCATCAGTTATGGATTGATCCAGATGAACCGAGGCGAATGATTTTGGGAAGCGATCAGGGAACTATCGTCACGCGCAATGGCGGCGAAACGTGGAGCTCCTGGTACAACCAGCCAACTGGGCAGATGTATCACGTAAGCACTGACAATCGATTCCCATACTGGGTTTATGGCGCGCAGCAGGACAGTGGCTCGATCGCGACGCCCAGCCGGGGAAATTGCCGTGCGCTGAATTTTCACGATTGGCGTCCGATCGCAGCAGGTGACGAGAACGGTTACATCGCTCCCGACCCCAAGAATCCCGGGGTGATCTACGGAGGATTTGTCACTCGCCAAGATTTGAGCAATGAACAGATCCAGCAGACTCCGCCGACGCTGGCACGTCCCGGCAATTACCGGAGAACGTGGACGCTGCCGCTGGTTTTTTCTCCCATCGATGCGCATGTGCTTTATTTCGGTTCACAGGTATTGTTTCGTACCGCGGATGCCGGAAATTCCTGGCAGGTGATTAGCCCCGATTTGACGCGGGAAGATCCTAGCGCACCGCCAAATCTCGACGCGTCTACGACTGCCGATGCTGGAAAAGAAAAGCGGCGCGGCGTGATCTATACCATCGGGCCTTCTTACGTACGCGAACGCGAAATTTGGGCGGGCACGGATGACGGTTTAATACAACTGACTCAGGACGAAGGGAAAACATGGAGCAACGTCACGCCGCCTGAAATTACGGCGTGGAGCAAAGTAACGCACATCGAAGCATCACATTTTGATGCAGGCACCGCATATGCCGCCGTTGACCGGCACCGTCTTGACGATTTGCGACCATATCTATATCGCACGCGAAACTTCGGCAAGAATTGGGAATTGGTCTCCAACGGAATACCGGAAGGATATTTTTTAAATTGCGTGCGCCAGGATCCAGTAAGGAAGGGTTTGTTATACGCGTGCACCGAAAAAGGCGTGTTCGTTTCCTTTGACGATGGCGATCATTGGCAATCGTTACAGACGAATCTACCCACCACTTCGGTGCGCGATCTGGTGATTCACGGCGACGATTTGGTGATCGCGACGCATGGACGGTCGTTTTGGATTTTGGACGACATCGCGCCGCTGCGGCAGATATCCGCGGAGATGGCCCAGTCCACGTCGTGGCTTTTCCAACCCAGCACTGCGTTTCGCGTGCGACCCGGCACCGACCAAGGTACTCCAGTGCCATTCGACGAGCCACGTGCGGATAATCCACCGGACGGAGCAGTGCTGGATTATTACCTCAAGGACACGCAGTCCACCCCGCTGCAGTTGGAGATTTTTGATTCAGCGGGCGCACTGGTGCGGCGGTACTCGAGCAATGATGTGCTTCCAAAGACAAAACCTGAAGATATGCAATTTCCAATGTACTGGGTGCACGATGCAGAACCCATTTCTGCAAACGCCGGAATGCACCGCTTTGTTTGGGATTTGCACTATGCGTTTCCCCCTGAAGTACACCTTTCATTTTACGGGCCGAAACCGCCGCTAGCGCTGCCCGGGAAATATAGAGTGAAATTAACGGTGAACGGGCAAAGCCAGTCTCAGCAATTTGTATTGAAAATGGATCCGCGCGTAAAAACATCGCAAGCCGATCTGGAGAAGATGTTTCGGGCGGAGACTCGCGTCGCGAAAAATCTGGCAGATCTTTCCACGGCGATGAAACACGCGCAGGAACTTCAAGCGAGTCTTGCTGCGCGCAAAAAAGAGATTCCTTCCGGTGGCGAGGCCGCCGAGGCGCTTGCCATTCTTGATCGCAAAACCGCAGAGCTCACCGGTGTCGAGGGAGAACCGGCTCCGACTGCAGATGCGACTGTGGCGATTGAGAAATGGAATAGTGCGACGAAGAATCTGCTCCAGCGCTGGGAGGCCTTTTGGCAACAGGACCGGACGCGGGTAAATTCCATGTTGCAAAAAGCTAACCTAAAACCACTATAACTGGCGGCCGCGGACAACAACGCTACATTCCAACTGGAACAGGGTTATATGGACGAACGCAAAAACCTCAGCCCAAGAAAAGGACACCCCATGAACCGCATCTCGAAGCATCTCGCAATAACCGCTAGTTTCCTGCTGCTAAGCGTGTTCCCAGCGCTGAGCCAGGCACAAAATAAAGCGCCTGACTCGACCGCGGGACAGTCGCAAGCCATGCATGAAAAGCATGGCGATCATAACGCTATGCTGGCCAACCTGAACCTCACGGATGACCAGAAAGCGCAAATCAAACAAATCCACGAAGGCATACGACCAAAAGTCGAACCGGTGAATAACGATTCGTCACTCTCGGCCGACCAAAAACAAACGAAAATCCACGAAATTCGGCGTGATATGCACGAGCAAGTGAAAAAGGTGCTCACTCCCGAACAACGCAAACAGTTTGAAGAAAATATGCGCGAGCACCGTGAGTCCAAGCAACAGCAGCCACCTGCCTCCAAGTAACAGCGCCGTGTTATTCAGAAAAAGGGACGGTCGGTGCAGGCCGTCCCTTTTTCGTTGCACTGGGTTTCGCGCGCCTTAGCGATCGTGACTAATTTGGTATGCTGCTCAAGGTGAGGAATCGCGACGACAAGCAGCCTCGATGGGTGATGCGTAACAGTTTTCCGTACGCCTGTTTCGCAGTTTTTCTGTTCTTAGCCACATTTCTGACAGTTTCAGGTCAACTTTCCGCGCAGGATCCGGCGGCGAGTGCGCCTTCATCCGTTGCCCCGCAAAACGCTAATCCGCAAACTCCGACTCCGACATATTCCGATTCACAGCAGCCCCGCCCTGGACTGAATATCGTCGTGCTCGACCCCGCGCATGGTGGCACAGACACAGGGGCGCGCGGCACCGGCGGAATCCGCGAGAGTGAAATTGTGCTGCAGTTCGCGCTGCAAGTACGTCGCGCTCTCGAAGCGCAGGGCTTTCAAGTTATACAAACGCGCTTGGCCAATGAAAATCCTTCGTTTGATGACCGCTCAGCGATGGCCAACGCACAAGTCGGCGCGGTATTTGTCAGCTTGCACGTATCCTCCACGGGCTTACCGGGAACAGTGCGTGTGTACGTGAACTCAGATTTGCCGGCTAGCTCGGGCGGGCGCGAAGCCGGCGGGCTGATTCCCTGGGATCGCGCGCAAGCGCCTTTTCTCGGTTTAAGTCACAAGCTGGGAGATTTCGTACAAGGTAACCTGGCCGTGCGATTCAAGGGTTCACCTGGCAGCGCGCAAGGTGCAGCCATCCGTCAGTTGCGAACCACCGCCGCTCCAGCCATCGCCATCGAAATTTCCAGCGTCTCCGTGAACGACCGCAGTGATTTGGATCGCATGGCTCCCGGAGTAGCCGACGCCATCGCTCGCGGCGTCACTGATTTTCGTCCATCTTATGTGGTGGCCGGCGTTCCCGGAGGAGTACGTTGAACACGCGGTGGGTTGCAATGGTGCTGGGAGGATTATTCGGCGCGGTGATCATCGCCGGGCTGTACTTCCCGATATTGAAGGAGCGCGTGAAGCAAACCGCCAAAATTCAGCCGCAATCCGAGGAACAGGCGCGCAGGGAACTGACGCAATCACTGACCGCCAATCCGACGGAAGCGCGCGTAAAGGCAAAACTTTTTTGGGCCTCAAATGCTCATGACGGTTCTCTCGCTCCGGTGAACATTGACCTGCCGTTAGCGAGCGAGCCGGCGTTGCGCGCCAAGCAAGTGCTGAATACTTTGTTGGCTGGCCCCGCTGACCCTGAGTTACGTACGCTCCCGCCCGACGCTGTGTTATTGGCGTTTTATATTTTGCCGGACGGCACCGGCATCGCGGATTTCTCCGAAGCCATGGCCAGTTCCATTCCATCGGGGATCGAAAGCGAGCAACGAGCTGTGGATTCACTTACGCGTACGCTGGCCGCCAATATTCCCCAAGTCGTGCGACTCAAAATTTTAATTCACGGACAGGAAGTAGAAACGCTGGCGGGTCATCTGGATCTTACCGGTTCGTTTGTGGTGAGTGCTCGAGGAGCGCAAGCTGCGACTGCGCCGCAGCCTGATCCGCTGTCGTCGTCACTTTCCGATGCACCGCCATTGACACCCGTAAGTGCCTCCCGGCAAACTTACGCAGCAACGCGAGAACAACAATGAATTCGAGGAAGCCCTGAAGTGGCAATCGCGACCAAACAAAGAAGTGACGGACGCAATCCCGATCAGATGCGGCCGCTGAAAATTACTCCTGATTTTATCGCTACCGCCGAAGGCAGCGTGTTGATTGAGCTTGGCGGCACAAGGGTAATTTGCACCGCGACAGTCGACGATGGCGTACCGGGATTTCTCAAGGGCAGCGGCAAGGGCTGGGTGACCAGCGAATATGGGATGCTCCCACGCGCAACGGAAGAGCGTACGCCGCGAGAGGCTGCGCGCGGAAAACAATCGGGGCGCACTCTCGAGATCCAACGGCTAATTGGTAGATCGTTGCGCGCGGCGACCGATCAAGAGGCGCTCGGCGAACGCACCGTGTGGATTGATTGTGACGTGATTCAGGCGGATGGAGGAACGCGGACGGCCTCGATTACTGGAGCATTTGTCGCGCTGGCGTTGGCCTTCGAACGGCTGGTGGCGGCGGGAATTTTGAAGAGTTCTCCCTTGATCGACACTGTGGCTGCTACGAGCGTGGGAATTGTCGATGACCGCGCGCTTCTGGACCTGGCCTACGAAGAGGATTCGCGCGCGGAAGTGGATATGAATGTGGTAATGACCGGCGCCGGCGACTTCGTTGAGATACAAGCTTCGGCGGAGGGGCGCCCTTTTACGGGTAGCGAGATGCAAGGTCTACTGGCGCTTGCAGCAACGGGAATACGCCGGCTCACTGAAGATCAACTCGCCGTTCTGCCTATGAAATTCAGTGCACGCGCCCGTTAAAATCTATTTCGCCTCTTCGAATCCAGGGAAACTTGCGGAATTTCGTGCACTTGCGGAGAGCGATGCGTCATCCGTGGCTGTCATCGTGGAACCACTGCCACATTTCGAATCCTTGCCCCCCTTTGAAGAAAATGCGCCAACCTTTGGCGAAAATGCTTTGGGCAAGGCTCTGTATTACTCGCAGCTGAGCGACGGGATTGTATTCGCCGATGATTCGGGTTTGGTAGTGCCGGCACTTGGCGGAGCGCCGGGCGTGCATTCGGCGCGTTATGCAGGGCGGGACGGCACGAGTGCGGACCGCATTAACAAGTTGCTGCGAGAACTTGCAGGTAAACCGCGCCAGGAACGTGCCGCGTATTTTTGCTGCGTGATCGCCGCTGTCAAGCAAGGTCTGCCCATCGCGGTGATTAGCAATCGCGCAGGCGGTGAGATTCTCGAAACCCCGCGTGGCACGGGCGGCTTCGGTTACGACCCGATATTTTATTTGCCGGCGTTGGAGAAGACATTTGCTGAGCTGAGGCCACAAGAAAAAAATCTGCACAGCCACCGCGGCAAGGCGTTCCGCCGCGTGCTCTCCTTTCTAACTGCTTCGTAGTTAAGAATTAATCCTAGGCGCGTGTTCTCTTGCCGCGCGAACATCGTTGAACGCTGCATTTGCGCGTATGTTATTCTGGCGCGTCATGCCCACCAGAAAACCACCAAAGAAAATTGCAACGCGAAAAAAGAAGGCCCTTGTGCTCTCCAAGAGCAGTCAATCGCCCTGGAAAACCCGCAAGATTGGCAAAAAAGAATGCGTGCTGGGTACCGATCCACGTAGAGTTGCCGCCATTCTCGCAGGCCTTGACGAAATGTATCCCAATGCGACCTGCGAGTTAAAACACGCAAACCCGTTCCAACTACTGGTGTCTACAATTCTCTCCGCGCAGTGCACCGACGTGCGTGTGAATCAGGTGACCGAATCGCTTTACAAAAAATATCCCAAGCCGCAAGCGTTCGCTTATGCCACGCCCAGCGAACTGGAACAGGAAATTCGACCAACGGGATTTTTCAGGAATAAAACAAAATCCGTGATGGGCGCGAGTAAGGCCATAGTGGAAGAATTCGGCGGACAAGTGCCGCGAACTATGGAAGAAATCCTGACGCTGCCGGGAGTCGCGCGCAAAACAGCCAACGTAGTTCTGGGCACAGCCTACGGTATCGCTGTGGGCGTGGTAGTCGACACGCATGTGATCAGATTATCGCGACGTCTGGACTTATCTCGAAAGACCGAGCCGCCAAAAATAGAGCAGGATCTGATGACGGTAATTCCACAAAACAAGTGGATTGAATTTTCGCATCAACTGATCTGGCATGGCCGCCGAGTGTGCGTAGCGCGTAAACCGCGGTGCGTTGATTGCAATTTGGAGCCGGTGTGTTACTCCGTGGATAAAACGATGTCCACCCATCCCGATTCACCCTGCCTGCCGGAATCCTATTTAAAGTAAACCAATTTTCGTGGCGATTACTTCCCTTTCCTGCGCGCGCGTTTGCGCGCTTCTTCGACGAGGTCCAAAGCACGCTGACGGCTGCCAAAGCCGAGGGATTTGAATTTCTTGCTTTGCACTTCGTTGTAAGAGATGAAGAATTTTGTAATGTCCGAGATCAACGCCTTATCAAGCGTTTTGGTCGGAATCATGGGTTCCTGAGTCTTGACGGTTAGGGGAATGGCCACGAGTTTGTCGTTTCGATTCACCTTCTTTCCCTCGCGCTGTTCCCCTTGTAATACACCCAAAACTTGGCCAAGTACGAGGCCCCCGGGAAAGGTGGCTTCATCGGACAAAACCAAGACATCCAGGGGATCTCCGTCGCCACCAATTGTCGAAGGCACAAAGCCAAATTCGAACGGAAAAGAAAATCCGTAGGACAAGGTTTTGTCCAATTGGAACATGCCATTCTTTTCGTTGTACTTGTATTTGATGCGGCCATTCTTTGGAGTTTCCACAACAATATTTAGTGCCCCGGATTCTTTGTCGAACGGCGGCAGCCGGATCAGATTTCGCGATTCCATTTACCTTCGCCTCAACAAGCAGAGATGTGACCCTTTATGGTAAAAGATAACGCCGGAAGGCAGCCATCCAGCAGAGTACCGACAGGCGCGCGCGATTTTGTGTACCGTCGCGTCAGCAAAATCTCGGGCGCCGTAAAACAAAAAAAGTGTATCCACCCGGCTGTTTAAGCCATCTATCAGATATGGGCATGAAAAAAGTAAAACTCGGTTCACAAGGCGCAATTGTTTCCCGGATTGGACTCGGTTGTATGGGTATGAGTGAGTTCTACGGCGAGCGGAATGACGCAGAGTCAGCCGCGACCATTCTACGAACGCTTGACCTGGGCATAAACTTTCTGGATACCGCGGACGTATACGGAATCGGTGACAATGAAGAATTGGTTGGTAAGACGATTCGGCTACGGCGCGAAGAGGTCTTTCTTGCCACAAAGTTCGCGAACGTCCGCACCAAAGAAAATCCCAATCAATGGTCTATCAGCGGCAAACCGGACTATGTGCGAGCCGCATGTGACGCTTCGCTGAAACGGTTGGGCGTGGATCATATCGACCTTTATTACCAACATCGTGTCGATCCGAATACTCCGATCGAAGACACCGTGGGCGCGATGGCCGAGTTAGTAAAAGCAGGCAAAGTAAAATATCTGGGACTATCAGAGGCTTCGCCCGCAACAATTCGCCGAGCGCACAAGGTGCATCTGATCACAGCGTTGCAAACGGAGTATTCACTGTGGGAGCGGCAGCCGGAACAAGAAATTCTACCGACGACTCGGGAGCTGGGCATTGGGTTTGTGCCGTACAGTCCGCTAGGACGCGGGTTCCTGACCGGCACGATTACAAAACCAAGCGAATTAAGTGGAAACGATGTACGCACGCAACGTATGCCCAGGTTTGCCGGCGAAAACTTTGACAAGAATCAAGCGCTTGTGCAGCGCGTGAAAGCGATCGCGCAACGCAAAGGTGTAACACCCGCACAGCTAGCGCTAGCATGGGTGCTCGCCAAGGGCGAAGACCTGATACCGATACCCGGAACCAAGCGCAGGAAATATCTTGAGGAAAATGCGGCCGCAGTGGACATCCGATTGACTTCAGGGGAGGTCACGGAACTGGAAGCCGCCGTTCCCGAGAACGAAATCGCCGGCGAGCGGTACGCCGAGGCCGCCATGAAAGCCATTGATCGGTAGCTGCGATCTGCCAGGTCCGCCTCTATCCCCTAACCACTCACTCATAACGCGCCAATCCCAGGGTGCACGTCTAGCTGCAAGCATTTGGCAATGTTGGTCAGATCATTGCCCTTTCCACCTACGATAGCGAGTAACATTCGGGTTGTTCCTGGCGCAAATTGATTACGCAAAAGTGCCCTTCGCCAAATAAAAATATGGCGAGAATCCTGACCATGTTCACATCGCCGCGCAGGCGAGGCCCGCTTCGCAACACTGGACCTCGGAAGCGTTCTCTCCAACAAAGCACGATGCTCTAAGCGGAAGTTAACCCGCTGCATCGGCGTGTACGGTTCAACATGCGCTTCTACGAGCCTGCACCCCACTCCACTGATGGAGCTACGGTATACTCCAGGTTGTTGCTTCGCTGTTTGACTGCATACAGATGTGATTGTGTCTGTCGATGACAAATTGGTGGTCCTGAATCGAGCCCGGACTGAGCAACAAAAATTTAGCGTCGGCTATTGCAGACAGATCTTCCCATTCGAACTCAATAAGGTCTGATGATAAGAAAAAAGAAGGTGCTTTATGCTTTAGCCATGTTAGTTCTCCTCGGCTGCGGCTTAATTATGTTCATTATTGCCGCAAACGAACAATCCGTGATCTCGAGCGGATTGCCAGCAGCGGACAGAATCCGCCTTCAAGATTTAATCGCACAAGGCTCTGCCAAGAATAAGCATGTTGAATTGCTGGACTTCTATTTTGGCAAGAGGTTTATATACACCACAGAATTGGCGCAGTTTAATGAGGTCTACGTGCCGGTGTTTCCTAGCGGACAGTCCGAAAGCGCAAGCAACCTGCAAGTCCTGGTCTGGATTCGGAACGATCGCAATTCCAATGAGCCACTCCTTCAGAGTACAGAGGACCTGGGCCGGTTTGTCGCGCAGTTCAATCGCTATCCGAAATCCGTAGCGGGTGTATTGCGACAACCCACGGAAAGAGTGCGCTCTCTCACAGCTGATGCCTACCCGGGAACGAATGGCCAGTCTCTTCAAGTACTGTGGGCAAGAGACTTTCCAACCCAGGATTCCGTCACTGTCCAGTGGAGCATTTGCTTGGCGTGTTTGGTGGCCGGGGCAGTTTGCGCCATTGCATACAAGCGTCATCGCGGAAAATCGGAAGACACTCAAATCGAGCTGGATGTGACAGCGGCAGAAGCGGCGGCGGGAAAAGAGGTCATCGTCACCATTCCGGAACTCGAGGAGACCATTACCGTGAAGATTCCCGCCGGTGCCCGGGACGGCACGCGCCTCCGATTCGAAGGCAAGGGCCGGCCGGGGAAAATCGGGGAGCTCAGTGGAGATTTCTACATCCTAATGCATGTGAAGTAGCGCCGGAGAGGTTGAGGACCGAGATCTGGAGATCTCACGTAAGCATGTCTTGGTGTAAGAGTGTTCGACATGATTCTTCCAGCCCTGTGGCAGACTCTGAATTCGCGCGCTAACCCTACGACGTTGTGGGCATACATTCATCCGTTCCAAGGCCTGTCGTCAAAGTTCATTGCTGAACCGCTGACTTTTTTTCGTTCCACTTTGCGTCTCCCTTCTCGCAAGGTTGCATCATCAACCTGTCTCACTCTAGGGGTTCATTCCACCGAGGCAAAAGTGATGGTGCGGATTAGGAGCAAAGTTGGGAAGTGCTTTAGAATGACTGGAGCAATCACTGTCGGGGCGTAGCGCAGCCTGGTAGCGCGCCTGCCTTGGGCGCAGGAGGTCCCGAGTTCAAATCTCGGCGCCCCGACCACTAATACAATGAACTAACTGACTTTTTTTCCGCGATATTCCGCACCTCTTCAACTTGGGAACATTTCGCAACAATTGTTCTTCGAGCAGGTTCACAGAGCCTATCTGAGCACTCCCGCTGGCGTGTGTACCGATCTTGAACATTGTCATGTTGGAGATTCCCGGTTAAGCCGGTGCAAGCCTTCAACGCAGTTCCATGCGAACTTCAGGGCGTGCACAAAATAGTTCTCTAATCCGAACGCGGATCCGCCTTCTACGTCTAGAGACCATTTGCTTTCCGCCGCGGTAAGCTGATAATGGCAGCCTATGGAATGCCCGGTCTGTGCGACGCCGAACTCTGCTTCTGCAACTGAGTGCGGAAAATGCCACACTCCGCTCGCGAGTCCCTTCCCTCAAGAAACGCTGAACGAAGGCGGTGCTCCCGCGGATTGGTCGGTTGCAGGCAGTTCCAAGACCTCCGCTGCTGCGGCTGAGTCCGACACTGTCGAGATAGGAACAGTACTGGCTGCGCGATATGAAATTCTCAAGCTGCTTGGGCAAGGGGGGATGGGCGCCGTCTACAAGGCGAGAGACACGGAGCTCGACCGCATTGTTGCCCTGAAGCTCATCCGCCCTGAACTGGCGAAAAATCCAGAGGTCCTCCGCCGCTTCAAACAAGAGCTAATTCTCGCCCGTCAGGTCACCCACAAGAACGTTATTCGGATTTTCGATCTTGGCCAATCCGATGGCATCAAATTCATCACCATGGATTTCGTGGAAGGGCAGGACCTGCGTTCCCTTCTACTCGAAAAAAGCAAACTCGCACCCGAGCAAGCTGTTCGTATCATGCTCCAAATCTGTCGGGCTCTGGAAGCCGCGCACAATGAGGGCGTGATTCACCGCGATTTGAAACCGCAAAATGTCATGCTGGATGCAAGTGGACGCGTGTACGTAATGGATTTCGGCATAGCGCGCTCCGCCCACCTTCCCGGAATGACTCAGACTGGAGTGCTAATCGGCACGCCAGAATACATGTCTCCGGAGCAAGGGCGCGGCGAGAAGCTCACGGAACGTTCGGATATCTTTTCGCTGGGAATTATTTTCTATGAGCTGCTGATCGGCAAGTCTCCCTATTATTCGGACACTCCTCTCGCGACGCTGTGGAAGCGCATGCAGGAGAAAGCCACACCTCCGATCGCCGTAGATCCCACCCTGCCGCAAGCACTGAGCACTATTGTCGTCAAGGCCCTAGAGATTGAACCAGAGAAACGATTCGCGAATGCCGGGGAAATGGCGCAACAACTAGAAATATGGCTGGGCCCTACCGCGGGAAGCTCGACCATCTTTCTTCCTGCACCGCGGACCAATGCCCATTGGAAGTGGCCAGCTGCGGCCCTTGCGATATTGCTCGTAGTGGGGGCGCTTGCTTTTCGACTAAAAGGCCCGCAAAAGCCGAAAGCTGCTCACGCTCCAGTGAGCGTTCTTGTGGCAGACTTCACGAACCACACGGGCGACCCGATTTTCGAAAATACCTTAGAGCCGATGTTTAACGTGGCGCTGGAAGGAGCCAGCTTCATCAATGCATTCAACCGCGGAACTGCCCGTAAACTTGCCGGGCAACTTCCCCACCCCGCGGAAAAGCTTGATGAACAGCCTGCACGATTGGTCGCGGTCAACCAAGGCATCGGCGCAGTCATCACCGGTGAGCTTAGCCGTCGCGGCGACAGATATAGCATTTCGGCGACCGCACTGGACGCAGTAACTGGCAATGTTATCGCCAAGGCAGAGGCCACCGCCGCTAATAAAGATGAGGTTCTGCTCGCAATCCCAAAGCTGGCGGCTCCTATTCGCAAGGCGTTGGGCGACACCAC
>Ga0193751_1001316_pt1 | contig 16146 bp, 17 predicted proteins | sample L1c2metaG_FD_143050 | JGI IMG/M metagenome (GOLD analysis project Ga0193751, IMG submission 143050) | Soil microbial communities from a riparian zone of the East river system, Colorado, United States - L1c2 | ecosystem: Environmental > Terrestrial > Soil > Riparian zone | place: USA: East River... | reverse complement strand
ACTTCTGCCCCCCCCTGCGGCGACAGCTCAGGCGGACTGTCGGCAGCAAGGGATATAACTTCGCCAGTCGTAAGCCATGGCAGGCTCTCCCTGGCGGCGTCCCGCTCCTGTGCTGCGGTAAAGACGAGCCGAGAGGCGTCTTGCAGATTTCGGAGCTCGATCGCCATCAGATACAGCTTTTTCCTCCAGCGTTTTCGCCCAAGCGAATAGGGGTCGAGCATGCCATGCGGCATCATTACATACTTCCGACCATGCCGCCGGCAAGCTTTCCGTGATATTGCATTCAACGGATGCCAAAGCGTGTGCAAATGAACTACATCAGCACGCCCAACCGCTTCGTCTATTGCTTGGCGCGCGCCCTCAGCATGCTTCAAAAAGCGCGGACCGCGAATCGGAAGAACCGTGGCGTCGATTCGCCTACGCAAGTCACGCTGCAGCTCCGTTCCGTCGTCGCTGCAGTAAAGGGAGGTCGTGACAACACTTGCTTCGCACCCTTCTGCGCGTGAGAACGAACAGAGACTTTCGACTACAATTGGCGGACCTCCGGCAGAGGGATGCATGTATGGGCAAACATGCAGAATCCTCACGAGGTCTGTCCCTGACGTGAGATTTCATGCGCTTTTGCTTGTATGACGCTCTCGTACACTTTCAGCGTATCGGAAGCCATTCGATCGGCTGTGAAGCGCGCGCGCGCGAAATCTCTCGCGCCATTACTTATTTCGGCGCGTAGCGCTGGATTTATCACAAGAGATTCGATCTGCTGACGCCAAGCCTGCACATCTCCTGTTCGACACAAGAACCCAGTTTTGCCGTGCTCGATCACCTCCGCCATGCCATCGACGTCACTCACACAGCAGCAGAGCCCGGCGCCCATCGCTTCCAAGAGCGCCAAAGGCAAACCCTCAAAATTCGAGGGCATCAGCAAGACATCGAGCTTTTGTAGGCAGGCTGAAACGTCATCGCGCCAGCCGGTGAGGCTAACGCGATCAACTACGCCAAGATGACGCGCCTCAGCCTCGAACTCGCGCCGCAACGGACCGTCACCGATCCAGACGTACTTTATGGGTAGACCCTGACGTACCAAACTCGCGACGACGCGGAGCGCAAAACTTGGCGCCTTCTGCGTCTCCAACCTTCCAACGCTCCCGATAACGGTGTCCGCAGGATTCATTTGCCGGCGTTTCCTTGCGGCATCTGTAGCGTAGTGCGTTGGTGGAAAGAGTACCCCATTCAGAACTACTGCCACCTGGCTCGGGCTTAGAAACGCGAAGCGAGTCAACAGGTCCTGTCGGCCGCGTTTGGCGACGGCAACGTAAGTGCCGTTGACCTTCCGCAAAACCTTGTCAGTTATCAAATCTCGCGTTCTGCCGAAGCGCGCACCGAGCAGATTTGCCGAATGCACAATGTGGATCGTTGACAGGAAAGGGAGGCCAGATCTTTGCGCGGCTAGCATCAGATCAAGACCATCTTCGGCCACTTGCTGATTAATGTGGATGACGTCCGGCAAAATAGTCTGAAATAAAGCCGCACAATATCGTTGTTGTCGCCAATCCATGACCGCGCCCAGGCAGCGGGTCGGCCGATCATAGGTGTGGAGAAAGTCCGCGCGACGAACTTCGGCAAATTCGCAAAGACGTCGCGCTAATTCGTCCATCCGAGGTGTTTCACTGCACAACGAGACAACACGGTGCCCAAGCCGAGCGAGACCCGCGGCCAAATAGTAAAGGTAAATCTCGCCACCGCCTCTCGATCCCGAGCCGGACGAGACAAGGAGAACTTTCATTTTCGACGTTCGATGACGGCTTGATCGTATAAATCGATCCAGCGCCTTACGCCCTCATCAAGATCCCACTGCGCGGCACGTTCCGCCGAGGCGGCGGCGAATGATTTACGCATCTCGGGTGACCGCCCCAATTGCAAGAGTGCCTCAGCAAGCTCCTCAACATCACCTGAAGACGTAATCAGCCCGTTGCGTCCATCCTCGACAAGGTCGCAGGCGCCAACGCGATCGCTGACGATGATCGGAAGGCCACTGCCTAGCGCCTCGTTGACGACTACGCCCCAGCCATCGTGTCGACTGGGCAATACAAAAATATCTGCCCCTGCAAAAATTGCCGGCAGTGCCGCCGGCTGTTTAAACCCAAGAAAGTGAACCCGAGTAGATAGATTCGGCGGTACCAAATTGTACAAGCTGTCGAGCGCCGGGCCCGTTCCGAGAAGATGGAGCTCCAATGCCGGCACCTGAGGAGCAATCCGAGCGAAGGCGCGTATCAGTACGTCAACGCCTTTGCGCTCAATGAACTGTCCGCTGAAGAGTATACCGACGGCAGAGCTTTTCTGCTTGCCACGTTGTCTGGCAGCGGTCCTAAAGAGCTCTAAATTGCAAAAGTATGGGATATTGAAAACGGGGATTTTCGGAAAAAGCTTTTTATAGGACTCCACAGCGAGGGAGCCGACCGCTGCGATTGCGACTGCTCCACCCAGCATAGGTCGCTGCAGCCGATGTCGTATGAATCCAGTCATGAGTCCACGCTGGCGCAGACCTGGAGTTTCCCCCCAAAATACCCATGGTTTTCGATGCCAAGTGAGATATCGCATCGCAATCTGTGTCGTCGGCGCGGAGTAGTCGCTCAAGACAAATAAATTGGAGGTGTCGTCTCGCAGAATCTTGATGATTCCAGGGTTAAAATGAGCCGATGGGCCCAACCAGCCGATCGTTGTCCCTGACAACACCTTTTCGTAGGAATTCAAGGCCGGAATCGACCAATTGCGATCGCGCGCGTCGCGCCTGCAATACAACACGCGAACCTCCATGCGACCATCCGAATGCAGCGCTTCGAACAGTTCGCGCTGGTACGGTGATGGCATCACCGTTAGGAAAAGTGCACGTCTGCGCATATTGTCGAGGGAGGGTTCAGTAGCGAAGCGATTCGGAGATCGCGGCGGTTCCCGAGCGCAAGTAAAATCAGATTCTTGTTCGTCGATCCGCTGGCCGACCTATCTCCGGCCGCGCTGCAATTTTGCGCGATTTCAGATAAAGCCAAATCGCAATGGTTGGTAACATCGCGGTCGTCGTCCATAACATGCTCCGCATCGACAGCATCGCTGCGAAGAATCCTGAGACATATAAGGCAACGTTCACGTTCGAGCGCAGATCATGTCCGAAGCGGTCCCACCAGCCGGCAAGCCAGCCGAACAGTAGCGCGACACCGAACACGGCGGCGTAGCCGCCCATCATGTATGATTCGCCGACAAAGGTTGAGGCGATCGAAGCGCCCCGCACGCCCAAGGCGTCTGCCACCTCAACACTAAGTTTTGTCGGCTTGCCCGGCCATAGCACCCGCGGAATCGGATGTGAGAGCGCCCAGGTGGCCATTTCCGATCCAAGATACGGTATCCTGTCCGGAAAAATGTCGGTCAGCATTCCAATCACCGGAAGATTATTGTCAATGAAGAGCGTGCCCTTATCGAAGCCCTTGATGTCGGTATCGCCCGCTATGTAGGCCTCCAGCCCTACGTTCCGAAATTGCAGCATGTAATAAGAACTTAAGCCGAGCACGCTACCGGTCACCCCTAACAAAAGTGTCACGCGTTTCCAGCTCATCTTCGAGTGGAACATGATATACGCGCCCACAAACAGCACGAAATAAATGACGAACACGTTCCGCGTGCCTCCCGCAAAACCGCTGAAGAGCGTGAAACTCAGACCAGCAGCGACGATAACCAATTGAGGCAATGAATAGCGGTGTCGATCGGCAAAGATGCACCCCGCAGTCACAGGAAGTATATAGAGGAGGAGATCGCTCAGCGTGCCGAGAAGGTCTCGCCAACCTCCCAGGGTGCCGCGTGACCAGGCTTGCGAGAAACGCGGGCCCAGCATTTCACGGATGAGTTCGGCGAGATTAAAATTGACGGCAACCAACATATAAAAATAGCCGAGACAAAAGGTTATTACGAACAGAAGAAAAAGGCTGTTAGGACTCAATTGGACTGACCCTACGTCTGTCGCTGTTTGACGACGACCGCTTGCAAAATTGCGGCCTAGGAGTATCCCAGCGAATCCAAGCAGCAGAGCCTCGACACTTTGCGTGGCAGATTGAGGATCTAACCGTTCGTCCACGAGTTCTTGTGGAAAGAAGAACTCCACGAGCGTCAACCCGTAGAGAGCGACGAGCATGATGACGTCGGTTCGGATCAGCGTTTGCAGACGTCCTCGCGATTCGAAAAACAGGCCGCCTCCAAGCACCGCTATTACGCCTATAGCGGTCGCAAAATAAATCGCGGTTGGGGAATCGTTAGGAAGAACGAGATATGTCGCGGCCAGCCCCACGCACATTGCGATGGTGGTAGACACTCTCGATCGACTCATTCTTTGCCTGCTTAATGTCTAATCGTCGCCGCAGCGAAGAAACATCGGAGAGAGACAACAAATTCCTTTCATCGCCTGGAGGCCCATAACCAACGATTATGGTCGCCAGGCCGGTGTTCTGGTATGAGCCATCGGTACCAACCATTCTTGACGACTTTTGTATTAAATCCAAAAGTCCGAAGGAATCTGATGGCTTCAGCCTCCAATGCGGCGGTATGAGTTTCAACCAGCACGTCAACATTTTCGCGCTGCAAAATTCCATTGCCGCCTCTGAGAACCTCAATCTCATACCCGTCGACGTCGATTTTAATGAAGCCCGGTGCTGTCACTAAGTCGAGATCAATATCGTCAAGGCGAAGTTCAGTTGCCGTTGTTAGGACTCCAATTCTCCGTTCGATTATTGTTATTTTGGTTACGTCCAGTTCCGGATTGAGTTCAAAGTTAAGCTTCATCCGTTGTACTTCATCGTTGTTCGGCTCTATCGCAAAAATCTTCCTAACGTGGGGCTTGTGCTTCAGCATAAATAGGCAGAGTTCGCCAGCGCCCGCTCCAACATCAATGATCCACTCATGATCGCTCCATTTCTTCGCGTAGCGATGGGTTTCCAGTTCCCATAAGCCCGTCAACACTTGAACATTGGACCGAAGATCAAGATCCAACTTTAGGCCGCGGTAAAGGCCAAACGGTACGACATAAGTTCGGCGTCCGCCAGCAATGAACTTATTTTTTGCTTTGCTAAGTAATCCCGAACGCACTGATTTCCCTATTCTGGATAGATTTCTGGCATTTAAAAAAGCTCCATTAAATTATGCGATACGCAATCAAGGTTGTAAGCCGCGACCGTCTGACGAGCCTTCGCTGACATTTCGGCAAGTACTGATGGGTTTGCTATAATAAAGTTGAGCTTATCGACAATTTCGCTGACACTAACTTCATTCAACAAAAGACCGTTTTGCCCGTGTTCAACGACATTTCCGCAATTTCGTGATGCAATCACGGGCAAATCCGCCGCTTGTGCTTCAAGTTGCGTCAGTCCGAATCCATCCGAGAAAGTCGGGAAAATGAACACGTCGGCAATGCTATAGTATTTTGCTGTTTCGCTGCGAGGAACCGGACCTATCCAGCGTACTTTGGAATTGGATTGCAATTGAATTGGGATCGCTACTTGTGCCTCGCCAACAAACCAGAATTCGACCGGCGCACCGCTCATCAATCGGATGGCATCAAACAGCGGACCTACTCCTTTACCTAAGTGAATACTCCCAAGAAATAGTACGCGGAGAGGACGTGATGACTTGAATTTGCTGGGGTACACTCGCGAAACCTTCGTCGATGTTATCGATCCCTCGTAAGCCAAAGGGACGACTCGGATTTTGGATGACGGGACACCTTCATTTTCGAGTGCAGCTTGCGACCATGATGAGTTGACCACAACTCGATCAGCGAGTGCGCACTCTTCTCGCCAATCTTTCCAGTATTTCGACGGAGGGCCAGCGAACTGCCTCTGCAAAACCGAATTTTCGGCGTGGAGTCGCTCAACAATCCTTCCCCCTACAGGCCCTGCATCAATTTGGCCGAGCACTGTCAACCATCCTCGCTTCCGCGCTATTTGGAACAACTGACGCGCCGCATAGCTATAGGCAAATAGCACGCGAGGGCTGTCTGCCGCGCCGATCATCGACAGCCTTAACGCCGCGTTTTGTTGAAACCACATGTTGCGAGCAATCATTCGAGACCAACCATTCAGCCCAACGAGCCTCGCTCGTAGCTCAAACCGCAGAGCTTGCAGGTTTGACGCGGAGACGTTCGAGGTCGCCAACTCGCTATGAAAGCGTTCTCTGAGACTTCCCGATGCTATGGCAAGTGGATTGCCGGGCGAGCACCATATGTCGGTCATGAGGAGTTCGAGTGCACCAATTTTGTGAAGTGCACGTGCTACGGCGTAGTGCTCGCGTGCTCCTATCTGACAGCAGAGCCAATTCATGGGAAAAGCCACGGCTTTGATAAATAATCCCATGGCTTTGTTAAATAAGGTGACGCACATGTCCTTACTGCAACATTGAACGTGGCACCTTCCGAACCAGTTCTTTTGGGGAAAAGTGCGACCATGATGCCAAGACCGAAAGCCATGCAGTAGATCGGGACAGTGGGCTATTGCACAGCCGATGCAATCGGATCGAGCCGCGAGCGCAGATTCACCGGTATTGCTGGCAGCAGGTGCTCGATCTCGGAGAGAAGACGTGGGCCTTGCTTTTTCAGCTGACGATGCAGCCGATAGACGGCTACTGAGACCGGCGCGCGCTCATTCCACAGTTGCGCCAAATCGGTGTAGCCGGCAAACGTACCGCGGATCATGGCCATGCTTTTGGCCGCAATGGACCAGCGTACCCCATTTATCGTTGTACCAATGAGATGCCGCGGCGCAAACATCGCAGGCACATTATGCCAGGCAAACAAAATGTCGTTACGGCGACCATAATAGTTGATTCGACTCCAATCCCGCTGCTGCGATTCATAATGGATAATGTGGTCGCCTTGGCCGAGACGGACGACCAACCCCTTTTCCAGTAATCTCATGCAGAAATCCAACTCCTCCCCGAAGTGCACGAGTTGCTCGCGATATCCGCCTACTCCGAGAAATACGTCGCGCCGCAACGCATGCGAGGTACCGCGAAAGGAGTCACTCACCCAAATTCCCTGATTGTCCGGCGCGGTCTGAAGCATTTGCTCGGTTTTGTGGGGCTCCATGTAAGGAATGGCGACCGCCGCCACACGCGGATGGCCGAAAGCCGCCACGGCCTGCTCAACGACCCGAGGAGATGAAAAGATCGCATCATCGTCGAGTGAAATGATGATGTCGGCCGCAGTTAGACTGGCCGCTCGATTGCGCTGTACGATGCAGCCAAGAGAATGAGCGGATTGGTCGAGGCGCACCTCCGGAAACTCGGACCGCACCATCTCCGATGTTCCGTCCGTCGAGGCGTCATCGATGACCAGAACCTCCGGTGTTGCGGTCTGCTTGAGCGCAGACGAAATCGCGCACCGCAAATCCAGCATACGGTTCTTGGTGACAATAACGACCGTGGCCTTCACGAAGAAAAATCCGGCGACATCACGCAGAACACAGAGTCATCATTTCTTCTTGATCGCACGCGCTGGAACACCAGCGACTATTTCGCCCTGCGGCACGGACCGCGTTACCACCGCACCGGCTCCAACAACGCAGCCATCCCCCAGCTCGACGTCCTTGAGAATGACTGCTTTTGCGCCGATCCAGCATCCGTTGCCGATTCGCACCTGGCCCGGATCCATCGCAGTTTCATTAGGACGTAGCCCGTCCCTATAGCGGTGATTGCTGTCAGTGATGTAAACATCCGGTCCAAACATATTGTTGTCCCCAATTACTATCGAGCCACAAGCATCTATCATGACGTTGCGGTTGAAGTAATTGAAACTGCCGATCCGAATGCGAGCGCCGGAGAAGTCCGAATCTTCAGGCCAGAGCCAAGAACCTTCAGTAAACGCATTGTAATCGCCGATCGAAATTTGACTGCAGCGTCGCACGCGAGTCCTGCCCTCCATTCGATTATGCTTCCCTATTCGCATGCCGAGCGCACGGTAAATCTTTATGCGCACTCTACTTGTGAACCCGCGCGGTATTCTCAGAAGAATAGGCTCAAGTCTCCACATTTCGCTGTTCACGAAGCTACCAGATATTAACGAGGCACCCCAAAGACGTTCGATCTTCATGCTTTCGGGCTTACCCGCCGGGCGATCGCATAGAAGACGGAAAGCGGCGGAAATCCGAAGACAAAGCGCCAGGCGCCGATTGAGAGCTGCCAAATGAATGTGTTGAGGTAGAGGGTAAAGCCGCACCTAATCATGCCGTTGCGAATCCCTGCGATGGCAGCCGGACGCACATGACGGGTCAAAATGCGCCAACGTTCCCAGCGACGATCTTTACCTCCCGGATAAGCACCGCCCAATTCTGCATTTACCAAGTTTAGAGCACCTTCCACCGCAAACCGCGCACCGCTCGAAATATGCCCAGTATGCTCGCGGTAGCCGAAAGTAGCTGGCGCGATTACCTGAACGAAACCAGGTGCGATGCCCAGCCGAAGGCACAGATCGGGATCCTCGGCGGCGCGAAATTGAGGCGTGAAGCCACCGATAGCGAGGAATCGGCTACGCGCCAGGACAAATGACGACGCGCCAAACCAACGCCATTCGTCGCCCGAAGCGAGATAGTCCGTGAATGAGTTCCAGCGCAAATTATTTGTTTCAGGCACATCGGGCGGCACTTCAGCACCAAACGGGTGCGGGCGGCCGGCGAGAAAAGATGGGTTAGCGGTCTCGCGCAGAATTCGCGCGTAGACCTCGAGCGTCCAGGGGAACCACACATCGTCGCTATCGAGAAAGGCCAGATAAGCGCCGCGCGCCCGGCTGGCCCCCAGATTACGGGCTGAAGCTGGGCCGCGATTTGGCTGAGTGAGAAATGTCAGCTTTAGCTCCAATGAACGAAGAAAGTGAACGGTTGAATCAGTCGACCCATCGTCGACGACGATCAACTCGTAGGAGGTAAACCGCTGGGCGAATACGGAATTTAACGCCTGCTCGAGCAAGCCTGCCCGATTAAAGGTGGGAATTACGACCGAGAACATGGGCTCACGTTCTTGGGACTGTGCAGTCGCAATGGAAGACACGCCGTGGGCGGTTTCAGTCATTCGAGCACACGCCAAATGTGTTGTTCAGATCGACCTTGCGGCAACGGCGCCTGCAAGTCCGATCTTCTGAAACAGCTTCTCGAAACGCCGGCGCCAGGTGTGGTCGCGTCTCGCTCGACGCAAGCCTGCATTGCGCAGCCGCTCAGCACTTGCGTGGTTGCGCAAATAATGTCGCGCCTTATCAACCAACTCATCTTCGCTTCGGTAGGTGTCGATTTCCTTTCCCATCTCGTAAAATTCTTCAATCTCGTCTGAATGCCCGGTCAGGTAGCACGCGCCGCACATGGGTGCTTCGAAGTCACGCAACCGGACGTGCGGGATCAACGCAGAACCGGCCCGGCCATCGGCCCAGACGTTGCTCATATTGAGGCACAGTTCGTAACGGCCGAAGGTTGTCGACAAATCATCGGCGCGGCCCTTCGCATGAGGTAGCAGTAGGGGCGCAAGACACTGAGTTTCATTCCTGTATGTCCACAACGAAACCAGCCTGCCGGCGCCTCTCCCCCTGCCTTGTCGCCGCAATGTCTCGCCGATCAGTTCAATGTAGCTAGACAGCGATCCAGGCTTGGATCGACGGCGCCCAAGATAGATCGACTCGGGCAGGTCCTGCGCGTTCCCTCCGGCATCAACTCCCCAGCCGTTACCGTAAATCGCGACTGGTACGCCCGCTTTGACCAGACTAGCCAACCAACGGTCGCGGTCGGCGTAACGTTGTCCGACGAAGCAAACCTTTGCCGCACGCGCGTTGACATGAACCGGGCGGCAGAGGTCAGGGTCCGCCCCCATCTGCACCCACACTGGGTGCGCTCCCGCAGCGAGATAATAAGGTCGTGCATCCCGTTCGGTATGCCAGGAAATGTCAACCGCAGTGGCGATCTGCGCCACGTGTTCGAACTGATACATGCTGTTGCAATAAAAATTGACCGAGGGAATGCCCAATCGGCGCAGTTCAGCGAATCCAGCCGAATCGAAATGGGCATTGTAGAAATAGCTCAAGAACAGTCGAATTGGATGTTGCTCATGCGAGCGGCGCACCTCATCGAGGATCCTTTGCGTCGTGACAGCGCGAGCTTCTTGCTCCTGGGCTGTGAAGTCCTTGGCAACACTCATAAACCGGCTGGTAGGAGCCAGATCGATTTCCGACTCAACGATCTCACATTCGAGAGCGCGTAGCGCCGGGTAAAAGTTTGAACTCCACAGAGCTGAACTGAAAAGTTGTGGATCAGCCGCATGCCTGACGGCACAGAAAATTCTCATTTGCCGATGGCTCGGTACGAGCAAATTTCAAAGCTCGTTATCAACAATTCACGCCTGTCGCAGGAACAGAACGTCAGTCTGCGACAAGGCACTGCCGCGGGGGGTTCGAGCACCGAAAGCATGGACATAGAGTTCATTCGCAGACAGAAACGTTACGACGTCCTCAAATCGACACTGTCCAGCATAAAACTCCTTGAAGCTGACTTCAGCGATCACAGCCTTTGTATGAGCGAGAACGTTCGCTGCGTGCTTTAGCACTTCTAATTCAAATCCCTGCACGTCCAGTTTTATCACGTCGGGAAATGGTATTCGATATTCTGCAACATATTGATCGAGGCTGCGTAACTTGAGTGCCAGCTCGTTGACTTTTGAGAGTCTCCACTCTTGATGTCCGATTTGCGTCAGTTCAAGGACGCTGGACGTGTCCGAAAAATCATTTACATGCATCTTAGCACAAACACCTTCTGCCCCCAACGCGACCTCGTGGAGTGTTATGCCAGGTATTCCGCCGACGGATGCCCGAAATTTGCCAGCGTGCTGTTCTAACGGCTCGAAGGCGTGGACGTCGGAATTGGGAAAAAGCGCCTTTACCAACAGTGTCCAAGTTCCGATGTGGGCTCCGATGTCAAAAATGACGCGAGGATCGAGCGGTCGTAAGAGATCAAGTAACTCGAGTGCATCGATGTGCTTGGCACGGAGGGGTGCCGCAACTGTTCCCCGTAACCGCCGAAGTCGGCGGCTTGTTTCCGCCCACTCGCCAATGCGCGGGAGCAAAACAAAAGGACTATAGAAAAGCTCTTTTCTCATGGCCTAAGGCGCAACCATTAGCTACTTCCTGTTGGTGCAAGCGCGTGAATCTCTACTTGATATTGGGCGAGAACATTTAGAGCGCTGTTAGCGTCCGACGGCCGTATATTTTTGAAAATCTGTCGCTGATACCAGAAGGTCAGTTGCGGATACTTCCTCCCAAGCCAGGACTGGCGCGAGAATGCCCGGCCGCTTGTGGTCCCAATATGGGGAATTACTCAGTCCTCCTTGTATCGAGAACGTTATGCTGGGAGCATTGGCGCGTGGCTCGAGTAGCCAAGCACGATAATGTAGACTAGCAATTAATTCCACACGATAGGTCCCCTCATTCAGCAAATGCGACGGAATGATAGTTCGCAAACCAACCGGACCAACGTTGAGCTTTGGCCAATGTTCCTCTTGTTCATCTGATGAAAAGGACTGAAAGACCATTTCATCGTTCTCGTCATATACGGCAATGCCGACATTCTGAGCAGGGTCCGAACGCAGAATAGTTCCAGTGATCATCACCTGAATAGGATAAGTATTTGAAAACGCCTCGCTGGATACAGTTCGATGATCGAGGCTAGAAGCTTCAAAGCGCTGCGGTACAAAATATTCGTTATGATATTCATTACCAGAGTTCTGCCAGATCCTTTTCGCGGCAGCAAAACCAGCACGGCCTAGATACGCGGAAATTGCCATTCGCACATTGTCGTAACTACCCTCTAGACAACCACTTTCGAGGTAGATGACGCGCGCGCACAGTCGCTCGATTGCATTCATATTGTGACTGACGAATAGGACGGTGCGACCGCCACGCGCCACATCGCTCATCTTGCCGAGGCATTTTTTTTGGAACGCCGCGTCCCCGACAGCGAGAACTTCGTCCACTGCCAGAATTTCAGGCTCAAGATGAGCCGCGACCGCAAACGCGAGCCGCACGTACATGCCGCTGCTGTAGTGCTTCACTGGCGTGTCGAGAAACTGTTCAACCTCCGCAAAAGCGACGATCTCGTCGAATTTGCGAGCAATCTCGGCACGCGTCATTCCGAGAATCGCACCGTTGAGATAGATGTTCTCCCGCCCGGTCAGTTCGGGATGAAACCCAGTGCCGACCTCGAGCAAGCTGGCCACTCGCCCCTGAATGCGGATGCGGCCCTTGGTCGGCTCGGTGATGCGGCTTAGCACTTTCAGCAGCGTCGACTTGCCGGCGCCATTGCGGCCGATGATGCCGAGCACCTCGCCGCGCTTGACCTCGAAGCTCACGTCCTTGAGCGCCCAGAACTCCTCGACCTCGTCGCCTTGCACGATCTGACGGCCGCGGAGAAAATCCACTGATTTCCGAGCGAAATTCCACGCCTCTCGGCTGATCACGTCCCGCAGGGTTGCGTAACGTGCATACTGCGCAGACCGGTGGCCGACCAAGTACCGCTTGGAGAGATTGTCGACAGTGATGATCATGTCGGACATAGATGGCGCCGATTAAATCAAATCCGCAAAACTCTTTTCCATTTTTCTGAACTGGCGGACGCCGAGCCACAGGAAAAAGGCGGTGACACAGAAGCTAAGGCCGAATCCCGGCAGGTAGAGCTGGCTCTCTCCGCCGAGCAGACACCAGCGGAATCCGTCGATCACACCAACCATCGGGTTGAGCGAATAGAGGAGCCGCCACGCTTGCGGAATGATGCTTGAGCTAAAGCCGACCGGAGACACGTAAAGGCCGAACTGCACGATGAACGGAATGACGTAGCGAAAATCGCGATATTTGACGTTGAGCGCCGTGATCCACACGCCGATTCCGAGGCTTGCCATGAAAGCGATGGCCGCGAACGCCGGCAACAGCAAGATCTGCCAGCCCGGCATAAACTGATACCAGACCATCAGTCCTACCAGGATGGCGAAGCTGATGAGAAAATCCACGAAGGCCGTCATTACCGCAGCAATCGGCACGATCAGCCGCGGAAAATAGACCTTGCTGATGAGATTGGCATTGCTGATCAGGCTGCTTGATGAATCGGCCAGCGCGGTGGAAAAGAAACTCCAGGGCAACATACCGGCAAAAACCATCAGGGCATACGGCGTGGTGCCATCCGAGGGAAGCTTGGCGAGCTTCCCGAACACAATAGTGAAGACAACCATCGTGAGGAAGGGGCGAATGAGCGCCCAGGCGGCGCCGATCACGGTCTGCTTGTAGCGGACCGCGATGTCGCGCCGGGCCAGGACGCTGAAAAGTTCACGGTAATTCCACAGGTCCCTCCAATAGTGGCGCTCTGTGCGGCCGTGCTCGATGATCAATTCATACGCCATTGTCTTGTCCACGGTCGGGGCTGCGCTGCGGAGCGCAAATGCCATCAAGCTTGCAACGAAACGATATCGGCGCGTACGCGGTGCCGGTCAGGTAAAAGCTACCGCACTTCGGGTGACTCACCACCCAAATCAGACTCCGATGAGCCCAAGGCACTGACGTTCACGGCCTGGATGTTAGGAAGACGCCCCAGCGGAGGATTATAGCCTCCCCGTCGCATCGGCGGAATAGCGGCCGACCCCGTTTTGGCGCGCTCTCTGGCACGCCAACCTCTTGGCAAATCTCATAAATTTTCTCGGTTGGGCTCGCTTGGGTTAACTACAGCGGCTGGCACCGGCCGCCGAAGTCCGCCCCCGGCAACCCCTGTCCGAATTGTCGCCGGAGCCGGCGGTCCAAACCCGGGAAGTGGTCGTGCAATTGATGTGACTGTCCCACGATAACCGATGAAACCGGGTCATGACGTTGAGGTGGCCCCAAGCTTCTGCAGTGTCCCCCATGGATAAAGCAGTCATGAAACTCCTCCACGATCATTGCCGGGCGGAGCCCACCGTCACTTACCGGTTCAGCGATCCCGCGTCTGGACGACAGTCGCGCTTGCGCATCTCGTTCGGTGTCGCATCGAACGGCGGCTGACCGCCGGAGCGCCTTCCACGACAGGCAATCTCTGAAATTTCAGCTAAAAAGGCGAATACTGAATGGGTCATACGCTTCAGCTTTGCTTTTCGTCCAGTTGAGGATTGGTTTCATCCGTCGGCGGCTCGGCGTCGGCGCGCTGGGCTTTGCGCAACCCAGTTTTCTCGTCTCTCTTTCGCTTTTTCTCCTCGCTCCGAGCACGTGCCGCCCTCGTTCGCTCGGCTCGATCTCGTCCGTAATTTGGCTTAAATGCCATCGCGTCCCTCGCTGGTTGATAACGCACCCGTCAGCCTTATATAAGCGCGTCGCGATGCCATCGCAGCGCCGTTTGTGCGCATCAAATTCATAACGACCGGAGAATCGAAACCGCATGGTGACATGGCAAGAACGAATCGATGCCTTCACTCACCAAGGTGTTCCGCCGGCGAACCAGCCGCTTGAAGTTCTTTGCGAGGATCACGTCGGCACCTATGTCATTCCATTTTTGTGCCGATGGAGTAGCGGTGCTTGGCACAGTGTGGATACCAGCAAGCCAATCGAAGCTACAGTCGTCGGCTGGCGCGTGCGTTGACGGGACTGGACGCAGCTAAATCCGCGCCGAGCCACGGCAGCCCGTGCAAGATTGAAATACAAAGTCGAAAATGATGGCTGCATTTAAGCAACCGGATTTCATCGAGCGACAAGAGGCGGCGGCCAAGGCGAGGAAGGTCGCGTTGGAAACGTTTCGCGCCAAGGCCGCTGACCCGGCGTTGGCGGAACGGTTGACAGCGCGAGTAGCACGCGCTGCCGAGCGCAGTGCGATCAAGACTACCCGCGAGATCGAAAGAGCGGAGAAGGAAGTCCGTGAGGCTGAACGTGCACAGCAGGCCGAACGCGACGCTGCGATTGAGGCCGAGCGCGCCAAGGCCGAAAGCGGAGAGCGTGAACGCGCGTTGCAAGCCAAACAAAAGGCGGCCAGAGACGCCCGTTACGCCGCCCGCAAATCGCGACCGAAGCGCCGGCAGGTTCGCCCACTACATGGGACATAAGAATTTCTTGCACGGTTCGAACCGGTTCGCGTGCTACCTTGTCACCTTCAGTTACTGCAGAGCGCCTGCGGCCGCTAAGGATTTAAAGGTTGCATGCTTGCGCGCCTCGTACCGTGCCGTCTTGCCAACGCTTTTGATAACCGAACGTGCTCCTCCGCTATTTGGTTTTGGCTTTTTCATCTCTGCCATTGCAATCGCGGATCGTCAGCTCCGGGATGCGGCGCTAGTGACAAGGTGAAACGCTTACACCTTGGCCACGTTTTACCGTGACACCTTGCCGCCTGAATTACCAATAGGCATGCACTCCGATGTCCGTTGTTAGCGGCATATCGGACATTGTCACGCATGGCGGTAAGTCGCCCTTTGACCCGAAGCAGACATTTAAGCGCATGTCATCGGAGTGTCACATAAATACCCTTTGAAGCAGCCGGGTGTCCGCGGTATCCAAGACCGGTCGTAGGGGGGCTCTCTATTTTTGGATTGCAGGCAACCCAGCTCTAATCGGCGATTGTTTACACTAGCCCAATTCAGAAACCGGCGGCGCTTGCACCTTTTGTGAGCTTGCGCTGCAGGACTAAAGGACCGCAAACAATGGAGATGCTTACCCCCGGCTGGTTTATTTGGCACGCCGTCATTGGCGTTGCCATCGGCTTCGGACTACGAGTGTTTGAACATGTGGTCTGGAGCGGCATGCAGGAAGAGGGGCAGGTGTCCAGTTTTCAATGGGCAATAATGATTGTTCCCCTTTGCTTCGTTGTAGGTACGACGCTGGCCTACATCTCGCTGGTGTTCTTGGCCCCGGTCCTCAGGGACAGCACAGCAATATTTTTTTCAGCGTATCTGCTGAGCGCTTTTTGGGCCTTCCTTTCTCCGGATGTTCGGAACTTCCTTCGGCGTCATTAGGCCACCATAGCGGAGCTATTGCGGAAGCCGTAAGCTAGCGCTGAATCGTGAAAAATCGGGGTTTCTTTTCAGATGCTGCTTGCGATTCCCCCGGGTAGCGATCATGTATCCTAATGACTTCGATGACAGCAACTCCAG
>Ga0193751_1001315_pt1 | contig 16158 bp, 12 predicted proteins | sample L1c2metaG_FD_143050 | JGI IMG/M metagenome (GOLD analysis project Ga0193751, IMG submission 143050) | Soil microbial communities from a riparian zone of the East river system, Colorado, United States - L1c2 | ecosystem: Environmental > Terrestrial > Soil > Riparian zone | place: USA: East River... | reverse complement strand
GCGCAACGGCGTAGTCGCGGCTGGAAACGATCCGCTCGTGAGCAATCGCGCGACCGGGATCCCCACGACCGTCATCAGCCCATCCATCCTGTTTGACGAGCTGGAAGTTCGGCGCACGAGCGAAAAGAATGGCAAGCTGCCGGAGTACAGTACGCCCCAGCTGACATCTTCATCATCGCGTTAGCCGTGGTCCGCAAGAAATCGGTACGGCTCGACTTGTGCCTAGCCAAAACCCCATCCGCCACCCACAGGCTTCATGATGCGCAGCGCCAGCTGCGGAGAAGTTTTCTGGCGTTTTTGTGGCGCCCAAGCCTGCAGGGCTTCTCGCTCCTGGATCCTTAAGGAAATTTCTGCCGTATAGCCACCGTACGGTCGAGTTCATCCACGACTTGTAAAATCTTCAGTTGCAGGTCCTCGTCAACATTCGCCGTCTTCAAAAATCGGTGAACCCCTGCCTGTGCGGTCGGCGATTGCTGTCCTCCGAGGAAAGCGTCTAACCAATCAACCAGGAAAAATATTTTGCGGTCGCGTTTGATTTGTGACAGCGCTTCCAGCGCCCCTTGCAAATACGGCTCGGTCAGTGCCGACTGGTTCCAATAATTGAACGCGGCTAGACTCTGCTCTATCCAGTCTTCTGGGCGCGAGGAATCATGCAGGTAGTCTTCAAAATACTTCTGCTTAGATCCGCTGTTAGGCCGTGCCGCTTCGGCGACATAGGCATATTCCTGGGCATCACCACTGTGGTCTAGCCGCTGTTCGTCGTGGAGCGCGGCGTCTGCTTCAGGATCCCCCAGGGCGATCAGCGCAGTCACGATACTCCAACGGTCGAGCGGACGGAGCTCTACGCCGGGAACGGAGAGTTGGCCATTGAGCAGAGCCTTCAGTTTGGCAAGTCCCGCAGGTGTTTCCGCGAGTCTAAGCAACCCTCGGAACCATACAATCCGCAGGCCCTGATCGGGCGACTGTGCCATCTGGTTTGCGGCGGCTGCTTCGAGCACAGGGACAAACTGACGGCGAGTGTCGTCGCTCACATAGCGGTGTAGGGCAGTGATGGCATGGGAGAGGATACCCTGGGCGAGCGATTCATCAGTCTCAGCCTGCAAAAACTTTTCCGCCAAGGCGATGTAGGTGCGCGGAGGCAAGTCTGCCCGCCGCACGGACTCCCAGAGCGAGCCCCAGAATAGCGTACGGCGAAATACATCCGGCGTCGCGCCAAGCTGATTCATCACGCTCTCTTGGCTGCGCGCATCGATTAGAAAGCGCCCATATGCATAATCCTGATCATTCGCAAACACGAATCGTGGGCAAGGTCTGCTCGCGTCGTCGGGCACTTCCATGGTTCGCTGATTCAGTTGCGCACGCATCCGTACAGGATTGTTTTCCCCATAATCCAGCAGTATCTGAGTCGTGATCGGCCAAATACCAGCGGTGCCAAGCACATCTTTTTGTGACAAAGAGAGCCGGCTCAAGCGATTGCCGTCGCAAGACCACGTGACGTCGACCTGCGGCATCCCACGGTGCCGAATCCACATCGCGCCCCATTGGTCGAGAGGCCGACCGGAGACCGCTTCAAATGAGTGCACCAGGTCGCTCCAATCGGCGTTTGCGTAGGCGTGTTCCCTCAAGTACCCCCGTAAGCCATCGCGAAAGGCTTCGGGACCCAACACAAACGCGAGCTGCTTCAGCACACCCGGAGCCTTGTCGTAAACAATCGCTCCGTAAGCGGACTTTGCGTCCATCAGATTCGGAATATCTTGATAGATAGGTGTAGTGCCGTCGGTGGAATCGATCGTGTAGGCCGCCGGCTTAGTAGCTTCGTAGAAGCGCTTCCATATGTTTTCGTTCGGTTTCAGGGCCGCCAGCGCCTGATAGGCCATGTACTGCGCGAATCCTTCCTTTAGCCAAAGGTCATCGAACCAGCGCATAGTCACTAAATCGCCGAACCACTGATGGGTCAGTTCGTGCAGTACCAGGATATCGCGGCCCAATTGATCGGTATGCGTTGGCGCTACCCGAAAAAGGACGGACTCCTCGCGCAGAAAGGTTGCGCCCGCGTGCTCCATCCCACCGTAGGCGAAGCCGGGAATCAGAACCATGTCGTACTTTGAAAAAGGAAATGGTTGCGCGAAGAAGTTCGAAAGGTAGGAAATTCCTTGCGCGGCAATTTGTTGGACCTCAGGGGCTTCGGCCTGAGCACTCTTGAACTTCGACTGGCGAACATAGAGCCCGGGTGAGCCGGCAGATCCGCTTAGTTTGCGGAAAGGCCCGGCAGCAAAGGCAAACAAATAGGTGCTGATCGGCTGCGTCTCGCCAAACGTAGTCCTGCGCTGCCCGTCAGCCAGGGCGGCGGCGTTCTCGACAGCCGTGTTCGAGATAATCATCCAATTCTCGGGCGCGGTTACCTGCAACTTGAAGCGCCCTTTCAAATTGGGCTGATCGAAGCATGGGAAAGCCATGCTCGCGTCCATAGGGACGAAAAGCGTATAGATGTATTCCGTATGGTCGTCGCGGTCCTCATAGCGCGTGATCGCTTTTCCGGCAGGCGCAACCTGAGCGGCGAACTGAACGCGGACCGTGTTGTCTCCCACTCGAAGCCTCGCGGCTGGCAGCTCGATGTGCCCGTTCTCCATCTTTACGGGAATGGGGGAGTCGTTCAGAGAAATCTTGTGAATGATCCCGTCGCGAAAATCGAGTAGCAGAGAGCTGACGCTTCGGAGCTTAAAGCGAATCTCTGCGGTCGCTGATGTCGTCGGAGCCTGCGGGGTGAGCACAAAGGACAGCCGATACCGTACGCCGGAGATTACGGCGGCCCGCTCGCGAGCCAACTCGCGCGGAATCCCCTGTGGGGCATTCGCGAAGGCGCTGGACACAGCAAGAAAAGCAAGAAAGGCGACGGAGAGCAGGCGCACACACATTGCAGACAGGAGTATAAGCGAGTTTGGGCCTGAAGTGATCTCAGTATTGTTAGTTTAGCTCAGACGCTGAGCATTCATGGTTAGGATCGTCGCATAAAGCATGGAGCGATCGGAGTTGAAAAGTCGAATGATGTCAGGCGAGTCCATTGTTTCGGTCCGTACGAACCAGTAGGTTCCCGCAAGCGGAACGCCCCTGGAATCTGAACGGCCTTGTTGAAGGTAAGTTTGGTAGCTTGATCCTCCTCACTCGCCCGCGCCAGGCGGCAGCATGACAAGGAATGCACGCATTGTGATGCGACAATCACTAGCCGTTTTTGAGTGTTCATAAGTTTCTCCCCATCATGAACAACTGTGTTCTTACTCGCTTTATTACCAAACATTTACGCTGCTGAAAATCATCGCCACAACCGTATGGCAGATTCCGCGCTCACCGGAAAGGCGCCATTAGATAAGTCATTCGAATGTGACGAGAGTTCCACTTTACAGGGCCGCATTCGACCTTGTGCTTTGGGCTTTGCGACGACGAAGGCGACCCTGTCGTCTTGCGGAAACTGCTCGAGACCACGCTCAGGGTCCACGCAATCGTCTGATTTGGAGAGCACAGGCGGTCCTGTCTACCAGTGGACTGCATCCGAGTAGTTCGTTCACTTGAACAGAAATAGCTCTACCCGATCTATATAAAGACTCGTTTTGAAACAATTTATTCCTTGCACTGGTTTGTACTTTCGCTCGGGAATATTCAGCAGACGCTCGCGGTTATATCAGGTGAATCTGCAGAGCGCGCCTTAGCCGGCTCTGTAACCCAGATCCCACAGGGCCGAGCTAAGGGCGTTGTTCGTAAGTCACGTTCGTGGTGCAAGCAATTGGAATAGGCAGTAAGCGTTGCGGCTTTCTAGCCCGGTTGTATTGCTCCGGCGTAACGCCCGATAGCGTTTCAGAAGCTGTTGCTCGAAATGGCAGAAGAAGCAGACGAGGCCCAACGCGAGCTGTAATCGAATTCAGAAATAAGTCATAAAAATTAATCGAGTTGCCAAAGTGTCGAAGGTCAAGGCACTAACTCGTGCACAAGGGTCATGAGAAGCGCATGAGCTTAGAGTCGCATTTGATGGATGAGGGGATTTGCCAGGTACGCGCAATCTTCTACTTCTAGTCGGTCCGTCCGAAGCTGGCGGCCGAGATCGTAGGGCATTAACCGAGGTTCTTCAGATCAGGATATGAGCCGAGTTAAGGTCGCACCAATCACAAAATAGTTTAAGGAGGATAACTTGAAAAGAACGCCGGATTACTCTACCAGCGCTACCAGGCCGGCAACTCAAATCCAGATCTGGCCAGCATGCTGGACCAAGCCAAAGTTGCGCCCTCGGGAGATCGCTTGGACGTGACCTTGGCGCTAACCGACGATCAGATGATGGGCTTGATCCAGCGAAATACATTCGCGACCCATCTGTGAGCCGTGGCGAAGGAATAAAAGGTGAGAACAAAAAAATAGTCTACCGCCCTTTTCGACATCAAAAACCGCGAAAGGTCCGCCGCCTTTTCCCAAAAACACGCGCTTACGATTGCGGTCGCGAAGGAAAAAATAGAAAAGCTTTTCTTGTCGGTACGCTTTGCGATACGGACACCGGGCTTCACCGGCAAGCCATGCAGTTGGACTACTTCCGGCAAGTGCTGCTCAAAGACCAGCCCGAATTTCTTCCTGGCTTTGAGTTTTCCCACCTCTGCGGCAACCTGATTGCGCAGGCGGAAGAGTGGAGGCCAAACCGTGTACGGCTGTTCGTTTCGGATAAGTGTTTAGGGTTGGTAAAAAGCACGGGGAGTTTTATCCGGAGGCACTGTGGCAACGGTGCGCGGAGCATTTTTATCGCAACGTATGGACGACCATCAGGGTGAAGGAAGTATCTGCCACGCTAAAGGCCATGCATGCGCAGGAAGATCGCGTGGCGGCGCGACAGACAGCCGAGCAGATTGCAGTAAAACTGAAAGTGATGAAGCTGGCGGATGTCGCGGAGTTGGTGCGCACCGGGATCGAAGAGACGCTGTATTACTGCGCGTTTTCGAAGTGTGGCGAAGAACCAGAGCCGTTGGAGCATTTCCGAATGGGAATTCGCGCTGATGTTGGCTGCCGCCAGACTGCGACAGGGGCCCCCCAAATGGGGTATACGGGCGGGTAACTCCAATCGCCCTGGTGCACCTTAACTAGATACAACTAAATGAGATGTCGGTTTTGTTGAGGGCGTCCCTATTTCTGTTTGTTCATGACGTACAGAACTAATTCGACTCGGCTCGAGATGCCAAGTTTATTGTAGATCCGGAAGAGATAGTTGCTGACCGTGTGTTCACTGATGCCCAGTTTTAACGCTATTTCCTTGTTAGGCAGACCCTCGGCGACCAACTCGACAACCTGCGCATCGCGTTTGCTCAACAAGTCTAATCCTTTGGAATCAAGGGGTTGTTTAGGCGTAGATTTGACCAAATTTCGGAGTAACAGTTGCAATTGGTGACTGTTGGCCCAAACCTGGCCTTCATGCACTGCAGCTACACATTTACAAAGCAAATCAAACTTCTCTTCCGATCGGCAAAAAACACCTCGGGCTCCTGCTCGAAAAGCATAAACGATCAAGTCATCTTCCCACTTGTCAAAAAGTACTATCACTGAGATTCCGTGACCAGAGGTCTGGATTTGACGGAGAGCACGCAAGCCTGCCAACGGCCCGTCTTGAAGGTCCGAATTGATTAACGCTACGTCTGGTTGTCCCTGCGACACCCGTTGAATTATCTGTTGGCTCGACACTACACAATCCACAACACAAAATTTCTTGCGAAAGCGGTTGAAGGCCGTCTTGAGCAACTGACAGCCCATCGGCGAATCGTCAGCGATTAGTACTCGAATAGCCATCGGGCGATTCTCAAGCAATGTGGTTCCGACTGGCATCCGAATGGCAGGGGACCCCATTTTCGGACACTCCCTAGGACTCAATAGGACAAGCAACTGAGAATCCATTCCTTGTGAGCTTTTTGATGGCGACGGTGCGTATGCTATTGCTAAGCTTTATAAGGGCTTAGTGCCGTGGTTGGCGTTAGACGAAGTTAATATTTGCCGGTCTGAGGACGTCGAATTACCCATTTGTGGAAATCACGAGGATAAAGTACGCAATTTAAATCAGATCGCGAACAGAAGCGTGGGTACTATTACCTCATTTTTTGACTAGGCTGCGATGGAAATCCCTTAATTTTCGTAATCCCGGACGGCGAGGTTTCGCTTCTTGTCGTCAAGTCGGCTGTCCAATATCGTGCGGGCTCATAGTTTGTTCGTGCCTCCAAGACATGACTACTCCGGCGAGCAACGTGAGAGCGTCCCGAACCAGTGTATCTCGGATATCTAGGGCGGAACATAGACGAGAGACCCGTCACAACCTCCGTCTCCGATCGAACTTCGCATGGGCAGACACGGAAGGTATTGTACATACAGCTCAAGGGTTTACGCGGGACATAGGTTCCAAAGGGATGTTTATTTACACCGACTGTCAACCTCCACTAAAGGCTGACCTTCATGTCGAGGTCTTTTTATCGTCGGATGAAGAGGTCAGGAAGGACCTCCAGCTTCGGTTGTGCGCTTCGGCCTTGGTATTACGAGTGGACCCTATCGCGGCGGGGTCAAGTGGCGGATTTGCGATTCTCAATAAGAGTTACGAATTGTTACGCGGGGAAGTCGTCCTTAAAGACTGAATGGGCTGGCGAGCATTGGGACTGTTATGGCGGTAGCTTGCCCGGCGACCGCTCCGGAGACCGTTGTGAAGTGCCAAGATCTACAATTGGAATCCTCATCGGGTTCAGCTGAACAACCAGGCAAGTGGGATCCTTCCGTCCGACCAGACACGACTTCAAGTCGGTTAAATGGAGACCCGGCATCCCTGTGGTTCGCTCTACAGGTTCGATCGCGGTATGAACCTATCGTGGCAGCAATGCTTCGATGCCAAGGATACACGTGGTTTTTGCCTACTTACAAGTGCAGGCGGCAATGGTCAGATCGGATAAAGGAACTCGAACTTCCTCTATTTCCTGGATATCTTTTTTGCAAATTCAATCTACAGCATCGACTTCCAATCCTAAAAATACCTGGCCTTATTTCGATCGTTGGCATAGGCAAGACCCCGTGTCCTGTCGACGAGGTCGAGATCACTGCCCTTCGTAGCCTCGTAAATTGTGATCTCCCCTGCCAACCTTGGCCCTACTTAAAAATCGGCCAGAGGGTAAGAATCAAGTATGGTTCTCTTTCGGGCCTAGAGGGCATCTTGATAGCTTCCAAATCACACTATCGCATCGTATTGTCCGTGACACTCCTTCAGCGCTCGGTAGCAACGGAGATTGATAGCGCTTGGGTAGATCCGATCCTTGAGCCGCTTTCCTCTCCTCCCAGAAGCCTTGTGAGTCGGCCATCGAGCCAATTCAATGGTCGGGTCAAGCTTGGATGAGATAGAATCCGGCAACACTAGGGACTGCACCAAGGGTAGAAGCACGGCAACAAAAGATGTTCGCGGGTTGCTTACTAATTGGGTCGCTCCGCTAAAGATATGTACACAGACTTTTTTGGGCTAAATCGCAGACCGTTCGAGCTCTCGCCAGATCCTTCCTTTCTGTTTTCCTCGGAAAAAAGCAAGGAGGCCCTGGCGTCGATTAGCTATGCCATATTCCAGCGTAAAGGGTTTGTTGTCATGACGGGCGAAGTCGGAACCGGAAAGACATTGATGGTGCGTTGTCTGTTCAAATCGTGGAGGGATCAAGGAATCGCGTTCGCCAACATTTTTGCTCCAAATTTGTCCGTGATCGATTTTTTGAGTTACGCAGCCGCTGACTTGGGAATTGAGGTCACAGAGCCCACCAAGGGAAACCTGCTGCGAGCATTGTATGGATTTATAGCAGCTCAATTTGAGAAGGGTCTCACCACTGTATTGGTAATTGATGAAGCGCATCAAATGTCGATGCCGGTGCTCGAAGAAATCAGAATGCTGACGAACGTCGAAACTGATCAGCAGAAGTTGGTACAAGTTCTTCTAGTTGGACAGCCTGAGCTTGACAGGAAATTGGATTCATTCGAGCTACGTCAATTAAAGCAACGTATCGCAATCCGTTGCCAGTTAGAGCCTCTTCGCGAAGAAGAAACCCGCCAGTACATTGAACGTCGCCTCAACCTCGCGGGTGCGAGCGCACAGGCAAAAACAATATTCCCTCCGGAAACAGTGAAAGCCATCTACGGCTATTCACGGGGTACTCCAAGACTGGTTAACACCATCTGTGATCAGGCCTTGGTCGCTGCATATGCCGTGCAGGTTCGTGTCGTTCCTGTTGAAATTATTGATGTGGTCGGATCGTATCTTCGCCTTCAGTCCACCTCCAATCGCGAAGAAACGAAACAGCTTCTATTGCTGGGGAACCAGACCGAAAAGTCCGTTTCGGATAAATCCTGGCAGGTCGCACGCGCCGTCAAAGTGCCTCCTGCGAAACCTCCCAATCCGACATTTTTGAGGAACGAGAACGGACGGAATGACACGCCTGCGGAAACGAAACCACCAAGCAAGCCGGGAACCTCCTATGGGAGTGGCCTTCGCGACATTGTGACTGAAAAGTCCGTTTCCGCTAAATCCTGGCAGGCCGCACCTGCCGTCAACCTGCCAGCGGCGAAACCCCCCGATCCGCCGTTTTTGCCGGACGTGAACGCACGCAACGGGACGTCGGCGGAAGCGACACCTCCAAGGAAGCCGGAGGGTTCATCCGAGAGCAATTTTCGCCACATTCCTGGCGTTTTCAATAGGAGCGAAGAGGGTTTCACCCCCTACAAGCCGACGCAGAGAACTATCGATCCGGACATCATTCGCGACCTTTTGGGCGACTTCGCTCTCGGGTCAGTGAACAGGCCGGCACAGGCTGTTTGTTTGCGGTCTGACCGCGCCGCTCTTTCGGGATCACTCACATCTGTGACTGCTCCGCCAGTTATCCCAGTGGAACCTGTTGAGCCATGGCCTTCTGGACGAACTCGGACCTCCACATCGGCGGCCGAATCCATGAAATCGACGGCTATGCAATCCCCTGCTCCCGAACCAGCGGTGAAGCCAAATGCGTTGCCGGTCGACGATTTGAGAGCCATCTGGCAGCGTGGTCAAATTTCGGAGCACACCCGGCCCTATCAAGCGGGCCGCTGGTTGGAACCAATGCTCCGGGTATCGCAGCAGGTAGTGGATCGTATCCACTTGTGGGCACAGGAATGGCCTGCCTCAAAAAAGTTTCTCATCATTGGCACCGCTGCGCTCGCCGTCGTGTGCCTCACAATTGGCGGTATGATGCTGCGTCGTCAGGCTCGAGCAGCAACAATCGTGCAGCAGGTTGCGACCTCGCAGGAGAATTTTCCGGCAGGGCGAACAACCGCATCGATGCAACCTCAGTTGGAAAGTTCTGCCATGAAGTTAAATGCTCGCTCCGCCGGGTCCATTGTGCCTGGGCTTGGCGGCGAGAGTTCGAAGTCCACCAGGATGCCGGAACTTGCGACACCTCGCCCGAAAATTGAGATTGGCAAGCTGTCCCGTCCCGTTCTCCGATCACCAGGCCTATCGATTTCTAGCGAGCTTCCTCCAGTGATGGCGACGCAAACAAAAGAGTTGGTACTCGGTAACGGTTTGCTCGACAGTTCGGCCCCCACACGACCTGGGGCAAGCACTGGTGGCCATCTGCGGCCCCCCAAGCTAGTGTCTTCGCCCGCGCCGGCCTATCCATCACTCGCTCGTATGGAAAAACTGCAAGGCGTGGTGGTGATCGACGCACTCGTGGACGCAACGGGGAGAGTGACCGACATGAAGGTGATTTCAGGACCTGCTGGTCTGTTACCGGCGGCTATGGCCGCGCTACATACATGGAAGTATGAGCCGGCACTTCTCGATGGTGAACCAATCCCGATGCATATGAAAGTTAGCGTCAATTTCGGCCTCCATTGAGTTGCTTCCTCGAAGGACTTCTATGGCCGCGGAACCTCTAAAAAAGACGATTGCATCAGAGCCATCTTTCGATGAAACGATCGCACAAGTTCTGGTGTATTGCCGGCTACTTCTTAAGCACAAATGGCACAGCCTCGTCGGTACTTTCGCGCTCACACTCGTATTTACAGTAATCATCGCAAAATGGCCGAACATATATGAGGCGACGGCCACGATCCTGGTCGATCCACAACAAATCCCTGAAAAGTACGTGAGCGCTGCAGTTGACTCGGATCGGTATTCCCAGCTGAACACGATCACCCGGCAGGTACTTAACAGCACTCGTCTGCAGGAAATCATAGACAAATTAGATCTGTACCCAGATCGCAGAAAATCATGGTCTCCTGAAGAAGTAATTGAGCAAATGCGACATGACATGACGATTGAAGAGGTCAAGCAGCAAGGTTCAGCACCAGAGCTAAGCACATTTACCCTGACTTACCAAGGAAAAGAACCCAAGTCGGTCGCAGCGGTTACAAATGAACTGGCCAACAGTTTCATTCAATGGAATATCGACAGCCGAAAGCGGCAGGTCTCAGGAACAAAGGATTTCCTCTCTTCGGAATTACAAGCAGCGAAGCAGAATCTCGAGCAGCAGGAGCAAGAGCTCCGGCAGTTCAAGATGAGCCATCTGGGCGAGACCCCGGACCAGACCTCAACGAATCTCCAAGTGCTCGCTGGTCTTCGTTTGTCTTTGCAGGCCAACGCAGATGCCATGAACCGGTCCGACCAGGAAAGAATTCTGCTGACACGCTTGCCGGAACCGATCACAGCGGGTGTTGACCCCAACATAAATCTCACGCATCGCGGGCGGTTAGAATTGGAGAAACGTCAACTTGAGGTCACGATAGAACAACTTCGGACGCGTTATTCTGAGGCCCACCCGGACGTGGTCAAAGCAAATCGCCGCCTGGAGGAAATCAATTCCGAGCTGCAGTCTCTTCCGGCAGACCCGATCGATCATAGTTCGAACGCAACCGGAAAAGAGTCCGCCACCGCAGTTCGCATGGAACTCATAGACAACGATATGAAGAGGCTCAAAGCCGAACAGGACCATATTCAGTCCCAGATCGCGGCTTACCAGGCGAAAGTGGACGCCACTCCTATTCGAGAGCAGCAACTAGTGGAGCTGACCCGCAACTACGATATTTCTAAACAGCACTATCAGGCTCTGCTGGATAAGAGCTTTAATATCGACATGGCTACGGATCTGGAACAGAATCAAAAGGCCGAACAATTTAAGGTCCTCGACCGCGCTCCAGTTCCGACAAAACCTGTCAAACCAAAGCGAAGGTTACTCATCCCGATCGGCGGTTTGGCCGCTTTCGCGTTTTCCACGGTCTGTGTGTTGGTCGGAAAGATGCTTAGCCCCGCAATCCAAACAGAAACCGAATTGCAAGCCCTGCTTCCTGCGGGTGTACGCCTGATGGGGCAGATTCCGCATATTGGGGTTGCAGCCGATGCTCGGCGACAGTCGCGATTGGCGATTTTTGCCTTTAGCATTTGCGTCATACTTTGCCTAGCGCTAATCGGAGTCGTCTGGGAAATTCGGCCGCTCTTATAGCATGGCAGCCAGCATTCAGGCGGCTAGCGACGCAAAGTGGGTCAGTTCCGACGGAATTTAATATTATGAGTAGACTTTATGAAGCGCTTTTGCAAGCGGAGAAAAAACTTTCCAAATCGGGAAATGGAACTGGGATAAACAACTCTGGTACTGAGGCCTCAGTTCCGTCCGAGGTCGAGGCGGCGCCTACAGTCTCAACGAAAGCCTCTAGCGCAAACGGTCAAAAACGATCGTCGCTTACTCCATCGACTGTTGAAGAAACAGCGATTCCCGTGGAGCCCCGTTCCCAAGTGCCCACATACAGCGTGCCTAAAGCGTCTGCGGGATCTGCGCGAAATGGTTTCCGTCAGCTCAAGGTGCCATTTCGGGAAGACTCGCGCCTAGTTTTTCACACGGACCCCCATGGATTGGCGGCTGAACAATTCCGTGTCTTGCGCCGAACCCTAAACCAGACATTTGGTACCACTGCCGTTTTAATGATTACCAGCCCTGGCATGGGTGACGGAAAAACATTTACGTGCGTCAATCTCTGTGCTTGCCTGGCGGACTCAGGCGACCGCACGCTTCTCGTGGAAACAGATATCCGTCGTCCGACAGTTCAGAAAATCCTAAGATGCCAGGTAGAGCCTCCGGGAATTGAGGACGTCCTAGCCGGAAAAGTGGATCCGGACCAGGCAGTTCATTTTATTCAGGAACTCTCTCTACATGTAGCAATAGTTGCGAAGCAACCTGATGATCCGTCTCGCCTTTTAAACGGAACCGGTCTGAAGCAGTTCCTGGCATGGGCAAGAGGACATTTTCGCTGGATTGTGCTTGATTCCGCCCCGATAGTTCCAGTGGCGGACGTGGCTGAGCTGTTACCCTGTGCGGATGCCGCTCTGTTGGTAATCCGGGCCCAAAGCACTCCACGAGAGCTCTTAAAGCAAGCTATCGGAATGCTCGGAAACCATCCTTATGGTGTGATCTTTAACGACGCTACGATCGATTCTAATCCTTATTACCAGTATTTGAATAATTACCATCAGCGATCGAATACAAGAAGCGGCGGACTGTTTGCTTTCTTACGGAGAGATTCGTAATAAGGAGTGGTAAACGGCGTGCCAGCGCGAGGCTTAGTGCCGTGTCTTGGATCGTCCTTCAGGCAGCATCCGACGTGCCCTATCCACAGTTTTCAATGACCATGGAGCACCAGCCGCAAGCTAGAGTTATTTCGTATTTTTGCTGCTAATCAATAAAGATCCATCATCGGATGACGTTCGCGCGATCGTTCTGCACGACACGAATACAATCAAAAAAATAAATGGGTCTTCGCCTTACAAAAATCTTGTCGTGGAACTGGCGTGCCGAGCGAAGCCATACTCACACGAATCTAGTCAGCGGCTTGATCGAGCCCAAGTATTCGCCGAGCGATACGTCTGCCGAAATTATAGGCGCGAGCCTTTTTAGGAGAATGCTCTGCCTCGAAAGAAAGAGAGCCGAACGATCACGAAAAGGATTTTTGCTCATGCTGATCGATGCTAGGAGGATTGATGGACCCGATAGCAGGAGACAAGTTCTGCGGGAGACTCGTGTCGCACTCTCGTCTGCAATACGAGTAACGGACATCTGTGGGTGGTACGAAGAAGACATGGCTTTGGGCACTATCTTCACTGAGATTGGAGCAGCGGGAAGCGCCATAATGACCTCGCTACGCACCAAAGTGCTTACGTCGTTACAAGGCAATTTGGACTCAAGTTACGTGAGTAAGCTGCACTTGTCCTTCCACTTGTTTCCAGAAGATTGGGAGAAAAAAGACCCAAGGTATCCAATCGAGCCGATTCTCTATCCGGACTTGTTCCAAGAGGAGGACCCACGATCGTTCTATCGTTTTGCGAAGAGGACAATGGATATTTTGATCAGCGTGATTGCACTCGTTATTCTGTCGCCGCTGTTTATTTTCATTTCGTTGGCTGTCAAACTCACTTCGAAGGGGTCAGTTCTGTTTAGACAACAGCGAGTGGGGCAGTTCGGTGTTGTTTTTACATGCATGAAGTTCCGGTCCATGGAGCTAGCAAACGATCCTGGCATTCACAGGGAATACATGGAGCGGTTCATTTCCGGAGACGTCAATACTGGAGAATCACGAAATATTGAAAAGCCATTCTACAAACTTCAGCGAGATCAGAGAGTCACCCGCGTCGGGGCGATCCTGCGAAAGAGCAGCCTGGATGAGCTACCCCAATTTCTGAATGTCTTGAAAGGGGAGATGTCTTTGGTGGGACCTCGACCTCCCATTCCCTATGAGGTCGAAAAGTATGACATCTGGCACAGGCGGCGGGTGTCAGAAGCGAAGCCAGGGATCACAGGGTTGTGGCAAGTGAAGGGGCGAAGCAGAGTAACCTTCGACGACAGTGTGCGTCTAGATCTGAAATATATAGATACTCGGTCTATATGGTTGGATATCAAGATAATTTTCCAAACTCCATGGGCTATCTTGGCTGGTGAGGGAGCTTCCTGAGTCTCACTCCCAACACCAAGCGATCGAAATGCTGAATTAGGTTCTCTTTTCTTATTCCTGCGGAAGTTTTGCGCTCCAAAACGGATCCTCCTCGTACCGACACATCAATTATTCAAGGTGAACAAGATGGCGACAGTTCCGGGTGTGGACAAGATAGCGGCAGTTCCGAGTGTGGACAAGATGCTTACAGTTCCAGATGTAGGAAAGATGGTTATAGTTCCCGGTGTGAGCAAGATGAGTTCAGTTCCCGGCGCCACTCTTTCCCCGAGTCTCGCTCTCGATATCGAGTACAGAGCCGATGCACTCCGTGTGGGTGTCATTGGATACGGATACTGGGGCCCCAATATCGTTCGCAATTTTCACAGCCAGGACCAATCGAGAGTCGTCGCAGTCTGCGATAAAAGTCCCAAATCAGTCCAGCGCGTGCGGAAAGCCCATCCGGAGATTCCTGTCACTAGCAATTTCAATGATTTGCTCACCGCGACTGATATCGATGTAATCGCAGTAGTGACCCCGGTTTGGACGCACTTTGAGTTAGCAAAGGCTGCCCTGCTGAATGGAAAACATGTTTTTGTGGAAAAACCGTTTACGAGTACAAGCGCGCAGGCAGAAGAACTGATTGAGCTGGCAGATCGCAAGAACCTGAAAATCATGGTGGATCACACCTTTTTGTTTACCGGTGCGGTGAAGCGCATTCGGCAGTTCATCGACGAGGGCACTCTCGGAGACCTGTATTACTACGATTCTACCAGAGTAAACCTGGGATTATTCCAGCATGATGTCAACGTGATCTGGGATCTCGCGCCCCACGATCTGTCGATCATGGACTATCTCATTAAAGAAAAACCGGAAGGAGTAGTCGTTACTGGCGAACAACACCTGAATGGCAGCGCTGACGTCGCCTTCATCACTCTCTATTATCCCAATAAGATTATTGGCCACCTAAATGTAAACTGGCTCTCTCCGGTTAAAGTCCGCACGACATTGATTGGTGGGGAAAAGAAGATGTTGGTGTGGAACGATCTCGAAGCGGACGAAAAAATCAAAATCTACGACAAAGGCGTGCAGATGGCGAATGTTGAGGGTGTGTACCAACTGCTTGTCAGTTACCGTTCGGGGGACATGTGGGCGCCTAAGGTCGAACAACTGGAGGCGCTCAAAGTGGAGTCGGCGTATTTCGTCGACTGTATTTTGAATAACAAACAACCACTCAATGACGGCGCGGCTGGATTGCGTGTCGTACGGATCTTGGAAGCGGCAAATGAGTCACTCCAGCAGAAGGGTAAGATGATTCTATTATGACCAGTCATCTATGCATTGCGCCGGACGTAAAGCTTGGAACGAATGTTAAACTGTCTAAGTTCATCAACCTTTACGGTTGTGAGATCGGCGACAACACAAAAATTGGCGCGTTCGTCGAGATCCAGAAGAGAGCCAAGATCGGCAAGAACTGCAAAATCTCAAGTCACACGTTTATCTGCGAAGGTGTGACGATCGAAGATGGTGCATTTATCGGACACAGCGTCACATTTATCAATGATTCCTACCCACGCGCCACGGCCTTGGACGGCCGCTTGCAGAGTGAAGACGATTGGCAGGTGGAACGGACACTAGTCAAGAAGGGCGCTTCAATTGGTTCGGGAGCAACGATCCTCTCTAACGTTGTAATTGGCGAGCATTCGATTGTAGGCGCCGGCAGTGTCGTGACAAAAAATGTGCCACCGAACACGATTGTGGCTGGTAATCCCGCCAGAGTACTGCGGCAGATTTCGACGGAGTCAAGAACCGCATGATCTCACGAAACGGTACGATTCCGTTTCTGGATTTAGTGAGTTGCCACGAAGAGCTCGAGCCTGAATTGCTTCAGGTCTTTCAGACGGCTTTGAGAACAGCGCGCTTCGTGGGTGGACCGATGGTCGAAGAATTTGAGCGCGAGTTCGCTCGCTTCTGTGAGGCTACGCATTGCATAGGACTGGCAAGTGGCACTGATGCGGTTCGGTTTGCATTGATGGGTGGGGGAGTGAAACCTGGAGATTTAGTCATCACGGTTCCACATACTTTTATTGCCACCACGGAAGCGATTACCCAGGCAGGCGCGCGCCCCGTTTTTGTCGACATTGACGATCGAACGTACTGCATGGATCCCCAAAGACTTGAAGT
>Ga0193751_1001314_pt1 | contig 16159 bp, 15 predicted proteins | sample L1c2metaG_FD_143050 | JGI IMG/M metagenome (GOLD analysis project Ga0193751, IMG submission 143050) | Soil microbial communities from a riparian zone of the East river system, Colorado, United States - L1c2 | ecosystem: Environmental > Terrestrial > Soil > Riparian zone | place: USA: East River... | reverse complement strand
CCCGTCGGTGGCGGCGGCGGCAAGTACAGCTGCACGGTCACGCTGCTCTCGAAGTCGCAGGTCGCGTTCCTCGGCCTGCCGCCGCCGCCGCCGCGCCAGAAGTGGGGGGCGATCACCTGCCCAGGGCCCAGCCCCTTCGGCGGGGTGACCCTGGTGTCGGGGAATGGCACGCCGGCCGTTACCCCGCAGGAACTGCTCCAGGTAGCCGAGAGCGAGCTCCGGGTACCCGTGCTGGCCCCTGGCACCGCGCCGCCGCTGGGAAAGGACGGGCTCGTCGGCCTGCCGGAGTGGTTCTGGGTGACGGCCGCGCAGTGGCGGCCGGTCACCGTGACCGTGTCGGCCGGCCCGGTCTGGGCCACGATCACCGCGACCCCGAGTCAGCTGAGCTTCGAGCCCGGCGGAGGGCTGACCGGCGCCTCCTGCACGGGGCCCGGGATCTCCTACCGCGCCGCCCAGGCGGCCGGCCAGACGACGACGCCCTGCTCCTACACCTACGACCAGTCCTCCGCCCCGCAGCCGGGCGGCGCCTACCAGGCGTCAGTGACGGTGACCTGGGTGGTGACCTGGACCGGATCCGGCGGCGTCGGCGGGACCGTGAACGCGGGGCTGCAGATCGCGGATCCGATCTCCGTGCGGGTGGCCGAGGGCCAGGCGCTGGTGACGCGCCGATGAGCGCGGGCGAGTCCGGTAGCCTCTTCGAGCCGGGCGGTGGCTTCGGCACGGTCTATCACCCCGAGCCTGAGCTGCCGCCTAACGGCGAGGCGCGGGCGATCATGCCCGGCCAGCTGCGCAAGCTGCCGAGACGCCGGCGGCCGGGGATGATCGCCCTGGCCGTGGTCCTGGTGGGCGTCGGCATCCTGGGCAGCGCCGCTCTCTATCAGCGGCAGAACCACCAGGTCCCCGTCATCATGGTGATCGCCAATGTTCCGGCCGGCTCGGTGATCACGGCGGCCGACCTGGCTACTACGTCCATAGCGGCCGGCCCCGGCATTAAGGACATCCCGGCACGTCAGCTCCAGCAGGTGACCGGCCTGGTGGCCGCCACGGCGCTGCGGCCGGGAACGCTGCTGGCGCCATCAGAGCTGACCACGTCGCTGCCGCCGGCCCGCGGCGAGGTGCTGGTACCGCTGGGCTTCAAGCCGGCGGCGCTGCCGGCCAGCGGCCTGGTGCCAGGAGACCAGGTTCTGGTGATCGCCACCCCCGCCGTTCCGGGCGGCGGCGGTGGCGGCGGCTCGGGCACGACCGCCCCGATATTGACACGGCCTATCGCCGGGGTCGTCGAGGCGGTCACCGCAGCCCCCGATCAGGAGGGCTTCGACGTCGTGGACCTGCTGGTCGCGGCCGGGTCAGGGAGGGACCTGGTCGATCAGGCCTCGACGGGCCAGATCGCCTTGATTGTCACCAAGAAAGTCGCAGGGTGAGTCTGTACGCGCTCGTCTCCGCGGGCGGGTCTCCCGGCGTGACCACGACGGCGCTGGCGCTGGCCCTGGCCTGGCCGTCGCAGGTGATCGTGGCCGAGTGCGACCCGAGCGGGGGCGACGTACTGGCCGGCCTGTTCGCCGGGCACGTGCCCGGCAAGAACGGGCTGCTGCCGCTGGCGATGGAGGCCGGGCGCGGCGCTGATGCTGCGGCAGGCGCGCTGTGGCGCGAGCTGATCGACCTGGATTACGAGCGCACCCGGCTGCTGCTCGCCGGGATCTCCGATCCGCGGCAGGCAGCCGGGATCGCGCCGTCGTGGCCCGCCCTGGCCGCGACCCTCGCCGCCGTGCCTGCCGACGTGCTCGCCGACTGCGGTCGGCTGGACGCCGCACCGGCCATCGCCCCGGTGCTGACCGCGGCGAGCCTCATTGTGCTCGTGCTGCGGCCGTCGCTGCGCCAGATCAGCAAGGCCAGGCAGCGGATTGAGCTGCTGGCCGACGTTCTCGGCAGCGCGCAGCGCCTGGTCCTCCTGCTTGTCGGCGAGGGAACGCACTCCGCCAGGGAGGTCACCAAGGTCCTCGACGTTGCGGTGGCCGGGTCGCTGCCGCACGACCGCAAGACCGCCGACGTGCTGTCAGACGGCGCGGGCAGTCGCCGGGGAATAGCGGCCCGGCCGCTGGTGCGCGCTGCGGGAGTAACTGGCCGGGCGCTGCGGGATGCGGCGCTGGCCGCCGGGCCTGCGCCGCAGGCGCGGCCGAGCGAGCCGGGACTGCCCTACGCGCACGAGGCAGGCCTCGGCCTATGACGGAGCTACGCTGGCAGGCAGCTGGGCTGGAGGGCTCGAGGGCAGCGGGATCGCCGCCAGCTGGCAGGCCTGCCGTCCCGCCGCCTGGGGGACCGCCGTCCGGCGGGCAGCCGTCCGGCGGGCAGCCGCCGGGCTGGCAGCAGGTCACCGGCGGGCATCTCACTGGCCCGCAGATGGCCGCGATGGGCGATGCCCGACTTCGGGCGGGCGTCGCCGACATACTCGCAGCGGTGGCCGGCCGGCTTGAGGACGGCGCCCGGCCGCAGGATGTGCTTCCCCTCATCCGCGAGGCCGCCAGCGTGTGGGCCGAGCGCCAGGTCAGGGCCGGCGCCCCGGTGCCCTCTCCGGCCGACAGGGAGGCCCTGGCCCAGGCGGTATATGACCAGCGGTACGGCCTCGGCCCGCTGGCCGGGTACATGCGCGACCCGCAGGTCGAGAACGTCGACCTGAACGGATGCGACCAGGTATGGATCACCTACTCGACCGGCGAGCGGGTCGCCGGGCCGCCCGTGGCGGCCAGCGACGAGGCACTGATCGCCATGATCCGCAACTGGGCGGCGCGCGGCGGGCAGACAGCACGCGACTTCTCCGCCGCCGCTCCGCTGGTCAACGTGGCCCTGACGGGCGGGGCCCGGATGACCGCCACGATGGCAGTCACGCCCCGGCCGTGCGTCTCGCTGCGACGGCATGGTCATCTTGACGTCAGCCTGGCCAGGCTGATGCAGCTAGGCACGGTAGATGCGACCGTGGCCGGGTTCCTCGCCGCGGCGGTGCGCAGCCGCTGCAACATCATCGTCACCGGTGGCGTGAACGCCGGGAAGACCACCCTGCTGCGCGGGCTGGCCAGCGAGATCCCTCCAGGGGAGCGGGTAGCGACGCTGGAGTCGGAGTATGAGCTGTTCCTGCACACGCTGGCCCAGCATCCGGATGTGATCGCGTTCGAGGCCAGGGAGGCGAACTCGGAAGGCGCGGGCGGCATTACCCTGCACGACCTGATCGCGCACGCCCTGCGGCACAATCCGCGGCGGATCATCGTCGGCGAGGTCCGGCGCGGCGAGATCATGCCGATGCTGGAGGCGATGAACTCGGGCCAGGACGGCTCGATGTGCACTATGCACGCCAACTCCCCGGCCGAGGCATTCGACCGCATCCTCATCCTCGGCCTGCGCGGCGGCCTGGCCCTGGCCGAGCGGGCCATCCACATTCTCGTCGGGATGGCGGTCGACCTGATCGTGCACGTGCGCAAGACGCACGACGGGAAACGCACGCTGCGGTACGTCTCGGAGATCCTCGAGGTCATGCCCCCCGGCGACACCGAACGGCCCGCCGTCAACAGGCTCTTCCTGCCCGAGGGCCAGGCTGGTCGCGCGATCGCGACCCATACTCCCTCGCCGAGGATGGTCGAGCGGCTCGCCGCGGCGGGCTTCGACCCGGCGCTGCTCGAGCGGCACCGGTCGATGGCACGTGCCGGGAGCTGGCGATGATCCTGCTGGCGGCCCTGGCCGGGGCCGCCGTCGCGGTCGGCCTGGTGCTGTTCATCCGCGAAGTGCTGAGGCGCGAGCCGCCGGCTGGCACTCCGCCGCCTAAGCGCGGCCGTACCCTTTCCGCCTCGACCGGGCGCAGGATACTGCTCGCCGTCCTGGTCGGCATCGCTGTCCTGGGCCTCACGCGCTGGCCGGTAGCCGGCCTGGCGGCGGGGGCGGCTGTGGTCTTCCTGCCCAAGCTGACGTTCGTCAGCGGCCAGCGCAAGCGCACCGCGATGCTGGAGGGCCTGGAACAGTGGATCCGGCGGCTCGCCGACATGCTGACCGCCAGCAGGGGCATGGAAGACGCCATCGAGGCCAGCGCGCGGTCGGTCCCGCCCGCGGTCGCGGAGCCGGTCAGGGCCCTGGCCGGGCGGCTGTCGTCACGGGTGGGGACTGAGGCGGCCCTCCGCGCGTTCGCTGACGACATCGACGATCCGGCTGGTGACCGGATCGCCGCCGCCCTGATCATCGCTACCGGTCGGCGCGGCGGCGGCTCCAGGGATGTGCTATCCGCACTGGCCGTCATGCTGACCAGGGACGTCGCCGCCCGGCGCGAGATCGAGGCCGAGCGCGCGCAGCACCGGACGACCGTCAGGTGGATCACGATCTTCGTACTGGCCTTCACGACCTTCGCCGTGCTGAACCGCGCCTATTCCGCTCCCTACGGAACAGTCGCGGGCCAGATAGTGCTGGGCGCCGTGGCCTTGTTGTACGCGGCAGGTCTGGGCTGGCTGCACCATCTGGGCACCATTCCGGCGCCTGGCCGGTTCCTGGACGCGGAGCCCCATGCGACAGCGGCGGGAGATCTCGCCGGTACGGGGGGGCATCCATGAACCTGTGGGTGAGCGCCGCCGGCCTGGCGGCCGGCTTGGGCGTATTCCTGGTAGTGCGCGAACTAGTCCCGGCAAAAGCCAGGCTCGAGGCTGCCCTGGCGCGCCTCGATCCCGGCGCCGAGCGCGATCCGGCCAGGGACTATGAGACCGGCACCACCGGATTCCGCCGGCTGGCCCGGCGCCTCGGCGCTGCCGCTCCCTGGCTCCCGAACCCCGCTACCGACCTAGCCCTGCTGGGCCAGGACCGTGAGGCCTGGCTGGCCAGCAAGATGGGCTACGGGCTGCTCGGCTTCCTGGTGGCACCGCTTTTCGCAGCGATACTGACGCTTGGCGGCAAGAGCCTGCCGGTGGTCATCCCTGCCGTCGCATCGCTGGCTCTGGGCATAGGCCTTTTCTTTGCTCCGGACCTGGTCACGAAGCACAATGCGGCCGAGCGGCGGACCGATTTCCGGCATGCCCTCACGAGCTACCTGGATCTTGTCGCCCTGGAGCGCGGCGCCGGTGCCGGGCCGACCGAGGCGCTCGAGGCCGCTGCCGAGATCGGCGCTGGCTGGGCATTCGAGCGGATCGGCGCCGCACTTGACCGGTCCCGCAGGTCAGGCGCGGCGCCCTGGACTGGCCTGGCCGCCCTGGCCGCCGAGACCGGTGTCGGTGAACTCGCGGACCTGGCGGACATCGCGGAGGTCGCCGGGCAGGAAGGCGCCCGGATCCTCGAGACGTTGTCGGCGCGCGCCATCTCGATGCGAACCGAGGCGCTCGCGGCCGACCGGGCCAGGGCCGGAGCGCGCAGCACGACGATGGTCATCCCGATTGCCCTGCTGGGCGCCGGCTTCCTGCTGCTCCTGATCTTCCCGGTTATCTACCGCACTCTGGGCGCTGGATAGCGCCGAAGAGGAATGGAGGCATCCCGATGAACCCCCTGATGAACCCGCAGTGGACTGCGGCCAGCTACCTGCTGGGTCGTGCCCGCTGCGGTGCCCGCGCGGCGCTCGACCGCGACCCGGACTCAGGCGCGCTGACCTTGGAGTGGATCGTCATCGCCGGGCTCCTGGTCGCGGCCGCCATCGCAGCGGCCGCTCTCTTTGGGACAGCCGTCACGCATTGGGCGACGAAGCTCACCGCCGGAGGCTGAGCCTTGCCGCAGGCAAGGAGCAGACTGGGCGGCGACAGCGAGCGTGGCGCGCTGATCCTGAGCTACATGATCATCGTTCCGGTGTTCATGGCCGCGCTCATGGTTATCGTCCAGGGGTCGCTGTGGTACCTCGCGCGGGAGGCCGCCCTGGCCGCCGCCCGCCAGGGCACCGACGCGGCCAGGGTGCTGCACGCGCCGCCCGGTGCCGGGCCCCGCGCCGCGGTGGCGTTCGCCCGCTCGTCCGCTTCCGGCTTCCTGCTCCATCCGCGGGCCTCCCCGAACGGGAGCACAGCGACCACCGTCCAGATCACCGTGACCGGGCGGGTCCCATCTCTCGTTCCCGGCCTGCCGATCCACGTCACCCAGGTAGCCCAGGCTCCGGTTGAGCAATTCACCACGCCCTGAACGGAAGGATCCGCGCAGATGCAGCCCGGCAGGCGCGAGCGCGATGCGGGAAATGCCGCCCTCGAACTCCTGATTCTCGCTCCGGTAATCCTGTTGCTGATCAGCCTGGTCATCGCCGCGGGGCGGACGTCTCTCGCCCAGGGATCGGTGCAGGCGGCCGCTAGGGACGCGGCCCGTCAGGCTTCGATCGCCCGCACGCTCAGCGCGGCCATGGCCACAGCGCAGGCTAGCGCGCAGGCTGAGCTGGCCCAGGAAGGCCTGGACTGCTCTCCGGCCCCCCTGGTTCTCATACGGGCGGCATCCGCCTTCGATCCCCGCAACATCGGCCAGCCCGCGACCGTCAGGGCGACGGGCAGCTGCCATGTTCCGTTGTCCGACCTCTTGCTGCCTGGCGTGCCAGGCAGCAAGACCCTCAGAGCGAACTTCACGTCGCCGCTCGATCCGTTCCGAGGACGGTGATGTCACAGTGACTGTCACACGCCAGGCGCATGCTCCGATCCGGGAGATCCCCCGCGCGGAGCCGGGGAGCCGGGAGCGACGGATGAAATCACCAGGCAGGCCTAGCCCGCCATCGGGTCAGTGCGGCCCAGTCGCCTGCGCTGCTGTCGCCGGCGACGACGAGCGCGGCTCCCTGACCCTGATGCTGGCTGTCTTGTTCGTCTCGCTGCTGGCGATGGCCGGAATTGTCATCGACGGCGGGGCGAAGCTCGACGCGGCCCAGAATGCCGTAGCCGCCGCGCAGGAGGCGGCCCGCGCGGGGGCGGGAATGGTGAATCGGGCGACGGCCTATTCGGCCGGCTCGTTCACCGTCCAGCGGAACCAGGCTCTCGCCGCCGCGCGGCAGTACCTTACCGCCGCCGGGTACCAGGACTTTACCGTCGCTGGCGTGGGCGCGGACTCGATCCGGGTGAGAGTGACCGTGACCGAGCCAACGAAGTTCCTGTCCATCATCGGCATCGACTCAATGACCTCGACAGGTTCAGCGACAGCCTCGCTGCTCGCTGGCGTGACGGGACCGGGAACGTGAGCCGCCGAGGGGTCGGCACGGTGCTGCGGGGCATCGTCGCGCTGATCACCCTGATCGTGCTGGTGGCCGGCCTCCCGCTGCTGCTGTACCGGCTCGGCGGCTCGCCGATTCCGCGCCGCGTCCTTGGCTGGCATCAGATCGAGCACCTGCTGCTGCGGCGTGACAACGGCTCGGTCTTCCTTGGCGCGGTCCGTGACGTCAGCTGGATCGCCTGGGCGGCTTTTACCTTCGCGGTGCTCACGGAGGTTCAGGCAGCGCTGCGCGGGCGCAATGCGCCGAGGCTGCGGCTCGGCGGGCTGCAGGCCATGGCGGGGCGCCTGGTCGCCCTCACGATGCTTACCTTCACCGGGCCGGCCACCGCCCTGCTGGCCATGCCGCAGGCAGTCCCGGTTGCGGCAGCGGCCACCCTCCAGCCAGGCGTCACCGTTTCCGCCGCGGCCGAGGTCAGCGGAGCGCACTTCGACCAGGGCGATCTGTCCGGTACCCCGCCCGACCAGCCGCCAGCTGACCAGGCCGACGCCGGGCACGCTCCTGAGGTGATGAGTATGGGTTTCTACCAGATGGTCACCGTTCGGCCGGGCGACTGCCTCTGGACCATTGCCCAGCGGTACCTCGGCCACGGGGATCTCTATCGCGAGATCGCCAGGCTCAATATCGGCCATGACATGGGCGACGGCCAGGTGTTCAGCGATCCATCGATGATCTGGCCCGGCTGGATGCTTCAGCTGCCCGCATCCGGCGCTTCGGCCTCGTCCTCGCAGCACCCGGCGCAGGCCCACCAGCACGGCGCGCATCCGTCGCGGGAGCCGCGATTCCGGCGGCCGCATGCGGGCGCGAGCGCCGATGCGAGCGCCGCGCCCAGCCGTGCGGCCTCAGCCAGCCCGCAGCCTGTCGTTACGCCGACCGCTGCGGTGCAGCCCACGGCCCCCGCCCCTCCGGTGACCACGCCAGCCCCGCCAGCCCCGCCGGGCCCGACCGGCCTCACCGGCGCTGCCGGGCATCCTGCGGCGGACAGCGCCTCGCCCGCGCAGCAGACGCGGATCCCGCCGCTGGCCGTCTTCGCGGCGGGAATGCTCGCGGGCGGCGCGGTCGTCACGCTGGCCGGGATGCGGCACCGCCAGCGTCAGGTCCGCCGCCCTGGCCGGCGGATCCCGCTGCCGGTGAGCGCGCCGGTGATGGAAGCCGAGCAGCGGCTTCGCGCGCAGACGGTACTGGAGCCGGCCACGGCATTGCGGGCTGCGCTCGGTGACCTGGGCACCGGCCTTCTTGCGGCGGATCAGCAGATTCCCGAAATCGCCGGGATCAGGCTGCTGCGGTCCGGCATGGAGGTGCTGCTGGCCAGCCCCGCCAGCGAGCCGCCGCCACCGCCGTTCACCGTTCCTGGCGGGCGCCAGGGCATGGCCTGGCACCTGTCGCTGCCCGGTGACGCGCCGGCCGCTCCGTTCCCGCCGACCGAGACCGGTGATCTGCTGCCAGGTCTGGTCACCGTCGGAGCCGTGGAGGACGGCTACCTGCTGCTCGACCTGGAGTACCTGCGGGTGACCGCTGTCGACGGGCCGCCGGCGCTGACCGATGAGTTCCTGGCGACCGCCGCGGCGGAGCTGGCGGTCAGCGAGCTGGCCGGCTGGTATGACCTGATCCTGGTCGGCTGTCCCGAGCTGGAGTCGGTGGGCGGCCGTGCCACCAGCTGCGACAGTCTGGAGGAGGCGCTGGACCTGCTGGCGGCCAAGGCCGTGGCGCTACGGCGCCGGCTGAGCGACACTGCATCGGCGGACATCCGCCGGGAGCGCCTGGCCGATCCTGGCGATGAGGACTGGGCGCTGGCCCTGCTGGTCAGCCGGATCCCGCCGACATCGGGCCAGCTGGCCCTGCTGCTGGACCTGGCCAGTGATCCGGCCGGCATCGCCGCGCTGGTGCCTGGCGCGACCACTGCTCCCGATGGCCATCTTGCCCCCGCGAGGATCCAGCTTGCCGCTGATCCCGCGCAGCCGAGCGCGATGGTGGCGCGCATCCTGCCGCTGCAGCTGCAGGCCTGGCCGCAGCCGTTTGACGATGCTGACTACCTGGCCCTGGCGAGCCTGTTCGCCACCGCCGCCCAGGACGGGGATGTAGCCCCTGATGCGCCGCCTTATGACGGTTCCATGTGGCCGTCCCCCCGGATGCTGGCGGCAGTGGCGGCAATGCCGGACGACTTCGGTCCTGACCCCGGCAGCGGGCCGCCCGATCCGCAGGGTGAGGCCGCGGGCCCGGACGGCGCGGGCCTGGACGCCGCGGGCCCGGACGCCGCGGGCCCGGACGCTGCGGGCCCGGACGCCGCCTGGCACGATGCCGCCGGACTGCAGGTCACCGATCAGCAGCAGCAGCCAGAGCCGGAGCCGGAGCAGGAGCAGGAGCAGGAGAGCCTGCGGGTCGGCATCCTCGGCACGCTGACCATCAATGGCGCGCCAGGCGCGCTGCTTCCCGCCCAGAGCCAGCTGGTCCTGGCCCTGGCCCTGAACGGCCAGGACAGCGGCCTGTCGAACCAGCAGCTGTGCTACCTGCTGGGCGCTGATCCCGACCACCCCAAGCCGAGCGACTCGCTGCGCCAGCTCATCGTCCGGACCCGCCGCCAGCTCGGCCGCGCCCCCGACGGCAGGGAGTGGATTGAGCACCTGGGCGCGGGACAGTACGCGCTGCACCCCGATACCCGGATCGACTGGCACGAGTTCGACGCGCTGGCCACCGAAGGCATCCGCGCCCGTGACGCGGGGCGCCTGCGGAATGCGCTGCGCCTGATCCGCGGCCAGCCATTTACCGGCTGCTACCACTGGTCGCTTGACCTGGCGCTGACCGAGACTGTCCGGGCCCAGATCGTGGACGCCGCCGAGATGCTGGCCGGGCTCGAGCTAGCCGCCGGTGACTTCGCCGCCTCAGCCCGCGTCGCACGCACGGGGCTGACCGGCGACAACGCGGCCGAGCAGCTCTGGCGGGCGCTGATGCGCGCGGAGCATGCCGCAGGGAACATGAGCGGCGTCCGGGAGGCCTGGAGCCGCTGCCTGGACGTGATCGCCGACATCGCCATGGACGGCGAGCCGCACCCGGAGACCTCGGCGCTGTACCGGCAGCTGATCGAGACCTCCCGCGCGCGGCCCGCTTGGTCACCGGGGTGAGAGCTGGCTAGCCCCCGATAGCCGGGCGCCTACCGCGCGGTGGCGAGCAGATGAAACGATCGTGCCGTGACGCCGCCCCGACGAAAGCTGCCCCTGATCGGTGCTGTCCGGCAGCCACCGGCGGTCGCTGCGGACAGGACGGTCCGGGTGCAGGATCACCTTGAGCCGCGCGTCCGCATCCCGGCCGACCTACTCCGCTGCATCATCGCGTGCATCGAGATCGGCCTGCTGGTCGGCCTGGTCTCGCTGGCCGGCGACACGGCGCACGGTGTCGAGCTGACGGCCGTGGGGGCGAGTCATTTCCTGCCCAGGGTGCTGCTTCCGGTCGTCGGCTTCGCCGCACCCGCCACACTGATGATCCTGCCGGTCGCGCTGGCTGGCCGGCTGCTGTTCCACCGCCAGCCCCGGCGCCTCGCCGAGGCGGTGCTGACCGGGGCGATCACCGTGGCGGTGGCGGCGCTGGCCAACGTGCTGCTGCGCCAGCCTGGCGCCGCTGTCTTGTACCACGCGCTGGTTACGCGCCCTTCAGGCCTCGGCCAGCGGCCTCTCGATGGCCTTCTCGCCGGGCTCGCGGCCTACATCACGATCATCGGGCTGTCCGGCCGGCCGCGCTGGCGCACGGCGTTCTGGCTGGCCATCGGGTTCTACGGGCTGGCCAGCCTCGGCCGCCCGCATACTCACACCACGCTGTTCTCGCTCGCGATCACGCTCCTGCTTGGCTCGGCAATCGGGTCCGGCTTCCGGTATGCGGCGGGATCGGTGTCCGAGCGGCCCTCGGCGGCCGAGATAGCGACGGCGCTGAGCACCGCCGACACGCAGGTCGTGTCGATGCGCAGGATCTGGGACGCCGGAACGGAGACGCGCAGTTACGCGGCGACCACGCGGGACGGGAGCCGGCTGGACGTGACCGTATTCGACCGGGACCAGCAGGCGGCCGATGCGTTCTATCGCCTGTACCGCCGCGTGCGGCTCAAGACCCAGGTCTCGCGCAGCGCCCCGCTCACGGTGGAGCGGGCGGTGGAGCGCCGTGCGCTGCTTACCTACGCGGTCGAGGACGCGGGAGTCAAGACCCCCCGCCTGCGCGCGCTGATCAAGGTCGGGCCTGAGGCCGCCGTCCTGGCCAACGAGCATCACGCCGGAACGACCCTGGCCGAGCTGCCAGGCGAGCCGACGATCGCCCAGCTGAGCCAGATCTGGGACACCGTGCTACGTCTGCACGCGCATCGCGTCGCGCATCGTGCCCTGACTGCCGACCGCATCCTGTTCACCGGCGGCGGTGCCGGCGCTGTCATGCTGCTCGATCCAGGCAGCGGTGACGTGGCCGCCAGCGACCTGCAGCTCCGTCTCGACCTGACCCAGCTGCTGGCCGAGCTCGCCCTGATCGTCGGCCCCGGACGGGCGGCCGATCTGGCCCTGGAGAAAGTCGGTGACGCCGAGCTGGTGACCTTGCTGCCGCTGCTCCAGCCGGTCGCCCTGCACCGGTCGACCCGCGCGGCCCTGCGCCGCCACAAGGATGTGCTGCCGGCTCTCAGGAAGCGCCTCACCGCGTCGGTCCCCGACGGCGAGGTAGCCCCGGTCCAGCTGGAGCGAATCCGCCTGCGCTCGCTGCTGACCCTGGTCGGCGGCCTGGTCGCCGGGTATGCACTCGTCGTTCAGCTCGGCAAGGTCAACCTGGCGCAGCTGCTCGGGCACGCCGACTTGCGCTGGACTCTGGTGGCGCTCGCGCTGTCCGCGGCGACCTACGTGGGCGCAGCCTGGTCCCTGTCCGGCTTCGTGCTCGAGCGGCTGCGCTTCGCGCGTACCCTGCTCGCCCAGGTCGCGGGATCCTTCGTTACTCTCGTCACGCCCGCCGCGGTCGGCGGCGTGGCACTCAACATCCGCTACCTGCGCCAGGCCGAGGTGGCTCCGGCCGATGCCGCCGCGAGCATAGCTGTCTCCCAGGTCATCGCGTTCGGCCTGCACATGACGTTGCTCGTGATCTTCGCCGCCGTGACCGGCGCCTCGCAGCGGCACTCGCTGCACCCGCCCACCTGGCTCTACATAGCGCTGGCCGTGCTCGCCGCCGGCATACTGGTGCTGCTGGCCTTCCCGGCCGGCCGCAGGGTGATCCAGTCCCGGCTGGCGCCGGCGATCAGCCGGGCAGTCCCGCGGCTGCTCGACGTGGCGCAGCGGCCCGCCAAGCTGGCCGAGGGCATCGGCGGGGCGCTGCTGCTGACCGCCGCCTACATCCTGTGCCTGGCCGCGTGCGTGCGGGCACTCGGCGGATCCGCGCCGATCGCCAGCATCGCGGTCGTCTACCTGACCGGCAGCGCCCTGGGCTCCGTGGTGCCGACCCCCGGCGGGCTGGGCGCGGTCGAGGTGGCCCTGTCGGCGGGGCTGACCGCGGCCCATCTGCCAGCTGCGACGGCGCTCAGCTCGGTCCTGCTCTTTCGCACTCTGACCTTCTGGCTCCCGGTGCCGGCCGGCTGGGCGTCCATGAACTACCTGCAGCGCCACGGCGCCCTGTGATGCGCTCGGCGCCGGTGCTGTGAGCCGGATATTCCGGCCGCCGGGCAACGCGCCGGAACCTAGGCCAGCCGGGCAATCAGCAAGGCGGCCGCGAGCAGGACAATGCTCCACGACATGGCGCGCAGCGCCAGCTCGAGGGGAGCCAGCAGAACCTGCCCGTCGAGCACGGTGGTCTCGCCGTCGGCGAGGGTGATGCATCCCTCGACCCGCACGGCACGGCGCCTCAGGGTCCTGGCTGGAGTGCTCAGGCTCCGCTGCGCGGCCGACAGGGCCAGGGCCGCCGCCGCGGCCAGGACCGGTGCCACCGCCAGCGTGCCCGTCTGCGCCACGTATCCGGTCAGGACAGGGAAGGCGCCCCAGGCAGCGGCGAAGCCCAGATCGGTGTGCACGATGCCGCCGAACAGCTCGGCGTTGTAGGCAATGACCAGGATGGGCCCGGCCACCATGAAAGGAAGCAGGCCCCACCCCGCCCTGGTGATCCCGGCGATCCCCAGGCCCACGGCGCCCGCCAGCCCGGCGATCGACACTGTCACCAGCGCGGCCGAGGAGATCCTGGTCCGCAGCGGGCGGCCGTGCAGTTCGTCGAGGGCGTGCGCGGCAAGGCCGACGGCCAGGAAGAAGGCGATCACCGATGCCGCCAGCCAGCCGAGCCTGACCCGCGGCGCCAGCGCGGCGCCGATCACCACGTACGCGAGGTGCCAGGCCGTGTAGGGCGGGTGCAGCAGCGTCCACCAGTCCCGCCATCTGCCGGGGCCTGCCGCGTAGTACGCGGGCCGGGGCGAGGCTCGCCCGATCTCGCCCGGCAGCGCGGACTCGGGTGCCTGCGGATCCGGCGGGCTGGACGCGCGCCCGTCACTCACCTGCCCGGGTTCCCCACATCACCAGGCCGCCGCCCAGGCTCATCACCCGGAAGCCGACGTCCTCGAAGCCTGCCTGGCGCCATGCGTCGACCGTCCAGGCGACCGGGTACCGGCGGTAGTGGCCGGAGATGTTCGGCCCGAGGAAGCGGCCGACCGCGAACCACTCGCGGCCGCCGGTCAGCAGGCCCCCGGCGGGTAGCAGCAGCCTGGTGTACAGCCACCACCAGAAGCGCCAGAAGGCCGAAGGCGGAAGCAGGAACTCCAGGCTGGCGACCCCGCCGCCCGGCTTGACTACCCGCGCCAGCTCGCGCAGGGTGGCCTGGGGATCCACCACGTACCTGAGCAGGTAGGTGAAGGTCAGCGCGTCGAAGGCGGCGTCAGGAAAGGGCAGCTGCTCAGCCCGGCCGACGGCCAGGGCGATCCGGCTGGCGCGATCCGATCCGGCGACATTCCGCTGGCCCTGCCGGAGCATTTGCTCGGTCAGGTCGACTCCGACCACCCTGGCCGTTGTCCGCGCGGCGATCTGAAGCGCAACGCCCGCGGTGCCTGAGGCCACGTCGAGCACCGTCTGGCCAGCGGCCGGAGCTATATGATCGATCATCGCGCGCCGCCAGCGGCCGTTCTGGCCCATGGACAGCAGCTCGGCCAGCCGGTCGTACCGCGCGGGCAGGGGAGTGAAGAGGTGCTGGGCGAAGCGGTTGCGCTCGGCGGCAGCAGGGAGCGGCACGGCGTCTCCTCGAGGCGTCTCCTGGGGACTCGCAGGACCTTCACGGTACGCCCCGGGCATCACGGCAGCGAAACGCAGAGGCCGGCCCGCTGCTGCCGCGCTGCCGGGACAGGCTCCGATCGCGACGATGGCCAGCGCTGGTGCGACCCCGGCAGGTCATCCGGCCGATGCTCTACGACCGCCGCAGCCTGCTGTTAATATACCGAATCTATAGGTTCGCGGCGACGCCCCGCCGAGCCGATGAATATGTGACAAATCATATATATTCATCGCTCTCTGTATACAACAGCCTAAGGAGCCCGTATGCCTCGTCGCTGGTGCATGCCACTCACCACGCTCGCCCTCATATTCGGCTCGATGCTCGCGGTGGCAGGCACCGCCTCTGCGGCGTCCATGATGCATCCCGCGACCACTGGCGTAGCCCATCCCTCGGTCCAGCCCGGTGGCATCATGGTCAGGCCGGGCAGCGGATTCCGCCCCGGTGCCCGCAGCACCCGCGATACCACCGTCGACAGCACTAACTGGTCCGGCTATGCCGTGACCGGCGGCAACGGCGCCTTTAACAGCGTGTCGGCCAGCTGGACCGAGCCGACCGGCATATGCAGCACAAGGAAATCTTCGTACTCCAGCTTCTGGGTCGGGCTGGACGGCTTCAACAGCAGTTCCGTCGAGCAGACCGGTACCGACGTCGACTGCTCGCGGCTTACCCCGCGGTATTACGGCTGGTACGAGATGTACCCGGCGTTCCCGGTCAACTTCTCCAACCCGGTCAAGCCCGGCGATCATCTCAGCGCATCCGTCACGTTCAGCGGCAGCCAGACCTTCACCCTGGTGCTGCATGACGCTACCCGGGGCTGGACCCAGACGATCACCAAGAACCAGTCGGGCCTGGCCCGCTCCTCAGCCGAGGTGATCACCGAGGCGCCCTCGTCAACCAGCGGCGTACTGCCGCTCGCCGACTTCGGCAAGGTCAACTACTCCGTATCCGCTGCCAACGGGACATCACTGGGCAGCCAGCACCCGACCGAGATCATCATGGTCGACAACCATGGCGCCCCGAAGGACTCCACCAGCGCAATCAGCAGCACGGGAGCATTCAGCAATACCTGGATCAGGAGCAACTAGCCTGACTGTCTAGCCCGGCGCTGCCCCGGTCGGCCAGAGTGCTGACCGGGGCAGCGCGCAGTCACCGGGCACCGCGTGGGCGGCAGGAGGCACCGTGGCATCAGGAAGCACCGCCCGCGCGTTCCGCGCGGCCGCGATGCCCACCAGGCGCCTCATGCTCACGCCGCTGCGGAGCGAGGATGCCGGGCCGATGGCCATGGCGCTCAGCGACGTGCGGCTGCATGAGTTCATCGGCGGAACGCCGGCCAGCCCAGCTGAGCTGACGGCGCGCTACCGCAGGATGGTCGCTGGCTCGGGGGATCCAGGCGAGATCTGGCTCAACTGGATCGTGCGCCTGCGTGAGTCGAGCGAGCCTGTCGGTACGGTCCAGGCGACCCTCACCCGCCAGGACGGCCGGTGGGCGGCCGCGGTCGCGTGGACGGTCGGCGTGCCCTGGCAGGGCCGCGGCTACGCGGCAGAGGCGGCAGATGCCCTCGTTACCTGGCTGATCAGCCAAGGGGCCGCCGTGGTCACCGCCAACATTCACCCCGACCACCACGCCTCGGCGGCCGTCGCGATGCGAGCAGGCCTGGCGCCGACATCCGACCAGGTTGACGGCGAGCGGGTCTGGCGGCGTGAGCCGGATAACCCCCTTGCCGGCTGA
>Ga0193751_1001313_pt1 | contig 16162 bp, 19 predicted proteins | sample L1c2metaG_FD_143050 | JGI IMG/M metagenome (GOLD analysis project Ga0193751, IMG submission 143050) | Soil microbial communities from a riparian zone of the East river system, Colorado, United States - L1c2 | ecosystem: Environmental > Terrestrial > Soil > Riparian zone | place: USA: East River... | reverse complement strand
GTCGCTGAGATCGTGGCGTTGGATTTCCGACAGTTCGATGGCCGCGGCCCGGGCCACCCACCGGCCGGTGACCTCCATGCGGCTCATCTCCGCGGAGAACACCAGCGACGGCGTGCCCTCTTCGGCAGCCTGACCGGCGAGCACCAGGCCGACGTTGGTCTTGCCCGCACCGGGGCGCCCGCCGACCACGTACAGCCGGCCGCCGTGCAGGCCGCCGGAACACAGGTCGTTGAATCCCTCCCACGGCGTCGGGATGACCGGCGCGGTGGGACCGCCGCGCATGTACTCATCGAAGCCGTCCACGTCCTGTCCGACCAGCACGGGGCCATCGGTGACCACGGTCTTGTCCAGCGCGTCGACCTCTTCGGTAATGGACGCCATCGCCACGGACGGGTCGGGGGCCTCGATGATGAGCTGCTGCATGCGCTTGGCCGCGTCGTACATGCGGCGCATTTGACCCATCTCGCGGACGGTGCGGATCGCCTCGAGCGCGCTCTCCACCGGCGCGACCGCCGTCATGATCCGTTCCAGGGCCTGGTCGAGACGCTGGGTGTCGCGTCGGCCGTCGCGGGCCGGGGGGAGCTGGAGCAGGACATGCCCGCGCAGGGCACGCATGGTGATCATTTCGCCGCCGCTGGACAGCGACCGGGCGGCGGACCAGATCGCGGCCAGCATCGGGTCGGCGAAGTCGTCCGGCTCGACTTCCCGCAGTGCCTCCTGGGCGAGGTAGGTCCGGGTGCGCGCCAGCAGCAGGTCACACAGATAGCGCTCCTGCTCGATCGGCCGGAGCTGGTGGTACGGGTCGGACAGGGGAAGCTCGCTCATGAGATGACCTTTCGGGGCAGCAGCCGGGCAAGAATCTGCTCTTTGTTGGCGGTGATCCACTGACGGCGGTGGTTGAGAAGCCACTGCTGGTAGTCGGCCTGATGGTGTTGGAACTCGGCGTCGGCCGGGTCCGGGTCGGGATGGCGGATCTCGAAGTACAGCAGTGCCCGCTTGGCCACCTCTTCGGCGTTGCCGAGCTGCCACTGCTCGTTGAGCCAGTCCTTGAGGGAGGCTTCGGACGGCTTGGGGCGGGGAGCCTGGGTGCGGTTGCGGGCGAGCGTGCGGGTGTACTGGACCTCAAGGTTGGTGTGGTCCGTCGCCGCCATGTCGCGGGCGGCCTGGACCAGGACGGCGGGGTCCGAGCCGTCCAGCAGGCGCTTGGCGAACGCGCCCACTTTTTTGATCATGGGCTGTGGAGGCTCGGCGCCGCAGCGTTCGCGGTAGCCGTCCACGAAGGCAGCCACCACGGTCGCTCCCGTCACCGGCTTCGGGGGCGAAGCAGGCATGCCAGGCAGCATTCCGTCTTCGCTGGCGCCGGTAGGCGCGGCGTCTTTAGTGGTCTCTCTTTGGTAGTTCTCTCTCTTTGTCCTTGATTTCCCAGCGTCTGGGTTTTCCTGGTCCTGGGAAACCCCGGTATAGGGCGCCTGCTCCGGGGTTTCCCCGGTAGAGGGGAAGCGCTCCAGGACGTACTCGGAGTCACCGAGCTGGCCGCGCTCGTTGCGCTGGCGCTCGACCCGCAGGTAGCCGAACTCGCGCAGCTCGCGCAGGCCGGACTCCAGTGAGGTCTCGCCGTCCGCCGCGGCTTGGATCAGGAACTCGTGGTTGATCTTGAATTCGGCATCGTGGGATGCCAGGAAGGCCACCAGGCCGAACGCCTTCCAGCTCAGTCGCCGGTCCCGCAGGATGTTCCGCGGGACCATCACCCAGCCATCGGCACCCCAGTCCGGCGATAGCTTGATCGTGAATCCGCTCATACCCCGGCCCTCCGCAGCCAGATCTGCGCCCACATCTGGTCATCGAGCGCGCCTACCGCGGTGATGCGGTCCATCAGCTCCGTGACGAGCTCACCCGCACCGGCCGCCAGCGCCGCCCAGCAGGACTCGTAGAGCGCCCACAGCTCACTGGTGTAGTCCGTGTCGGACGGGGATGGGCCGGACTCACGGTTGCGGCGGATATCCACCAGCGTCTGGTCGGCAGCCGGGGATGGGAAGACACCCGAATGGGGGTCTGTTACTTTGGACATCGCAGGGATGCCTTTCTCTTGTGTTTCGTGCCCGGGTAGGGATGACGCCCTTCCCCGTGTGTTCGGGAGTGCAGGGATTGCCCTAGGTGTTTCCTGGTGGTCAACTTGGCGGTGGACCAAAGCAAGTGAGTCCCGAGCGTGTCGTAACCGCTCGGGACTCACTAATTTAGCGGTAACCCGTTTGGGCTATCATCACGGTGATTGCGCCTCCTGAGGTGTGTCTGGGCGTGCGATCCGAGCCCCGGCCGGGGTCGGGGTATTCCGTCCGGGGCTGCGCACGATCGAATCACCATAGCCCGGCGTCTCGAAGATCATCAGAAAAGGGCGCCATCCTCCGCTACCGGCTCGGTGATCAGGTGCGGTGCCAGTTCGGCCACCACCAGCCGGCCCTTCTCGGTCAGCTCCCACACCCGCCATTCGTCCCCCTTGCCGTCCCTGCGGGTGGTGTCGCTGGCGCGGACGTAGCCGCCATCGACGAGCTCCCCGCGCCGGGGCCGAAGCGAGCTCGGGTTGAGCCCCGTCGCGCTCTGGAGCTCCAGGTCGGTCGCCCCGGTGCCGCCGTAGATCTGCGCGAGCTTCAGCAACACCGCGTGCCGCTGGGTACCGGAACGCACGACGATGGCCTGCGCTGCCGCCCTGCTGGTCGCCTCCGCGTCGCGACGGACCTTGCCCGCCCGATTCCCCGCCGCGTCTTGTTCGAGCGCTCTGAGAGCCGCTGAGAGCGTGTCGTCGGCGTCACGCAGCTCGTGCCGTACGCCCCCGGCGACCTGGGTCAGGTCGCCGGGGGCCTTGGTGCGGTCCAGGTCCTGTGCCAGCTCGCGTGCCCGGCGGATCGCGCTCAGGGCGCGCCGCAGGTCAGCCGTCGTCATCGTCTGTCCCGTCGTCCGTTCCCCAGATCGCCAACTGACCCAGCGGAAAGTCGTCCTCCCAGTGGTTGCCCACCCGGTCGGCGTCCAGCGCGAGCGCATGCCGCTGGTACAGGAACGCCCAGGCGCCGCCCGTGCGGTCGTTGGCGATCATGCGGGCGTGGTCGTAGCTGGGTGCCTCGATCTCCACGTAGCCGTCCGGGTCGGCATCCTCGAACACCGGATGCTGCTCGGTGCGGTAGCGCTGCCCGAAGGTCAGAATGAAACGCATCAGTCCGCCTTGATCAAGTAGGCCATGCAGAACGCGCACCGCTGACCGGCCGCCTGGTGGCGCGCGATCGCCTTGGGCAGCATCGTGGACCCGAATTCCCGCATATCCGCCAGCGACAGACCCAGGTCGTTCTGCCCGTAGGCGGTGATCGCGGACATCGCCACCTGCGGGTCGTCGTCGGCCCACTCGTTCGGCAGGCACTCGGGGTGCAGAACGGTCCCGTCGTAATCGAAACCGACGATGTCGGTCGACCACTTCTGCGCGACGTTGCTCGCCTCGCGGCGATTCCACCAGGCCATCAGCCGGGTCCCTTCCGGTTCACTTCATCTGGCCGGGTCGCCGTGAGCAGCGCCCGGGACATGGCCTCCGCGAGCGCATAGACCGCGATGGCCATTTCGCGGAGCGCGGCGTCCAATGCGGTGGTGACGTTGCGCAGTGACTTGCTGTATTCGCTGTTCGGGTCCGACATCTGGTTGGCGATGGCTTGCAGCTTGGCGCGGAGCTCGGCGTCGGGGGTGCTCACTTCGCCGCCTCCCGGCCCTTGGCGTTGATGGTGAAGCAATCGTCCTCGTACCACCGCCACCAGGTGCCCAGGCCTTTCTCTTGCAGGGTGTGGGCCGCGATGAACGCGATACCTTTCGCCTGGCCGCGCCGGTCGGCGGCGGCCTGCTGCAACACTTCCTTCTGCCGCTTGGTCAGCTTCATTTCTTGGGCTGCTTCCGTTCGACCTTCACACCGCGGAACTGCGGCGTCTTGCGGATGCCCGACTGCACGGTGCTGGCGATCTTGGCGTTGACCCGGGCCAGCGTGTTAGTGAAGGCCTTCACCTTCGTGACCTGGGGTTCGAACTTGCCCAGGTCGAGCAGCCGTTGCATGGCCAGCACGAGCGCCCCGGCGAGGAAGGTGTCCAGGACCGCGTCGGCATCCTTGGCCGTCATGTTGACCGTCAGGTTGCCGCGCTCCTCGATCAGCTTCCACAGCTCGGCGCGGGCGCCGCCGCTCTCCATCACCTCGAAGGCCACCGCGTTGAACAGGGCGTCGAGATCGAACTGGTAACTGTTGGGGCTGTCGAGGGTGATCGCCAGGTCGGTGCCGTCGATGTCGGGCACGGTGATGCCCTGGTTGGGGATGCCGTCCTGTTCGCCGACCGCCTCGCCCAGCTCCTCCTGGATCACCGCCTTGGCTTCGTTCTCCAGCCCGGCGAAGGCCCGGCGGTATTCGCCGGCCGTCTCGACCAGGCCGCCGAGCCAGCGTTGCATCGGGTAGGTGTCGGCGGGGGTCACGATCTCCCCGCGGCCTTCGCGCAGCGCGAGCACCTGCACGTTGAGTTGATCTTTCAGGGCTGCGGCGATGCTGCGAGGGGACGGGAGTACGCGGACGCCCACGGTGAGGACCTTGTCCGCGCTGGTTTCAGTGTCGGTCATCGTGCCTGCTTTCGGTCGTGAGGGTGGAATCGCATGCCGTCGAACAGTCCGTGCTGGGCGGCCAGCGCCACGGCGTGCGCCCGGTTGCGGGCGTAGAGGCTGCGCAGCATGTTGCGTACGTGCTGCCGGACGGTCTCCACGGAGATCCCGAGCTGTGCGGCTATCTGTTTGTTCTCCAGCCCGTGAGCAATAGCCACGAGTACTTGTTGCTGACGAATGGTCAGCGGGCTGTGTCCGTCATTCACCTCGCTCGGACCGGTAGTCACTGAGGGTGTCGTAAAACCCCCGGGTCCGGGCAAGCCCCTTTTCACCGAGGGAATTCTTGTCCTTCATCGCGGTGTAAACGATGCGATCATCGCCCAGTTGCCGAATGGCGAGCACTAGTGCCGAATTCACGTCGGCGGGGCGGGTGTCGATCAGTTCGTTGGCGACCCTCTGACCGTATGCGTAAGCATCCGGAAAGGCGGAAACAAGGTCTACCGAAAGCATCCGGTTGGGTCCTTTCAGAATGGGGCGACGGTGGCACTCTGCGAGATCTCCAGTGCACGCACGTCACTGGTCATGGCCAGCAGTCCGGCACAGGGCAGGCAGGCCTCCGTGGTGCGGTCGGCGTAATAGATGGTGGCCGCGTTCACGCGGTCGATGAGCGAGCAGTGCTGGCACGGCTCGCCCTGGTTGTCCGTGCAGGGCACGAGCGCGACCTGGACGCGGGACGGGATGGCGATGTTGACCGGTAGGGCCATGGCGGTGTTCCTCATGTGCGCTATGTTACCCCCGTACGACGGGGGGCACAAGGTGGGTAGAGAGAAGCCCCCCGGAATGCCATCTCCGGGGGGCTCGATCTCCGCGTCGATCACTGCTGAAGTTGCTTGCCCGGCAACTGCGGATCAGGTTACACACCGCCCAGCCGGTGACGGTCCACCAGCACCGGGACACGCTGCTCGATCACGTCCCAGTACGCCATCACGACCGGCGCCGCCGCGGCCACCGCCTCATCCCACGACAACAGCCCGACCAGCTCGGGATGATCGACGAGCTCCTGCTGATAGAGCTCGTAGTCGCCACCGGCGGTACGCGGGTCCGGTGGGGGCATCTCGTGGCGTTCCCGCCAGATCTGATCGGCCATGTATCCGGCGCCGTAGCCGATCAGGTAACCCCGCTCGCCGCGCTCGCCCCGGACCACGCCACGCACCGAGCAGAACCCCGAACCGCCGAAGCTGGCCGACATCTCCAGCTTGTAGACGGTCAGGCCGGCGTGCTCCCAGGCGACCCCGTGACCCAGCTCGTGCGCGGCGATCGACTGGGCTTCCTCGCCGTCCACCATCAGAACGGGGGCTCGTCGCTGAAACCCTGCTGGGCGTAGCTGCCGCCGCCGATGCCGGGACCTTGGTCGTCGAACGATCCCTGCTGGGCTTGTGGCCGTCGTTGCTGGGCGCGCTGCGGCGGCTGGTCCCACGGGTCGGCGGGCTGCTGCTGACGCTGCGGAGCCTGCCGCTGCTGCTGGGGTGCCGGCTCGCCGCCGCTGCGCTCGGCGCGACGCTGACGGGTCTGCGCCCAGCGGGTGTCCGGTCCGGCCGCGTCCACCTCGACTTCCAGGCTCCGGCCCACACCGCCGTCCTTCAGTTCGTATTCGCGCTGCTTGAGTCGGCCCTGCACGATGACGCGGTCGCCCCTGCGGAAGGATTCGGCGATATTCTCGGCGTGCTCGCGCCAGACGTTGCAGCGGTACCAGGTGGTGCCGTCGTCCTCCCAGCGGTCACCCACCTTTTTGCGGCTCGCCACAGCCACATTGAAACTGGCCACCGCCGCGCCGGACGGGGTGAACCTGAGCTCGGGATCGGCGCCGACATTGCCGACGATGGTGATAACTGGTTCGCCTGCCATGGTGTTCTCTCCAGTGTGTGATGAACGAAAGTGGTGTGTCCCCAGCAGACCGCGACGTAGCGAATCACGTCGTCGATCAGGGGTTCGAGGCTGGTTGCCTGGTCCGGCCGAAAGGCCGCGCCGCAAACTGCGCAGGTCTTCTGTCGGGTTGTTGCACTCATCGGGTTACTCCCGGGTGTGTTATGAGTGGTCACCCTGTGTCTTACGCTGGTCGGTCTTGTTGATCAGTAGATGTCGCGCATGGCTACCCCCTCGTGTTGTTGATGGAGACGTTGATGGAGCGGGACACGGTCTGGTAGCCGGAGAGCTGCGAGCGCAGGGAGTGCAGGGTGTCGCGTACCGCGCGGACCATCATGTCCGCCTCCGTCTTGGCCCACAGTTCGCTCTCGGTGTCCAGCGTGGCCTTGGCCTTGCGGGCGTCCACCGTCCCGCTGGCGAGGGTAAAGGCCCGCGCCTGGCCGATGGTGTAGGCGTGCTCGGCGTGGGCCTGCTTGTCCAGCCACACCCGCAGAAAGTGCTCCCCACGGTCGAGCCGCTGCTCCACGTCCAGGATCTGGTGCTCCACGTCCAGCGGGGTGTAGACCTCGGTCGGGTCGATCACCGGCACGGCGGACACGATCGGGTCCTGGGGTGCCACCGCGGAATTGGTTGGCACGATGGCCGTGGATCGCGCGGGTTCGCTGTACGCCGGTTCATTGTGCGGCGGCTCGCTGTGCACGTTCTGCGGGTCCTCGCCCGAGCCGTCCATGCTCCCGCCCGGATCGCCCAACCGCCGGAGGAAGCTCGACTGTGCCTCGTCGTCAGGTGCGGTCAGGGGCTCGGCGTCCTGCGCGACGGCGACAACGCGGCCGTCGTCGGTGCGGGTACCGACCCAGCGCTGCGCCTCATCGAAACGCTCCTGGGCGTCGTCGTCGGCCCGCTGGACGCGTTCGGCCCGACTGGGCTCGGCGTCCTTCGGGCCATCGGAACGAGCGCGGGCCGCGGCGATCTTGCGGGCGTTCTCGTTCCAGTGGCGATTGGCTTCCTCGTTCTGGAACGGTCCCGGCTCGGGCGGCTCCTCCTGCGGGAAGCCCAGCACGGTGCCGCACGAGCAGACCAGACCCAGCTCGCGGTCGTTCTGCGCACGACTCGGGTACTTGCCCGCACAGTCTTCGTGGCCCGGGAAGAACTGGCTGATGAGCAGGGCCGCATCAGCCATCGGTCTCACCTCTGGCGTAGGAGGGCTCCACCTCGCGCATGGTGCGCTCGACCTCTTGGTCGAACTGCCCGAGCGTGGAGCCGGCGGCGGCGAAGTGATAGCGCAGCGCGGCGCCTTCGATTTCGTAGCCGAGCAGGCCGCGGTCCTTGGCGGTGCCGATCATGCCGGTGATGCGTTCCAGGGTCACGCCGGGCTGGCGCATGGCCTCCAGGTACCACTGGGCTGCCGCGTACCGACGTTCTTCCTCGTCGACTTCGGGCGCCGGTGCGGCCTGTGCCTGGGCAGGGGCTTCCTGCTCCTGCGGTTCCGGGTGCCGGACCGGCGGCGTGGCGCTGTAGTGACCCGGCTTCGGCTCACCCTGCTGCTGTCCCCCTTGCGGCTCAGCGCTGGGCTTGTCGCCAAACCAATCGTCATCACCGGGACGCTCGGAGTCGGGGTCCTTGTCGCCGGTGGCGATCATGAACGCGGTCGACAGGGCGTACTTGGCGCACATCGTCTCCGCTTTGCTGGTGGCCTTGTCGGAGGTGTCCTTGCCCTCCCCGTAGCCCTCGGTGGTCAGGGTCGAGCCGTCACCCAGGCTGGTGAAGGTGTAGCGCTTCTCGATGCGGCAGGTGGTCCACACGGTGACACCGTCCTGCTTGCCGTTGCGGAACTTCGGCACCGGGTCGGCCACGTGGTAGGTGGCGGCCAGGTTGGTGGCCTGAATCATCACGCCGTGCCGGCGGAACGCCTCACCGAGCTCGTCCTGGATGTCGTCCCACTTGCGGAACTTGTAGCTCTGGCCCCCGCCTTTCATCTGGCCCGACTTGCCGATCGAGCGGACCTCATCCATCACCGAGCCGATGGCGGCCAGGATGTGCGGTGCATCTGCCATGGTGATCTCTCCAGATCAGATCTTGCCCGTGAGGGCGTAGCGGCGAAGGCCGTCCTCGATCACGGCACTGATCGTGTGCCGGCTGGCTTCGATCAGGTAGCGCGCGGCTTCGTGGGCTTCGCGCGGTGCGGTGAAGCGCCAGCGCCACGGCGTCTTGACGTGCCGCCGGAGCTGGGGTCGGTTGACGGTCGGATCGAATTCGGGGTCGGGCTCGGCGGCCAGCGCTGCCTGAAAGAGCAGGCCGCGGCCAAGCGCGGCCAGGGCGACACCGTCACGCTGGGAGCGGAGCATCGCGGTGTCGTAGACGCCGGAATCGATGGTCACTTCCACGGTCACGTCGTTCTCGCCCAGCTCGATCTCCGCGTCGTCCAGGGCTTTCTGGGCGTCGCGGAGTAGACGGACATGCTTGGCGTAGGCCTCCGCGTACGGGGCGACCTCCGCGCGCTTCGCCCTGATGGTGTCGGTCACGTTCATACCGGCAATGTTACCCCCTGCGGACTGGGGGCACAATGCTAGGGTCGGTCTCATGAACGCGTGGCAACAACTTCGTGAGCAGGCTTGGGATCGTGCTCGCGGGCACTGCGAGATCACCGGCCGCTACCTGGGCGAGCGAGGTGGTGCCGGTTACGCCTGCCACCACCGCAGGCCGAAGGGCATGGGCGGCAGCAGGGCGGACGACACGAACACCCTGTCCAACCTCATCGCCATCACGCACGCCATCCATAACGGCGACGCGCACTCGGTGCACCTGCACCCGGGCTGGTCACGGACGCTGGGTTACCTGCTCGGGCAGGACCAGATCCCCCGCCTGGAACCGATCCTGCTGCGGGGCCAGGCACTGGTGCTGCTGACCGACGACGGCCGGTATCTGCCGCTGCAACACCGCTAGGCCGACTTCGGCGAGCGCCACCGTCTGCCGGGCATCGCACACCACAACCGTCCAACTCGACCGTCGCCGTACCGCGATGGTCAGGTGGGCGACGGCGGTCAGCGCGGTGCCCGGCTCGATCGGGCGCAGATGCTCCATGCTGACCCGGTGCCCTACGCAGTACTCGTGGCGATCGAGGTAGGGCGCCAGGGCTTCCATGGCAGGCCATTCGCACAGGGCCGCCAGGAAGCCGCTGGCCATCACCGGGGGCTTGTCGGCGAACACCGCGACGCCGGGGAAGATGCGATGCACGATGTGCGCCGGGCGGACCCGGTAGGTGATGCGGTGTTCGAGGTCGCGGGGAATGGGCTTCATGCCAGCGGGTCGTCCAGAGCGGGGTTGTCCAGTTCGCCGTGGCGGCCGTCCCAGGTCTCCAGCTCGTCGAGCTCGGTTTCGTCATCCACGACCCAGCAGAGTGGCAGCTATGCCAGTAGTTGACAAGATGCGCTGCGTTACATGTTCGTGAATGAGGAACCCCCAGCCACGGTGGGCCGGGGGTTCCTGTCGAGCGCATCCAAGGTCACCTGTCCAAGCAGGCCCGCCGAGCATAGCGAGAGCCCCCGACCTGGGGGACCGCCGGGGGCTCTCTGGGAGAGATCGCCAGGACTGGCAGGCGCCTGGCATCGGGCACACTGGGAGGGCGCGCGATGGCCCGAGTTTAACCATCAGAACGTGCGCAGTGTCACCGTGTCCGTGATTTTCGGGTTGTCGCCGCCCGAGTAGGTGTTGCCGATGCCCACCACCATGCCGTACATGGTTTGGTAGCCCAGCGGGTCACCGACCTTGTACACGTCCTGCAACTGCCGTCGCGGGTCGCCCACCAGCGGGACGCTGGCCAGGTAGATCTGGGGCGTTTTCAGGTCCGCGAGCAGGTCCGGGGCGAGCGCGGACAGCGCCATATGGTCCTGGGTGTAGTCGGTGGCCGGAATGACGTAGGGCCGCTTGCCGAACGCGGTGATGGCGGTGTTGTCCTGCACCGAGCCGGTCACCTGCGGCCGGTCGAACAGCAGCGTCCCGCCCACCTTCAGGAACGCGCGCGAATCGTCCACCGCGTACTCCAGCAGGCCGCCGGACCCGTTGGACATGAACAGCCGCAGGTGTCGCGGGTCCAGGTCGCCGGTCGCCCAGCCCGGCTGGGGCTGCACGTCCAGGCCGGTGGCCTGCGGCGGGGCGTCATTGATCGGCCTGGAATTGGGCGTGTAGGCGGTGAAGCCCTCGGCGTAGAAGTCGGGGCTGTAGAACTGCATGACGTTCTGCCAGTAGCTCGGCTTGGTGCCCGAGGGGTCGTAGCCCTGCGCGCGGTAGGCCCACGGCACGTTCCCCGTGTTGATCGCCTGCACGTCGGCCAGAGTCACGTTATAGGTCAGGTTGGTGCTCGCCGGGATCTGGTAGTCGTCCGGCCGGGCTTCGGACCAGGCGGTGAGCGTGGTGTCGGACCACTTCACGTTCTCGGTCCAGTTGACGATGGTGGCGATGGTGTCGAAACTCGCCTCGGGGTTGAGGTCGTAGAAGTCGTCCCGGGTCAAGGTCAGCACCACGTTGGCGATGAGCCGCCGGGCCTTGATCGTGGATCGGGCGTCATAGGTGGGCGTGCCGTCCTCGGTGACGGAGAGCGCCCCGAAGTCACTATTCTGGATACTGGAAAGCACGTCCCAGGCCGGGGTCTGGGAGATGTCGGGCAGCCACTGGTAACGCTGATAGCCGATGTCCACCTTGGCCTTCTGCCGGGGATCGGTAGGCGGCGTGGACGGCGCCCAGGTGAAAGACCCGATGGGCGTGTCGTGCTGGTAGTTCCAGGCGGCCACCTGCATGGGTCCCACCGCTTCAATCCAGGCCGCGTGGGTGGCGCCGCCCGGATAGCTCGACGGGGCCGCCGGCAAGGGAGCGCTGTTGCCGCCATTCCCGCCGGGCGTGATGATGTTCACCCCATCGGAGAGGATGTAGCCGAAGATATTCGTGGAGGTGAACCGCGCGGTCATCTGCACGAAGTGCCACCCGGCGGTCAAGTTGGTGGTGGCGTTCCAGGTCCACGAAATGGTGCCGTTGAACTGGTTGACCGAAAGCTGGCAGGCGCCGGTGACCTGGTTGATCTGGGCGTTCACCACATAGGGCTTGGTGCCCGAGGTGGCGACGTAGTCCAGGATGAACTGCGCCACGCTGAACTGGTCGGCCAGCGTGGCATCGACCTTGACCCAGCACGAGAACGTGAACAGGTTCGAGTTGTTGCCGCCGTAGGTGCGCACCGGCAATAGCTGTGTGGAGTAGGCGACGCCGGAGATGTCGCGGATCACCCGGTTGCCGTTGTAGAGCCCTATCTTGCCGCTGCCCTTGAACGCCGCGCCGTACTGGCCGTTCAGGTCGAAGATCTGTGATGGCATCCCGGCCGGCGTGCGCTGGGCGCAGTTCTTCGGGTTGCCCGCCGAGTTGGCCTGCGGGTTGAGCGCATTCCAGTTGCGCGTGCAGTCCTGATTGATGGCGCCGATTTCCGGCAGCACCGCGCCCCGCAGCGTCCACCCCAGCACCGTGTTGGGGTGGAACGCGGGCGCCTCGTAGTGGCCGGTGCGGCGCAGGATGTGGTCGATCAGCCAGTCTGCGGTGATGCAGTCGTTCTCCAGGTTTTCGATCGCCGCGACGCTGCCGGGCGGTTGGGCCTTGGTGCGCATGTAGTAGTCGACGGCCCAGCGGTAGCAGGTGATGGGTTGTTCGAGCTGGCTGGCTTCGTCCAGGCAGGTGATCTGGACCTGCCCGTTGACTTCGGTGGGCACCGCGGAGCGCACGTAGCCGGTGAACTGCTTGAGCTCCAGCCAGCTCACCGACTGTGGCACCCACACCAGCACGGAGAAGTACATCGGCACGTTGAGCGAGGCGGCGTAGGCGTACTGCGCCGCCGCGGTGGGGGAGATGAGCTGCCAGACCGGCAGGCCGCCGGGCGCGTTGCCGGCCAGGGTGACGGTCAGTTGTGCGGAGGCATGCCCAGCTTGGATCTGCATCCGGGCCGGGAAATCGCCTACGAGCTGCTTGTCCCGGCTGCCTTCTACGAAGCAGCCGCTTAGGTCGGAGTTGGCGTCGGCGAACAGCCCGTTGCGCGCCCAGTCGAACATCAGCTTGTAGCGGAAGTACCGTTTCTGTCCGGTGGCCAGGGCGGCGGCCAGGGCGGTATTGCCGGACTGGAGCACTCAGGCCTCCCGGAGTGTGGCGGTGGCACTGGTGTACTTGCCCAGGCGTTCGCGGTGCTGGGGGAACGTATCGAAGATCACCTTAGGGCAGCCGGTACCCATCACCCAGTCCGACAGGCTGGTGGACAGCATCCACGCGTAGGTGGTGAAGGTGCCGGCGGCAGACGCCCGGATCTGCGGCGCCACCGCCACGATGGTGCCGTTGCTGGGCACCGTGTAGGACACCCAGCGGCGCGGCGGGGTACCGGCGACGACGGTGGTCCCGGTGATCGCGGTCTGCGGTGCCAGGGCCGCGTTGTAGGGCACGATCTCCAGCGTCGGAGCACCGGCCTGCACGTAGCAGGAGAAGATCACCGTCTCCCCCGGCAGCACGGGGGTGAGCACGGCGTCGGTCAGCACGTTCGCCGCGGCCGGCGCCCACTGCACGGCCCGGGTCGGGCCGGGACTGAGCACCCCCGCGACCGGTAGGTACGGCGTGGTGGCGGCCACCGGGGTGAGTACGCCGCCGCCCGGGTTGGCATAGGTGGGCGTGGATGAGCTCGGGTCGAACGGGTAGCTCATCGACGTGGACACGCGCGGCTTGAGCAGGTTCGCCCGCCGGGTGTCGCGGATATAGTGCGGCTGCTCGACCGCGCCGTAGAACAGCATCTCCAGCCAGGACAGGGTGCGCGGGTCCAGACCGTCCAGGCCGATGCTGTAGCGCCGGCGGTGGCCGAAGATGTCCTTGGTGGCCACCCCGGACAGCGGCTCGTGCAGACCGCCGAATTCGATGGGGTCGGCGTCGTAGCCCCCGCCGGGCACCATGATGGCGGTCAGCCTGCCCAGCGGTCCCAGATAGATCGTTTCGTAGCTCATCGCCGGTTGCTGTCCTCCTTCTGCTGATCGCTCACCGCGCTGGAGATCGCGGTGCGGGAGAGCACCACCTGCATGCCGGCCGCGCCCGCCTTCGTCCCGGCTTCGCTGCCAGCGGCCACCGCGTCGGCAAGGGCGCCCAGGTCCAGCCCGCCCGCGCTGGCACCGTCGCCTCCCGCGATGGAGGACGGGGAGATGGAGGACAGCGGAGTCAGCGCGCCGGTTTTGATCTGGTCCGACAGCGCGCCGAGCGGGTCCAGGGTGAGATGGGCGTAGCGGGTGATCCCGGCGCCGATGCCCTCGTCGATGCCCAGGCCGATGTTGTCGCGCATCCACCGCGACGGGCTGTTGATGCCCAGGGCGTTGGCGATGCCGCCCTGGACGTTGCCGACGATGGAGCTGATGGCGCCTTGCAGATGGGAGCCGATGCCGCGGATCATGCCGGAGGCGATGCCGGCCACGATGTTGGAGCCCAGGCTCACCCAGTCGATGCCATTGATCGCCTGGGTGATGCCGGAGCCGATCAGGTTCGCCTGCCCGATGGGCTGCCCGGAGTTGGCGCCGATGGCCGCACCGATGCCGAACGTGCCCGCCGCCGCGCCGACCTGCATCCCGGCGAACGCCCCGCCGAGGATGTTGTTCATGCTCTGGCCGGCGCCGCCGATTTGTCCCGACCAGCCCGGAACGCCGCCCGCGATGGCTCCGTTGATGTTGGCCAGGCCGCCCACGGTGAGCCCGTTCATGCCGTCCCAGCCGCTCTGGGTGGCGCCCACCATGCCGCTGGTGCCGTTCACGATCGAGGTCAGCATCCCGGACCAGTCGGTGTTGACCGCGATACCCATGATCTGTCCGGCAGAGGTCATGGAATTCTGCATGATCGACGCCGCCGAGGAGAAATTGCCCGTCATCATCGCGACCAGCGCGCCGAGCAGGCCTAGGAAGGGCTCCAGCGAGGCGACCACGATGAGGATCGGGGGTGCCAGCGCGATCAGGCCCGTGGCGAAGGCCTTCAGCAGGTCGACGACCACCGGCAGGATCGGGGCGACGGCCTTGATGAACACGTCGGCGAAGATGCCAATGATGCCGATCAGTGGCGGCAGGATGGGGGCGAGCTGCTGAACCGCCGAGACCAGGGCATTGCCCAGCAGGTCACCGACGTTCTGAAGAACGGGCTTGAGCGCGTCGGCTGCGGGCTTGAGCGCGGTGGCCAAGGCACTGGCCAGGTCCGCCACCGGTCCCAGCAGCGGGGACACCGCATCCAGCAGGTGGAACCCGGCATCCACTAGCTGAAACAGAGCCGTGGCGATCGCCGGCAGGTGGGGTCCCAGGTCGTTGATCAGTACACCCAGCGACTGGGCGGCGACATCGATCGCCGGTCGCGCGGTGTCGAACGCCTTGCCGAGGTTCTGCACCAAGCTCAACACGGGAGGACCGATGGTCTTCGCGATGTCGGCCAGCACCGGTGCCAGATCCTGGGCGACCACCTGGACCAGGCCTAGGAAGACGGGAGTCACGGCCGCCGCGACTTCACGCAGGCTGTTGAAGAACTGCGCCGCAGCCTTCTGTCCCTGGATACTGTCCAGGAAGTTGCGGACCTGGCTGGTCAGCTCGACCAGCACGTTGCCGACGCCCCCCGCGCCGACCTGGGCGCCCTTCCACAGGTCCGACAGGATGCCGCCCAGGTTGCGGGCGATCTGCCCGAGCTGCTTCAACGCCTCGATGCCCTGCGCGATCCACGTCTGGATCTCCTTGGCGCCCTGGGCGCTATGCGTGAAGTCGGCGAAGTTCTGCCCGAGCTTGCCGAAGGCGAGGGCGAACTGGGGGAGGAACTGGCTGCCGATGGTGGCGATATCGCGCATCGCCGCGGCGAAGCCGATCACCCCCGGCGTGCCGAGCACGATGGAGCTCGCGGTGTTCTGGAAGATGGTGGCCAGGCTGTGCATGGACGCGGTGGAGCGGGCCAGTTCGAGGAACTTGATGATCACGCCGTTGAGCGCGTCGGAGACCTGGCCCATGCCCGTGTTGAGCACGGGCATGATCACCTTGCCGAGCTTGTCCAGCTCGGCGGACACCCCGAAGAACAGGTTGGTCTGCACCACTCGGCGCACCGCGTCGAACTGGTCGTGCAGGGCGGCCAGCGACCGCACCGTCGCCTGGGCGTTCGGCGCCAGGTTTTGAATCGCCGCGTTGAGCTGCTTCTGCTGCGCCGTGGTCAGCGGGGTGTTGGAGTTGAGCAGCTTGAGGGCGTCGCTCATGCCCGACAGGCCGACCTTGGCGGTGATGCTGGCCAGACTGAACGCGGCGAACGCGGCGGGTATCGCCAGCGCTGCCCCGGAAGCCTGAATCAGCCACCCCACCAACGGGATGAGGCTGGTGGTGAGCTGGGCTGCCGCCCCGGCACCCAGACCGATGGCGGCCATCCCGGCGCCGGCCCGGCCCGACTGCCCCATCAGGCTGGTGACGTTGGGCAGGATGCCGCGCAGGCTGCCCAAACTGCCCAGCAGGGTCCGCACGACCCGGTCGTTGTTGTCGGTGGACTTCGCCGAGTCGTTCTGGGCGTTGCTGTGGTCCTGCCACAGGGTGCGGGCTTCCCGCAGCACCGTGTTGCGCTTGTCCTCGGC
>Ga0193751_1001311_pt1 | contig 16178 bp, 14 predicted proteins | sample L1c2metaG_FD_143050 | JGI IMG/M metagenome (GOLD analysis project Ga0193751, IMG submission 143050) | Soil microbial communities from a riparian zone of the East river system, Colorado, United States - L1c2 | ecosystem: Environmental > Terrestrial > Soil > Riparian zone | place: USA: East River... | reverse complement strand
AAATTACCGATTTGATGAACGGCGGAATGGGATTTGTGCAGCCGACGGATAAACCGGCCACCGGTTTAAACGAAAAAATCGAACGCACCGCTGTCGAAGCGGCGAGACGCAAGTTTTCGCCGGAATTCATGAACCGGCTCGACAAAGTGGTGGTGTTTCACCCGTTGAAGAAGGAACAACTCGAAGAAGTGCTGGAGATTGAGCTTGAGCAGGTACAGAAGCGAGTCCTGCAGACGGCGAAAGGTCAGTTTTTGTTCCGCGTTACTGGGGCCGGCCGCGAATTCCTGCTACAAGAGGGAACAGACCAGCGCTATGGCGCTCGCCACTTGAAGCGCTCTATTGAACGCCACGTGGTGTATCCTCTGGCGAATTTGCTGGCTACCGATCAGGTGCAACTGGGCGACCTCGTGTGCATCGATTGGAACAGCGAGCAGAACCGCTTGACGTTTGTGCGCGAAGGGGAAAACCTGGCTATGCCGGCGCGAAGGCCGGAACCTGCTGCTGTGGCGCGTCCTGTGCCGGTACGCAATGGAAGATCCGTGGAAGCTCCGCCGGTGGCGTTTGGACCCGAAGGAATGCCACGCATGGCTCGATAGCACTAATTAAATTAAAACTTGTTTGGCCCGCGGCGATATTTGTCGCGGGCTTTTTCTTTTTAAAGATTATGTGCTTAGTCGCAATCCGGGTTAATCGGCGGCTTCGGATCGCGCGGGGGTTTGTTTCCATCGCAGGATTGGCTTGCGGGCTGCGCCGACTTCATCCAAGCGGCCGACGCGTGTCGTGTGAGGTGCTGTCTTGACGACTTGCGGATTGGTGGCGGCCTCGTGGGCAATGGATTTCATCGCGTCGATAAACAGGTCGCACTCTTCTTTTGATTCCGATTCCGTGGGCTCGATCATCAACGCGCCGGGGACAATAAGTGGAAATGCGGTGGTGTAGGGATGAAAGCCGTAATCGATCAGGCGCTTCGCGATATCCATGGTGTTCACGCCATTCTGTTTTTGACGCGCGTCGCTGAACACAACTTCGTGCATGGATGGCAGGGAATAAGGCAATTCGAAAACGCCTTCGAGATTTTTTCGGATGTACGTGGCGTTGAGGACGGCGTCCTCGGTGGCCTGCCGGATGCCCGGGCCGTAGGCGAGGATATAAGCCAGCGCGCGCACGAGCACGCCAAAATTTCCTGCGAAAGCTTTTACGCGGCCAATGGATTCAGGGCGGTTGGGATCGAGTACGAGCCGTCCGGCATCTTTTTCGATAAGCACTGGGGTGGGCCGAAAGGGTTCAAGAATTTTTTTCATCGCTACTGGGCCGGCGCCGGGCCCGCCACCGCCGTGCGGGGTAGAAAATGTTTTGTGTAGATTGAGGTGCATTACGTCGACGCCCATATCGCCGGGCCGGGTGATGCCAGTCAGGGCGTTCATGTTCGCGCCGTCCATGTAGAGAAGGGCGCCCTTGCGGTGAAGAATGTCGGCAATTTCCGCGATGCGAGGCTCGAAGATGCCCAGCGTGGAAGGATTGGTGATCATCAGTGCGGCGACGTCTTCAGTAACGAGGTCGCGAAGTTTTTCGACGTCGATCTGGCCGTGGGATTCGGATTTAATATTTTCAACCTGGTAGCCGGCAATAACGGCGGTAGCTGGATTCGTGCCGTGAGCGGAATCGGGGATCAAAACTTTTTTGCGTGGATTACCCTGTTTCTGCAGATAAGCGCGGATTAAAAGCAGACCGGTGAGTTCGCCTTGCGCGCCGGCTGCGGGCTGCAAGGTGATGGAGTCCATGCCGGTTATCTCGAGGAGACAATCTTCGAGGAGCTTTATGATTTTCAGGCAGCCTTGGGAAAGTTCCTGAGGCTGATACGGATGCTCGGTGGCGAGGCCATCGAGGCGAGCGACAAATTCGTTTACCCGGGGATTATATTTCATGGTGCAGGAGCCGAGCGGGTACATCCCCAGATCAATGGCGTAATTCCAGGTGGAAAGACGGGTGAAGTGGCGCAAAACTTCGATCTCGCTTACTTCAGGAAAATCGGAAACGCCTTCGTCGCGATGATAACGGCCCAACACTCTCGTGGCGTCGGCGGCCGGGACGTCCAGCGGGGGCAATTCAAAGGCACGTTTGCCAGGGGAAGAGGTCTCAAAGATGAGACGTTCGTTCTGATTAACGTGCCGGGAAGCTTTTTTGAAATGCTCGGTCAATTTGTTATTCCTATCGGGCAATTGAAACTTAGTTGTAAAACTAGTGCCGATTGTTTAAATCGGCTGTTCCAGCGCAGAACGCAGGGCGCTTACAAATTTTTCAATTTCCACGCGCGTGATGGTTTCCGTAACGCAAACTAACGCGTGTTTGGTCAATTCGGGGAAAGAGGTGCCGAGTACGAAAGGACCGATTATGTTCTTGCGCAGAAGCTGCGCGTTCACGAGTTTCACGGATCGAGGCAGTTCTATCGTGAATTCGTTAAAGAACGGGGCGTCGAAGGCTCGTCGCACACCCGGGATTTTCTCCAGTTCAGCGAGGGCGAAACGCGCTTTGGACAAATTCTGATGAGCCATCTCGCGGAGGCCTTCCTTGCCAAGCAAACAAAGATGCACGGTGGCGGCAAGAGCGCATAGCGCCTGATTGGTGCAGATATTGGATGTGGCTTTCTCGCGGCGGATGTGTTGTTCACGGGTAGCGAGGGTCAAGACGAAACCGCGGCGTCCATTCGAATCGGTCGTTTGCCCAACCAGGCGGCCCGGCATTTGCCTTACGAATTTTTCTCGCGAGGCGATAACGCCAACGTACGGGCCACCGTAACTGGGCGCCAATCCGAAGCTTTGCCCCTCCATGGCTACGATATCTGCCTCAGCCGGAGGCTTTACGAGGCCGAGCGAAACGGCTTCTGTGACCGTAGCGACGAGTAGTGCTCCGGACTTGTGCGCGATATTGGCAAGGTCCGCGATGGGTTCGATGACACCCAAGAAGTTGGGCGATTGCACCAGGATGGCGGCGACATCTTCTTTCAGGCTGGATTGCAGAGCTTTGGTGTCGACTGTGCCGTCGGGACCGATGGCGACTTCTTCTACGATCAGACCGGAATTTTTAGCGTAGGTCTTCAGGACCGCGCGATATTCAGGATGCACGGAGCGCGCGACAAGCACGCGCCGCCGTGAAGTCAATCTTTCCGCCATCAATACTGCTTCAGTCGCAGCGGTCGAGCCGTCGTACATGGAGGCGTTGGCGACTTCCTGTCCTGTCAACTGGCACATCAGAGTTTGGAATTCAAAGATGGATTGCAGCGTACCTTGCGTGATTTCGGCTTGATAGGGAGTGTAAGAGGTTAGGAATTCGCCGCGCTGAATAATTGTGTCGGTGATCACTGAACGCAGGTGATTGTACACGCCGGCTCCCAGGAAACTGGTGTAGCCAAGCGAATTTTCAGCGGCGCGCGCCTTGAAATATTGAATAATTTCCGCTTCGGACAGCGGTCCGGGAAGATTCAAGGCTTTCTTCAGCCGGTATTGTTCCGGAACGCTGGAAAACAATTCGTCAATGGATTTGCCGCCGACGACGGCAAGCATTTGCTGGCGCTCGGCGGGGCTTTTCGGGAGATAGCGCATCAGGCGGAGGCTTCCTTGTTTTTGTCGGAGATGAACGCTTCATAGGCCTTCGGATCCATCAGCTTGGTGAGTTCTGTTTGATCGGCAAGCTTTACACGAATAAGCCAGGCTGAGTTGTGCGGGTCGGAGTTCAGCTTCTCCGGAGTGGCTTCGAGGTCGGCGTTGGCTTCTAGTACTTCGCCGGAGACGGGCGCGTAGATTTCGCTGACGGCTTTTACGGATTCCACGTTGCCAAACGATTTTCCGGCCTGAATTTTGGTGCCGGGCTTAGGAAGTTCAACAAAAACGACATCGCCAAGTTCGTGCTGCGCGTAATCGGTGATTCCAATGGTGCCGACGCCGTCTTTGACGTCGATCCATTCGTGTTGCTTGGTATAGCGATACGACGGGGGATAAGTCATCGGTTCCTTTCCGTCACTTAAACGGTGCTTGCGAATTGCTGGCTTGTTGATTTTTTTGCCCGCTTGTAAAAAGGCGTTGGAACAACCTGGGCTTTAGCTTTCTGATTACGAATTTCTACATAAACGGTGGTTCCAATGGCCGACATGGAGGGCGGCAAGTACGCTAGAGCAATATTTTTACACAGCGTCGGAGACGGAGAGCCGCTGGTAATAAACCCTACGGGTTCGCCCTGGTCATTCACACAACGATATTCATCACGCGCGATGCCTCGTTCGATCATTTCAAGGCCGACTAGAGTGCGCCTCAGTCCGGCCTCTTTGGCGCGCTGGAGTTCGGAACGGCCAATAAAATCTCCTTTTTCCATTTTGCAGTAGCGGTCAAGACGTGCTTCCCAAACATTGATGTTCTCGCTGATCTCGTGGCCATAAAGCGCCATTTTCGCTTCCAGACGCAAGGTATTGCGGCTTCCAAGACCACACGGGATGATTCCAAATTCGCCGCCGACCTCCATTACTTTTGCCCAAACCTGTTCGCTGGTAGCTACGTCCGAAGGCACATAAATTTCGAAGCCATCTTCGCCGGTGTATCCCGTGCGAGCGATCAAAATGTTTTTCAAACCGCAAACGGCGCCGTGCGTGAACCAGTAATTTTTGATCGGACCCAGGTCCACGTCAGTGAGTTGTTGCAGCACATTGATAGCGCGCGGCCCCTGGATAGCAAGTTGCGTGTAGGCATCGCTCAGATCCTCGACCTTGCAGTCGTGGGACGCGGTATTTTCACGCACCCAGTCAATGTCCTTTTCGCGAGTTCCGGCATTAATCACCAGAAGAAAATCGTCGTCTCCAAGCCGGTGCACGATGACGTCATCGACGAAAGTGCCCGAAGGATAAAGCATGGCGGAATACTGCGCCTGGCCGATGGCCAACTTGGCGGCATCATTCATGGTGATGTGCTGCACAGCAGCCAAGGCGCCGCCGTGAGTGCGCCCGGTGCTAATGCGAATGTCGCCCATGTGGCTAACATCAAAAACGCCAACGCTGGCGCGAACGGCTTTATGTTCGGCGACCAACCCGCCGGTGGACGGATATTCGACAGGCATATCCCAGCCGCCGAAATTCACCATTTTTGCGCCCAAACGGCGGTGCATGGCATTTAGAGGCGTTTTACGAAGCTCGGTAATGACGGACGGATCGACGGTAGACTCCACAGAATTCAGCGGAAATTGATACTAGCATGCACCCTCCAGTGGGTCAAAAAGCACCGCGAAAGTCTGGTGGTACAGCTATTTAATTCGCGCATCAGAGTCTGCAGTTGTCTTGCCGGGCAGTTGCTCCTCAGGTAGAGTGCTCCCGGAGGGTCCCATGCCCGCACAGGTCGTGTGTGTTCAGTGTGATAAGACCGAAGAGTATTGCGTGTGCGAAAAGTACTGCACCATTTGCCAAGGTCAGCTTGGCGTGCGACTCTGCATGGATGGGCTGTATTATTGCCCGGATTGCCGGGAAGCCTGTGACGTATCGCTAGCTGACGACCGTGCCCGCTGACACCCAAAAGATTGCCATGCAACTGGACGCTGATACGCGATTTAGCGCTGCTGCGGGCGGGGCCGGGCGGTATTTCGCGGACGCGGCGGGACTCGCGAATAGTGCTGTTTCAGACTTGCAATCCGCGATCGTTGCAGTGTGCAACCGAGAACTAGAGCAAATAGGGGATTCAAAACAACGTTTGGAGGTGACGGTAACAAAAAGTCCCGACCGCATTGAAGTGGTGATGAAAAGGCGTGCGGCAAACGGCGGCTCCGGCAAAGACTCAGCGGAGCAGGGAATGATTGCCGGGGTAGACCGGGTGCAACACGAAACTCAAGCAGAAATGGTAATTACGCGCTTGACGAAATATGTGGGCGAAGAGGTCTCCGCCGGCTAGTGGTTTGGTAACTATGTGCCGCTTAAAAATATTACATTTTGAATGCAAAGGTGTTTTTGCGGATTAGCGAAGTAACTTGATCATCGCTTAGCGTCATGCGCAAAACCACGCGGTCGCCCGCCGGATTAACGCGCACCTGATCGAGAAGCTGGGCCATTTCGGGATTGTCCTGCTGAGCCTGGTAGTGCTTGTATAAAAATCCGGCCTGAAGTAATTGCGCGAGGGTATTGGCATCCTCCGTGGAACCACAAATGGCTTGGAACTTTCCGTCCAGCGCGCCGCTGGCATCTACACTGATGATCATATTGCGCATGCGTGTGACGAGCTTGGCGGCTTCGGGAAATTGCTGAATTTCTGGAGCGAGCTGTTGGATGGCGAGCCGCGTATAGGCAGGGTTGAGAACCGCCCACACCGTGCCGGTACCGTTGGCGTCGCTGATGAGCGGATAGAACTGATCGTTACGAAGCAGGCCTTCTTCGCCGCCGAAGCGTACCTCGATCATTTTTTCGAGCAGCTTGCGGTGGCCGAATGCCGCGGTGCTGGAATCAATAAATAAAAAGAACAGATCGCTGGGGCCGGCACCGGAGCCGAAAGCATAAAACGTGTAGCCGCGGGCTTTAAAGGTCGGCAATTTTTGCTGTTTAAAATAAGATTCGGCATTGCTGGGATTGAAATTGCCGAGAGCCACGCCGACAATCTCCTCTCCGGTGGGCACGGCATCAGAGCCGGTGGCAGCCGTTTTCGCGGTTACGCCTTCGGGAACCAAGCCCCACGCCAACTCTTCGACTTGGGAATTTGGATCGATGCCGGCGGAGGCCAGGAAACGCTCGAACTGCTTAAAGCGGTCGGGCAAAAGTTGTTCCTGCAATTGCGGAAACCAACTGAGAGAACGCGCCTTTTTCAGGTCTGCGTACGCAAATTCGCCAATTTCTTTGGGGAATAAAGCAATAGTGTCCGCTGCCAGACGGCCGGCACGAGCGGGCTTGGGCATGGCAAAACATAAGGCGACTAAGATGGCGACGGCGAAGACACGGCCGATGATGCTTACCCTGCCAGTATTTGCAGTTCTATCTGAATTCACCCACGGATTCATTTGTGTTCCTTTCAAATTCGACGCTTGCTGCGTATTTTTTTAGACGGCGGGATTCTTTCCCAGGCGCTCGCGCAGTGTGGCGACTTTATTCCTAACTTTGGATACATAAGCAGCGTCATGCAGGCTGTCGAGATTTATTTCCACGTTCGCCAAAGAGCCGCGTGCGCCTGCAGCCGCCATGAAACGGGCTACTTGTAAGTCTGAACGCATGGATGCGGCGGCGATAGCTTCCAGTTGCACAAGTTGTTCGAAAAGCGCAACTGTCACATCGGCGACATGTAGCGGGGCTTCGGTGGCGCCGCGAGTGGCGGCCTGAATGGCTTTGTCCCGTGCGGCGTTTTCGTTTGCTTCGCCTTGAGGCAGTTTGAAGGCTTCCATCACGGCGTCGAAGGCTTCTGCGTCGCGATCGATTGCTTTCGTGAGGTCCTCCGTGGTGCGGCGGAAGCGGTCGAGCATTTCTGACAGCTGCACGATGTACGCTGCTTGTGATTTTTTCTTGCGCGATAAACCCGCGACCATCTGACCTAGCGCGCCGGCCAGGGCGCCAGCGAACGCGGAAACGCTACCGCCGCCGGGAGTAGCTGTGGGAGCCGCGACGGCCTCCAGAAAAGGCTTCGCCAAGTGCGCGAATTTGGTTTCGCCGGTTGGGGCTTCGGCTGGCGCGCCGGAAAGAGCCGATTGCAATCGATTCTCCAATACCTGCGACGGTGAGAAATCCTCCAGTTGCAGAAAAAAATCCGCAGCCATCTCCAGAGCTTTCTTGGGAACCAAGCCGACAATTTCGCTGCCCACTGGGTATGCGCCGTAGCGTTCGGCCTCGCGCTTGACCATTTCATAGACGCGATGCATGGGCGTGGATTCGAAGTCGGTGAGATTGATGGAAACTTGCGCGAGATTGCGCGCTTTCAGGGCTACGCCCATGGATTTTACGTGGCGCAAGCCGCCGGAGGAGAAGCGTATGGCTTTCGCGATTTTATTGGCTACGCCGATATCTGAAGTGTTGAGATTCACGTTGTAGGCGATGAGGAATTTGCGCGCGCCAACGACAGTAGTTCCGGCAGTGGGCAGCTTTGGTTCGCCAACGTCGGGTTGACGGTCGTGATTGCGTTTCAGATCTTCGCGTAAGCCTTCGAATTGTCCGCGCCGCACGTTTTCAAGATTGACGCGATCAGGCCGCGTGGCCGCGGCTTCGTAGAAAAATACCGGGATGCGGTGGCGTTTCCATATTTCGTTGCCGACTCGACGGGCGAGCGCCACGCAATCCTCAAGTGTGACGCCTTCGATGGGAATAAAAGGAACTACATCGGTCGCGCCAACCCGTGGGTGGGCGCCCTGATGGACGGTCAGGTCGATGAGTTCAGCGGCCTTGCCTACACCGAGTAGCGCGGCTTCCGCAACGGCATCGGGGTCGCCGGCGAGGGTCACCACACAGCGGTTGTGGTCAGCGTCCATTTCGCGATCGAGCACGTACACGCCCGGGACGCTGCTCATGGCGGCGACAATGGCTTCGACCTTGGCGGGATCGCGTCCTTCGGAAAAATTGGGAACGCACTCAATCAATCGGGTCATATTTTAAATTGTACGATGGCAGTGCCCTTAGGTTGTACTCAGCGACTCAGCGACGATTTGGAATAAATGATGTGGCCCCGCTTGATGGTGGTGTGACAGGTGTTCATTCCAAAATAATAGGGAATTTCACGGTAGTCATCCACATCGAAGATGGAAATGTCAGCAAGCTTACCAACTTCGAGGGAGCCGATTTGTTTGTCGCGGCCGAGAGAATAAGCGGAGTTGGTGGTCGCGGCGGTGATAGCTTCGGCTGGGGTCATGCGCAATTGGGTGCACGCCAGCGACAGAATCATAGGCATGCTTGCGGTTGGGCTCGTGCCGGGATTGTAATCCGTGGCGAGCGCGACGATGGCCCCTGCGTCGATCAGATGGCGTGCGGGAGCGTATTGTTTCAGGCCCAGATGAAAATCGCAGCCTGGGAGCAGCGTGGCGATGGTTTTGGATTTTGCAAGCACGCGAATGTCGGCGCGATTTATTTTTTCCAGATGATCGCAACTCGCCGCGCCGAGCTTTACGGCAAGCTGCGTAGCGCCGGTGCGAGACAGTTGTTCAGCGTGGATTCTTGGCCGCAGGCCGTAGCGCTTACCGGCTTCGAGGATCTGTTTTGATTGCGCGAGGTCGAATGCGCCACGCTCGCAGAAAACATCGCAGAATTCGGCTAACTTCTGTGTGGCGATTTCTGGGAGGAGTTTATCGATCAGCAGTGCGACGTAATCTTTGACGCCCGAGGGACGCGTTCGAAATTCGGCCGGGATGGCGTGAGCACCCAGGAACGTCGAAATGATATCCAAAGGTTGCTCGGCGGATAGTTCTTTATGCAATTTTAAAATCTTCAGCTCACTGGCCAGATCGAGGCCGTATCCGCTCTTAGCTTCAATGGTGGTGGTGCCATAAGCGGCGAACTGCCTCAGGGCCGAGCGGGCGCGCTGCTTCAATGACTCTGACGTCGCGGCGCGAAGTTTGCTCACGGAATTTAGTATGCCGCCGCCACGTTTGGCGATTTCTTCGTAACTCGCCCCGGTAATTCTGAGTTCGTACTCGTCTGCGCGACTTGCCGCGTGGATTAAATGGGTGTGTGAGTCGACAAAGCCTGGCAACACGACGCGGCCGGCGGCGTCGAGTCGTTGCGCACTGCGCGCCAAGGGATGAGCCTCCACGTCTGCGCGGGGGCCGACGGCGACGATGAGGCCGTCAGCGATGAGCACCGCTCCATTTTTTATAACTCCGACATTGGCGAGGGCGCGGCCACGACGGGGTCCGCGGCCACGCAAAGTTAAAAGTTGAGAAGCTCCGCTGATGAGTGTGGCGATGCTCAAGGCCTTGATAGTATGCCGGAGGGCGGAAATCTGTGACAGGGCATGCGATTACAGCATGGGGATTTTCAAGTCGGTGTTTTTTGAGAACGCCTTGGCTTCAGGATAGCCGGCATCAATATGCCGAGCCACGCCGATGCCGGGATCATTGGTGAGCACGCGTTCGATACGCTGAGCCATTTCTTTGGTGCCGTCCGCTACGGTGACCTGGCCCGAATGTTGCGAGTAGCCAATGCCCACGCCTCCGCCATTATGAATGGACACCCAGGAGGCGCCGCTGGCGGTGTTGAGCAACGCATTCAGCAGCGGCCAATCCGCGACGGCGTCTGAGCCGTCGAGCATGGACTCCGTTTCGCGATAGGGAGAGGCCACGGATCCACAGTCGAGGTGGTCGCGACCGATCACAATGGGAGCTTTTAGTTCGCCACGAGCGACGAGATCGTTTAGAGCCAGGCCAAACTTGTCTCGCTCTCCGTATCCCAGCCAGCAAATGCGGGCCGGCAATCCCTGAAATCTCACGCGTTTTTGCGCGAGCTTTATCCAGCGGCTGAGATGTTCGTCGTGCGGGAACATTTCAAGTACTAGCTGATCGGTGCGCGCAATATCGGAGGCTTCACCAGACAGCGCTGCCCAGCGGAATGGGCCTTTGCCTTCGCAAAACAAAGGGCGAATATAGGCGGGCACAAAGCCGGGGAAGTCGTAGGCGGTTTTTAGCCCCTGCTCATAGGCAAACGTGCGGATATTATTTCCATAGTCGAAAGTTATTGCGCCGAGATTTTGCAGATCAAGCATGCCTTTGACATGCTCCGCCATGCCGGCCATGGATCGCTTTTTGTATTCATCAGGATTTTTCTTGCGCAGCTCAATCGCGGCATCAAGGCTCATGCCGTTGGGCACGTAGCCATTGAGTGGGTCATGCGCGCTGGTCTGATCGGTCAGCACATCGGGCACCACGCCGCGGCGAGCCAGCTCGGGAATCACATCGGCGCAATTGCCAACCAGGCCAACAGAAACAGCCTCACGCTTGCGCACGGCATTTTTTAAAATGCGCAGGGATTCGTCCAGGTTAGTGACCATGACATCGCAATAGCCAGTCTTGACGCGACGCTTGATGCGTTCAGGATCGACGTCGATACCCAAAAAGGCCGCGCCGTTCATGGTGGCCGCCAGAGGCTGAGCGCCACCCATCCCGCCCATGCCGCCCGTTACTACCAGCTTGCCAGCCAAGTCTCCGGCGAAATGTTTTTTGGCTACGGAGGCGAAGGTTTCGTAGGTCCCTTGCAAAATTCCCTGGGTGCCGATGTAAATCCAACTGCCGGCGGTCATCTGGCCGTACATCATCAAGCCGGCGCGATCTAGTTCGTTGAAGCGTTCCCAATTGTTCCAATGACCCACGAGATTGGAATTGCAGAGCAAAACGCGGGGGGCGTATTCGTGGGTGCGAAAGACTCCAACAGGTTTTCCGGATTGCACTAGCAGCGTTTCGTCCGCGGCAAGGTTCTTGAGCGAGCGCACGATGGCATGAAAACATTCCCAATTCCGCGCTGCTTTTCCGGTGCCGCCATAGACGACCAGATCGTCGGGTTTTTCAGCGACCTCTGGATCGAGATTATTCATCAACATGCGTAGCGCGGCTTCCTGCTGCCAACCCTTGCAGGTGATTTCGGTTCCGCGGGGCGATTTAAAAGGACCTTTGTTAGTGGGAGACAGAACGGAAGATTCGGAGGAAATCGGAGTCATAAGCGCTCAACGCCAATACTATCGCAGGGAGAAAGCATTTGCACGGCGGCGGGTTGTGGCCTGAAATGGACTCTTTTGTTATCGAAGCATGACCGGAGGCGGCAATTGCGCCGCGTAAATAGCTGGAGTACAGTCGAAATCGCGATGAATTACGGCACGCTTCCCTCCAGATTTTTAAGCGCTATCGATCGGTTGCCGAATCCACGGGCTCAAATGTTCCGCCGCGGGGACCGCTGGGAAGCGATATCGTCGGCGGAATTTCTTCGGCGGGTCGCGGGCCTTTCCAGCGCGCTCGTGGAACTTGGCGTGAAAACGGGAGACCGCGTAGTGATTTTTTCGGCGAACCGGCCGGAGTGGCACACGGCGGACTTTGCGATTACCGGCGCCGGCGGCGTCAGCGTGCCGATTTATTTTAATGAATCGCCGCAACGGATGGCGTACATCCTGAACCATTCCGAGGCTAAGATTGTTTTTGTTTCTGGAGCGAAGCAACTGGAAAAGCTGCTGGCGTGCCGTTCAGAGCTGCTCACTGTAGAACAGATTGTGGCTGCGGATGCAGGGCCGGAAGCGGCGACGGAATGTCTTCGCTATGAAACCCTGATTGCGGGCGCCGGTGCGACGGAGATTGCTTCGTACCGGCTACGAGCGTCACAAGTGCAGCCTGGGCAACTTTCGTCGTTGATTTATACGTCAGGCACTACCGGCGAACCTAAAGGGGTGATGCTGACGCACACGAATTTCTGTTCGAATGTCACGGACAGCCACCTGCAGGTTCGCTATGACGCCACGAATGATCTGGCGCTTTCGTTTTTGCCATTGGCCCATGTTTACGGTCGAATGATCGACTACTCTTTTTTATTTCACGGCATTACCGTGGCTTACGTGGAAGCCGTGGAGCAGGTTGCGCAGGCAATGTTGGGACTACGTCCCACGACGATGGCCGCGGTGCCGCGCGTATTCGAAAAAATTTATACGCGGATAGTGGAGCAGGGAAGTAAGGCCACAGGAATTAAACGCAAACTGTTTGATTGGTCCATGAAAGTCGCCAGCCAGTCGGGCGAGTGGCGATGCGGCGAAGGGCGAGCGCCGTTGGCGGTCAGGCTCCAATGGTTGCTGGCGAATGCGCTCGTGTATTCAAAAATTCGAGCAGGAATGGGAGGGCGCTTAACGCTGGTGATGTCCGGCGGCGCGCCGCTCTCAAAGAATCTGACGGAGTTTTTTTGGACCATCGGCATACCGATATATCAGGGTTACGGATTGACGGAAACTTCTCCGGTGCTGAGCTCGAATTATCCAAACAATCGCGCGGGCAGCTCCGGGAAAGCGATAGCTAACGTGGAAATTAGAATCGCCGATGATGGGGAGATTCTGGCGCGCGGGCCGTGCGTGATGCAGGGGTACTACAAGAATCCGGAAGCGACCCGCGAAGTTTTGAGCGCGGATGGCTGGTTCAGTACCGGGGACATAGGCTATCTGGACGCGGATGGCTATTTGTTTATTACCGACCGCAAGAAAGATTTGATTAAGACCGCGGCGGGTAAATTCGTGGCTCCGCAGCCCATTGAAAACGCGCTGAAGAATAGTCCTTATCTGCTGAACGCGATGGTCGTTGGCGACGCGCGCAAATTTGTGGTCGCGCTGCTGGTGCCGAATCCGGTAACGATTTCCGCGAAGGCCGCTGAAGAGGGAATTGCATTTGCGAGTAACGCGGAGATGGCTTCGAATGCATGGGTTAGGGCGCTTATCGAGTCGGAAGTACGGCGGCTCACGGCGAACCTGGCGCAATACGAATCGATAAAACGTTTTGCGCTGCTTCCTGAGGATTTCACGTTTGACAATGGGAGCCTCACTTTTACTCTGAAACTTAAGCGGCGCATTGTGGAGCAACACTACCGCAAAATTATTGATGAGCTTTACGCCGATGCGGCCGAGCCGCGAACTATTCTTCAGGGATAACGCGGGCTAGATCGGGTGACCGTTTTCGGTATCACCATTTGCCGCTGGTGTCTAGCCAGACTAAAATCAACGTTGGAGAACCTAATGTCCGATCAACTGGTAATCGCGGGGCGCGCGTTTAAGTCGCGGCTGATAGTGGGCACCGGGAAATACCGCAGCTTTCAGGAAATGGCACGGGCGCACGCCGCATCAGGGGCCGACATGGTTACGGTGGCGGTGCGCCGCGTAAACCTGACGGATAAATCGAAAGAGTCGCTGCTTGATTATATCGACCGCGAAAAAATGTTTATTTTGCCGAATACCGCGGCATGTTACTCCGCGGAAGAAGCGATTCGCACCGCGCGTTTGGGGCGCGAAGTGGGATTGTCTCATTGGGTGAAGCTGGAAGTGATCGGCGACCAGCAGACATTGTTTCCGGATACCGAGCAATTGATCGAGGCGACGCGCGTGCTGGTGAAAGAAGGATTTGTTGTTTTGCCCTACACCAACGACGATCTTATTGTTGCTCGTAAGCTTGTGGATGCGGGCGCCGCTGCGGTGATGCCATTGGCAGCGCCGATTGGCTCCGGGCTGGGCATTCAGAATCCCGCGAATTTGCGAATTTTGCGCGAACGCATCACGGAAGTGCCGTTGATTGTGGATGCCGGTGTGGGCACCGCGTCGGATGCGGCATCGGCGATGGAACTGGGCGCGGACGGTCTGCTTATGAATACCGCCATCGCGGAAGCAGAAGACTCCGTATTGATGGCGGAAGCGATGCGCGATGCTACCATCGCCGGTCGCAAAGCATTTCTTGCCGGCCGCATGCCGAAGAGACTTTACGCTTCCGCTTCCAGTCCTCTGAGCGGAGTTGTGCGCTAGAGTATTCGCCATTCCAGTGAGTACGACAACTCAGCTGCCAGGGCCATTCAAAAGACTAGCGTATATCGACTGGATGCGCGGGCTAGCGTGCGTGGTGATGATTCAGGCGCACTGCTACGACTCCTGGCTGAATCCGGAAGCGCGAAAAACGCTGTTGTATCGTTGGTCGCAGGAGTTGTCGACGCTGCCGGCGCCGATATTTTTGTTTCTCTCTGGCATTTCCTTTGCGCTGGTCACTGAAGGTCTGCGGCAAAAACACAAGCCTCAATCACAGATTTTTAAAACTGCGCTTTTACGTGGCGCGGAAATTCTGGGACTGGGGTTTCTGTTGAGAGTGCAAGAATTCGTGCTTGGTTATCCCAAATCGCCGTGGACAGATTTGTTGAAAGTGGATGTGCTGAACATTCTGGGAGTGTCGATTATTTTCATGGCGCTGTTTTGGCGGCTGATGAGCATGGGTGGTGGGCTCGAGGCGAGCACAGGCCATGGAGGCGACTCGCTTCAAACCGGGGAGCCGGTTGAACGCTGGAGAAACCGGCTGATCGGATTGTCGCTGTTGATTGCCGCTATTGTCGCGATCGCTACGCCGCCATTGTGGACGACCCACCGTCCACACTTCCTTCCATGGATGCTGGAGTCCTACATCAACGGAGTCCACAATTTTGGTTCGCCGACGCCATGGATTTTTTCAATTTTCCCGTGGTGCGGATTTGCTTTCGTAGGGCTGGCTTTTGGTTCGTTTCTGTTTTCGGATTTCGCGCAACGCAAAGAAGTTTCGGCACTGAGTATAATTGGCGCGATTGGCGCGCTGGCCTGCGGTTTATCGCTCTGGTGGGATTATTCGAGCGTCAAGATTTACGCGGTCTACGATTACTGGCATAGCAGCCCAAATTTTTTCCTGATGCGCTGCGGTATTTTATTACTGCTTACCTTTGCGATTTTTCTGTGGTGCCGCTGGGACTGGGTAACGGAAGGGTTTAGTCCCTGCATACAATTTGGCAAGGCATCATTGCTGGTGTACTGGGTGCATATCGAATTTGTGTATGGCAGATTGTCCATATTGCCGAAGTGGCGAAGCACTATTCCACTGGCGACGGCGGGCATGGTGGTGATTTTCGCGGCCATGCTGGGAATCTCGATATGGCGCACGCGCGCCAAAAAGCGCGGCGCAGTTAATCTGCGGACGGCGGGAGCGCAGAGCTTAAGCGAGGCTATGTAACTGCATTCGAACGAGTGAGACGTTACGGGCGAGTATTGAACGCCTGCGGCAGCAATTGCGATTGCGGAATTTTTATGATGATTTCGCCCGGCCTCGCGAGGATGAGCTCTTCACGGGCGATTTTTTCGATGGCGCGCGGATCGGTCTTCAAATCTTTCACGGCTTGTTCGAGCGCGGCATTTTCTTTATTCAACTGCTCAATTTCAGCTTTCACTTTCTTGATGCCATCCTGAGTTCGGCGCATGGAGAGGTAGCCGTGAGCGCCAAAAATATCGTGCACAAAAAGAACGGCCACAAACAAAACAAGCAGGGCGGGCCCGTGTCGCAATAAGCCGCCCGCTTTTTCCTCAACCCTCATTTTCATCTTTACCGTTTCCTTGTTCATGATTCATGCAAAAGCCAATTCTTGGCTTCGCTGGTCAGCTTCGTTGAATCGTCCAAACTGGGGGCCTCAATATATAAGCGTAGAAGCGGTTCGGTGCCAGAAAGCCGGACAAGCATCCAAG
>Ga0193751_1001310_pt1 | contig 16188 bp, 14 predicted proteins | sample L1c2metaG_FD_143050 | JGI IMG/M metagenome (GOLD analysis project Ga0193751, IMG submission 143050) | Soil microbial communities from a riparian zone of the East river system, Colorado, United States - L1c2 | ecosystem: Environmental > Terrestrial > Soil > Riparian zone | place: USA: East River... | reverse complement strand
GCGCGGTTGGCTGCTGCACGCCGGGCGGTTGCGCCTGTTGCGGTTGTCCCTGCTGGCCCGGCTTGTTCGGCGATGCCGGCTGTTGCGGTTGACCCTGTTGCACCGGCTTGTTCGGCGAAGCCGGTTGCTTGGGCGCACCCGGTGGCGGCGGCGTGCCTGGCCGTGGTTGCAGATTGTTCTGCCGCTGCGGTCCGACTTGACCCGGCTGATTGCCGCGCGGATTGCCTCGGTTCGGATTGGCCTGCCGCAAAGCACGTTGCTGGGTCACGACCTGACGGCCGACGACCTGCGCGGCGTGCACCTGACGCACAATGCCCTGGTCGCGCGCCACCTGTTGCGGCGAGATGGTGAGCGGCGCGGCGGTCACCCGGCCACCGGCGCCCGGCCGGATCGTGAAGCCGCTGGTGCCTTGCGTGAGCGAGCCGAGCCGCGCGCCGCTGCGATCACTGACATCGATATGTCCGACCCTGCCGTCGGGGTCCGGATAAAGCTTGATATTGTGGCCGGTAGCGGCCGCGCCCTGAGGCACCTCGACAAGCCCGGTGGTGCCGCGAATGCCGAGCGACGCGGTCGGGGTGGTTATTTTCATGTCGCCGGTCTTGGCTACTGCAGCGGCGACAAAGGCAACCGTACCCTTGGTGACATCGACCAGCGCCGAGTTGTTCTTGCCGCCGTCCTCATAAATGTAATTGTCGACGGTGATCTTCGCATTGGCGGTGAGGTTGAAGGTGGTGGCGTCGTTGAAGGTGATGCCGAGGGTGGAATTCGCCGACGTCTGCAGGACGTCGTTGAGGTAAATGTCGTCCTTAAGCTTGAGCGGAAGCGAATCCTTGTTGCGGATGACGGTGGCCGTGCCGGTCAGCGTCGCGACGTTGCCGATCGGCTCGTCGGCAGGCGCTGGCGAGGTTGCTGGTGCCGGCGCGGCCGAAGGCGATGGCGCTGGTTGAGCGGGCGCCCGCGGTGGCAAAGGGGTGGGCGGGGGCGCCGGCTGGGTTTGCGCCAATCTTGCCGGACCGGCGATCGCGTCCATGGCTGACGGTGCGAAGGCATTTTCGACGGCAAAGGGTAGCGCGTCAGCATTCGCCGGGCTCGCCAGCATGAGGCAACCGAGACACCAGAGCGCGAATGCAAACCGCGGCCGCGCCACGCCCGCGCACGATCCGTCGCGGCGTGAGCGGGTTGATGAAAATATCATGCCTGCCTTCAATCGTTCAAAACGTCAGACGTCAAATCTGCCATTCCACTTTTGCCGATCATCTCAACCTCGGCAACACGCCGGCCGCGGTTTCTGTGATCTACGTCACAGGAGAATGCCGCCGGCTGGCTGAGGTCGGCTTGGGGGCTGACCTCGGTGTTCGACGAATATCGGCTTTGCGCCGCCAATAGCGGCCCTCGCCGCTGAAAAACCGCGCGCTCAAGCGTCTTGAGTGCTGCCAACGAACGTATGCAATCTAGAAGACGCGCCACGCCGCCATCACCGCCGCGAGCACTCGCCACGCGCACTTTTTTGTCGTGACTGGCCGTCAATTTGTGACACTATTACTACAATCGAGTGTCCGTTCGGTTACGTGGAGCAGTTCATGAGTTTGGAATGGCGGGCGCGGTCGAGTTCTCTGGCCTGGTCAAATCCGCTGGCCTGGTGGTGGGGTCTGTTGACCGCGGTCAGCGGCGTCAATATCGCGGTCTGGTTCGTGCTGTACCGTCAGCTCCACGATCAGCCAGCCGGCAGTTTCGGCGGCGCGTCCGGCATCGAGCTGATGCTGCTTCTCTGTGCGGCCTATGTTTTTGGCTGCGCATTCCGCTCGTTCCTGCCGCGCGCGGATGTTCAGCGCATCTGCCTGTTCGACACCTGGCTGTCGAGCGTTGTCGTCGGCCGGTCGGTAGCAACCGTGGCCGAGATCTGCTTCGCGGCGCAGTGGGCGATCATCCCTCGACAATTTGGCGCGATGACGGAAGCCGACACCACCTTGACCGCCGCGTGGGTGATCGTGCCGCTGATCCTCATCGCGGAATGCTTCTCATGGCATGCGGTGCTGACCACCCACTATCTGGGCAACGCCATCGAAAACTCGATATGGGCCGTTGCCTTCTTCATCGTCGGGATCGGCCTGTGCCGGTTGCTGCCGGAGTTCGAGGGTGCGGTTCGTGTGGTCCTCGCTATCGCCATCGTAGGCATTGCAGGCTATCTGGCATTTCTCATGACCGTCGACGTCCCGATGTATTTGAGCCGATGGCGGGCCGGACTTGCCGATGGCAGCAAGCTTCTCCGGCCTATCGAGGGTCTCCGCGACGTGAGCACGCGTTGGGTCGTGACGCACGACGTGGCCGAGTGGAAGGACGAGATTGCCTGGATGTCGCTTTATTTCAGCGCGGCGGTCTGGGCCAGCCTCGCGCTGTGCGTTGTCTACTCGCTCGAGGATCACCTGCCGCGCTATCGCAACCAAGCTGCGGTCGCAAGCTGGTCGTCGGACGCGACATGCCCGGGCGAGAGCCGGGATGCCGCGCGCTGCATCTTTATCAATGCAATCATTCGCTAGCCGGAAGCCGCTGCACGTCGCAAGGCGAGGAGCGCGCGGTACGAAAAAGCCCGGCGGCTGGAGCAATCCAGTTCCGCCGGGCGAAAATCCGATTTGACTTGAGCGCTAGAACACGCCGAGCACGATGGCGCCGACAAAAGCAAAGGCGATATACGCGGTAACAACGCTCAATCTGGCGACGAACGGACGAACGACCATTTCATGCCTCCCAAGGTCAAGTCGCTAGCCTGCCGTAACGCGTAAGCTATCAATGGGTTCCAGGCTAAAAAAGTCAGCCGTGCTGTCGATCCGCGCTATCTCGGCGCCGCACAACGGCCGGCGACGTGGTTAAAGACTCGTGAAATCAAGGCGTTGATGAGTCCTTAAATAAATTCGTTGAAATTCTCCGCATGACGCGCGGAGTTCGTTTGTATCTCGTCGGCTCCTTCGTCCTTGTCTCGCTTTCGGGCTGCGGTCGCGGATTTTTTTCCGAAGAGCGCGAGCCGTGGCGGACCGAGGCCGAAATCGCCTGCCTGAAGTCCGGCGCGGTCAAGGAGAACGCCGAACTGGTGCGGATGAGCCCGATCTCGGGCCCCGGCGTTTGCGGCGCGGAGTTTCCCCTCAAGGTCGCGGCCCTCGGCGAAGGCGGCGGCCGGCTCGGTTTTGCCGACGAAGATTTGCGACCGCCCGCCACGATCGGCAACGCACCGCGCTGGCCGGTCGGCCAGCCGGCGCCGCCTCCGTCACGCGCACCCTATTATCCGGATAGCGGAGTGCGCGTGCCGACTTACGGCGCGTCGTCCGGCGGTCCGATCTCGTTGAGCGCGCCCGGCGTTGCGCCCGATGAAGACGAAATCAATCTGCCGAGCGAGGGAACGCCGGCATGGCGCAATTCGCCGGCGCAAGGCCCCTATCCTCCACCGCAAGCCTACCCCTCGCGCGACCGTTACGCTTCGCCTTATCCCGAGCGCCTCGATGTGCCGCTTCAGCCACCGGCCGATCGCTATCGCTCGCCGCGGCTTGGTCCCGGGCCGGACCATTCGGTCGCCTCATTCGGGCCGGTTGCGATCAAGCCAGCGGCGACGCTGGCGTGTCCGATCGTATCGGCGCTCGACCGCTGGCTCAGCGATGCCGTGCAGCCGGCGGCGCAGCGCTGGTTCGGCGTTCGCGTCGTCGAGATCAAGCAGATCTCCGCTTATTCCTGCCGCGGCATGAACGGCGACTCGCGCGCGCATATTTCCGAACACGCCTTCGGCAACGCGCTCGATATCGCGGGCTTCACGCTTGCCGACGGGCGGCAGGTGACGGTGAAGGACGGCTGGAGAGGCCTGCCGGAAGAGCAGGGCTTTCTGCGCGACATCGAGGCGGCGGCCTGTCAACAATTCTCCACCGTGCTGGCGCCGGGCTCCAACGCCTATCACTACGATCACATCCACGTCGACCTGATGCGCCGTGCCTCGATGCGGGCGATCTGCCAGCCGGCCGCGGTCTCCGGTGAAGAAGTCGCCGCCAGAGCCGCGCAGCGCAACCCTTACGCCTCGCGCGAACCGTTCGTGACGGGATCGCTCGGTGGCAACAAGGCCTCGCGTCCGCGCAAGCACGGCGACAAGGTCAACGAGGAAGACGAGTTCGAGGACAATTAGGGGAGCGTGAAATTGCTCCCAGCTGTCATCACCCGCCACCGGGTCGGCGCGACGCGCCGCCCGATGACAGGCTCCAGCGGGTGATCCAGTATTCCGCGACGTACGTCACATCTTGCGTCGTCCCTGCGAAAGCAGGGACCCATACGCCGCGGCTTCCCTTTGGGCAGGTGGGTCGACGCCTTCTGCGAACAACCGCGGCCGGTAGTTATGGGTCCCTTGCTTTCGCAGGGACGACATTGTCGTCGCGGCGCGACCCATTGACTCATGCGGGCCACTTGCTCGAATGCTATCCATCGGTGCGTCGATTTGCTAAACTGCATGGCGTAATTTCCGGGAGCCGATATTGTCCCTCATCGAGGCTGCATTGCGCGGCGGAGCGGTGGTCCTGCTGGTTCTGGTCGCGGTCCTCTTGGTCCGCGACGCGCGCCGTGTTCCAGCGGCCGCCTTCGGGGCGCTGTTTGCGTTGGGTGCGGCCTGCTACACGATCGTCTCTGCCTCGGTCTTTGCGTTTGAATTTCCTTTCGTGCTGTCGCCACTGCGGATTGTCGCGATAGGCAATCCGGTGGTGTTCTGCCTGTTTGCCGCGGCTTTATTCGACGACGACTTCAGGCCGTCATGGTGGCAGGCGCTGGCGTGGCTGTCATTGGTGGCAATCGGCATTTTGGGTCTGTGGACCGGCATCCCGCTGCTGCGCTGGCTTTGCAGTGGATTGGGACTCCTCTGCAATGCCATCGGCGTCTGGTATGTGCTGGCGGGACGCGCGCTCGATCTCGTCGAGGAGCGCCGGCGCTTGCGCGCCGTGCTCGTCGTGCTGGTCGCGCTCTATTCGGCGGTGATCATCGCATCCGAGATAGCGTGGTCACCGTCAAGCGTCGGCCCGGTGCTCTACCTGGCCAACGGCGGGGGATTGCTGGCGATCACATCGGTTTTCGCCGTCTTCCTTCTCACCATCAGCCGTGACGGCGCGCTGATCTCGCTTCCGCCGTCCGCTTCATTGCAGGCCATCTTGCCGCGTCGCCCAGTCACCAAGCCGGTTTTGGCAGACCGGACCGAGCGGGACGACGACGCGCGGCAACTCGTGGCGTTGCGCCACCTGATGGAACACGACAGGGCTTATCGCGAGGAGGGGCTATCGATCGGAAGTCTCGCGGCCAAGCTCGGCATCTTCGAACACGGCTTGCGCCGCCTGATCAACCAGCGCCTCGGATATCGCAACTTCAACGCCTTCCTGAACTTCTATCGCCTGGACGACGTCACGGCGGCGCTCGCCGATCCGGCGCAGGAGGCGGTGCCGATTCTGACCATTGCGCTGGACGCCGGTTTTCAGTCGCTCGGACCTTTCAACCGCGCCTTCAAGAGCCAAACCGGTATGACGCCGAGCGAGTTCAGGCGTCAGCAGCTCGGCCGCAACGATCGCTTGGCCGCCGAATAGGACTGAAACACGAAATCGGCTAGCCGATTTCGAATTCGGCTTGGGCCACAGCAGCACTCGGCGAGAGCATCAATCCGATCCGTTCCAGGATGTGCAGCAGGACAGGCACCGTCTGTCCCCGACACCTTGGCGGAGTTCTCCCATGCAAGCTTTCTCCGATGCGCTCGCCGGCTTCTGGCAAATCTGATCCCCCAACCTCGTCCTCGATGTCGGCCGCTATGTCATCGCGGCCGGCGGCATGGCGTTGATCCTGAAACTGTTCTGGAATGCCGGGCTAGGCCGGCGCAAGATCCAGGCCCGCTCCTCCTCAAGCGCCGATGTGCGCCGTGAAATCCTGACCTCGCTGCGGACCGGGATCATCTTCTCGCTGACCGGCGTTGTGATCGTGCTCGGCGCCATCCATGGCGTCTTCATGGTCTATACGGATTTCGAGACCGCCGGGATCGGCTATCTCGCGATCAGCCTGGTCGCGATCATCCTCGCGCATGATGCGTATTTCTATTGGACGCACCGGCTGATGCACCATCCGCGCCTGTTCCACACCTTCCATCGCACCCACCATCGCTCGGTCACGCCGACGCCGTTCGCGGCCTATGCCTTCGACGTCCCGGAGGCGTTGATGATGGCGCTGTTCACGCCGCTTTGGCTGTCGATGGTTCCGATGCATGCGCTCGGGCTATTTCTGTTCATGGCTTTCATGATCATTCGCAACGTCATGGGCCATGCCGGCGTCGAACTGATGCCCCGTGCGCTCGCCGACAGCCGCTGGTTCGGATGGATCAACGCCACCACCCACCACGACCTTCATCATTCGAGCTTCCACCATAATTACGGGCTTTACTTCACCTGGTGGGACCGGCTGATGGGAACCGAGCATCCCCGCTATCGCGAACAATTGCGCAGTCCTGGCGAAGTCAAGGCGGTGCCGGGCACGCGTGGGCGGTATCGACCGCTTGCGGCCGCGGAGTGACGAACCCAGGTGTCATCACCCTCCACCCGGTCCGGCCTTCGGCCGGCCGGATGACAGGCTCCAGCGGGTGATCCAGTATTCCGAGATATCAGTGACAAGGATCGAGCAGCCTCGGCGTACTGGATACCTCGCATGTGCGGGGTATGACGGTGCGAGCCAGCGCTCCGCGATCAAACCTTCTTCGCCTGATAGGCTGCAAGAAAAATCCGCGTCGCGCTGCCGATCACTTGCGCGATCCTCTCGGCGGAGGGGGCGGGGGCGGCCTGAAAAATGAACGGTAGGAACAGCGACGCCTGGCACATCAGCATGAATTGCGACGCCGCGAGCTGGCAGTCGTCGATCGCCAATTCCTTCCGCTTTACGCGGGCGTCGAGATAGCAGGCGAGACGGCTGATGGTCTGTTCCAGCACGTGCTCGTAGTAGCGCCGGCCGACTTCCGGCATCCGCTCGGCAATCGCCATCACGGTGCGGATCGCCGATCCACCGCCTGGCCGGCAGATGATCGCGATATAGGCCTGTCCGAACTCCGTCAGCGTCGTGGCGACGTCCCGTTCGAAGTCAAAATTGAACGTGATCTTGCCCTGTTCGAGGGTCTCCTCCTCGACGATGGCTTCGAACAAGCGACTCTTGTCGGCGAAATAGACATAAAGCGTGCCTTTGGAGACGCCGGCGGCACGGGCGATTTCGCCCATGCTGGCGCCGTCAAAGCCCAAATCCAGGAAGACCTTACGGGCACCGTCGAGGATCTGCCGGCGCTTCGAGGTGTCCTCGTCGCCGACCAGGCGCAGATTGTTGGAAGGGGCTGCAACCATTGGTTTAGGTTCTCTAAAGAATTCAGGGTTCGGAAACGCCTCGGAAGCAACTGAGCCTCTATGATCCGCCCGCATGATATATCTTGACCGAACCGTTCGGTCAATGTTAATTTGAGCTTCGATCGTTGGCAAGGGTTGGGTTGGGGCCTTGTCTTGGTCGCGACATTGTAAACCGGGGAGGCCTTGATGGCCGCAGCGAGAGACCAGGCCGCGCGAATTCTTCGCACCGAGCCGGATACGGCCGAGGTCGAGGACGCGCGCGAAGCGTCCGCTGCGCTTACCGAGTCCATTCGTGCGCATCTTTCGGATGAGGCCGTCGCGCGCCGTGCCGCGGAGCTGCCGGAAAGGCCGGCCGTCGCCAAGCCGGCGGCGCCCGAGGCTCCCGTAATGTCGGCCGCACCGAAGCCAGCCAAGCGCAAAATGGTTATGATGGCGGTCGGCCTGCTGCTCGCGCTCGCTGCCGCTTCCTATGGCGTCTATTACGTTCTGGTCGGACGGTTTCATGTCTCGACCGACGACGCCTATGTTCGCTCCAATAACACCACGCTCGGCGCGCGGGTGACCGGACACATCGCTTCCATCTTCCCCGGCGACAACGCGCTGGTCCACGCCGGCGAAGTAATCTTCAAGATCGACGACGGCGATTATCGTATCGCGGTCGATGCCGCGCGCAGCAAAATCGAAACCCAGCAGGCCACCATCGACCGGATCGGCCGCCAGGTCACCGCGCAGGAAAGCGCGGTCGAGCAGGCCAAGGCGCAACTCGCTTCAGCCGAGGCCGGCCTGAAGCGCGCCGGTCTAGACTTCGACCGTCAACAGGAGTTGAGCGCAAAGGGATTTGCCTCGCGCGCGACGTTCGAGGTTTCGGAAGCCGGGCGCGATCAGGGCATGGCGGCGGTGAGGTCGGCCCGCGCCGCCTATGACGCGGCGCGCGACAATGTCGAGGTGACCCGCGCGCAGCAGGCGGAGGCCCGCGCCCAATTGGCGGAATTGCAGACCGCGCTCGCCAAGGCCGAGCGCGACCTCGAATTCACCTCGGTGCGTGCGCCGGTCGACGGCACTTTCTCCAACCGTCTCGTCAACACCGGCGATTTCATCGTGGTCGGGCAGCGGCTCGGCAACGTCGTGCCGCTCAACGACGTCTTTATCGACGCCAATTTCAAGGAAACCCAGCTCAGGCGCATCCGTCCGGGCCAGCCGGCGACGATCTCGGTCGATGCCTACGGCCATCGCAAGTTCGCCGGCGTCGTCGAGAGCATCTCGCCCGCGGCCGGCTCGGTGTTCACGCTACTGCCGCCCGACAACGCCACCGGCAACTTCACCAAGATCGTGCAGCGGTTGCCGGTCCGGATTCGCGTGCCGAAGGATGTCGCCAGACAAAACCTGCTCCGCGCCGGCATGTCGGTCTATGCCACCGTCGATACCAGCGAGGGCGCCAAGGACGCCGACAGCGACGCCGACCTCGACGCGCCGGCGATGGTGCAACCGCAATAATCCCGCGCATCGGACCGCCGCGCCCGGTTCGATTCCGTCCTTAAGCCGAGTTCACCATGGCTGATGCCACGACCGCTCCCGAAGGAATGATTGACGCCACCGCCGCGCCGTCCGAGCGCATCGCGCCGCGGCGGCTGGTTGCGTTTCTCATCATGGTGTTCGGGATGTTCATGGCGATCCTGGACATCCAGGTCGTCTTGGCGTCGCTCGCCGACATCCAGGCCGGCCTGTCGGCCAGTTCGAGCGAAGTGTCGTGGGTCCAGACCTCGTATCTGATCGCCGAGGTGATCGCGATCCCGCTCTCCGGATTTTTGTCGCGCGCGCTCGGAACCAGGCTGTTGTTCGCGATCTCCGCCGCCGGCTTCACGGCGGCGAGTTTCCTGTGCGGGTTCGCCTCGACCATCGAGCAGATGATTCTGTGGCGCGCGCTCCAGGGGTTTCTTGGCGCGGGCATGATCCCGACGGTGTTCGCATCGGCCTATACCGTGTTTCCGCGCTCGAAATTCTACATCGTTGGCCCGATCATCGGCCTGGTCGCGACGCTGGCGCCGACCATCGGGCCTACGGTCGGCGGATTGATCACCGACGCGATGTCGTGGCACTGGCTGTTCTTCATCAACGTCGTCCCCGGCATCGGCATCACCGTCGGCGTGCTGATGCTGGTCGATTTCGACCAGCCAAATTTTGGTTTGCTCGATCGCTTCGACTGGTTCGGCCTGATCGCGATGGCCGGGTTTCTGGGTTCGCTGGAATACGTGCTCGAGGAAGGGCCGCAATATGAGTGGCTGCAGGACACTTCGGTTGCGGTCTTTGCCTGGGTTTGCGGAATTTCCGCGATCGCCTTTTTCTACCGCGTGCTGACGGCGGACGAGCCGATCGTCGATCTGCGGGCCTTTACCGACCGCAATTTCGGCATCGGTTGCCTGATCTCGTTTTGCGTTGGCATCGGCCTTTACGGGTTGACCTACATGTACCCGCGCTATCTCGCGGAAGTGCGCGGCTACAGCGCGCTGATGATCGGCGAGACCATGTTCGTCTCCGGCATCACCATGTTCCTGTGCGCGCCGGTGGTGGGACGGCTGATGCAAAAGGTGGATTTGCGCCTGATCATCGCCACGGGCCTCGTGATCTTTGCGCTCGGCTCCTACCAGATGACGTGGCTCACCCGCGAGTACGATTTCTATGAACTACTGCTGCCGCAGGTGCTGCGCGGCATCGGCATGATGTTCGCGATGGTGCCGACCAACAACATCGCGCTCGGCACGCTAGCGCCGGATCGGGTCAAGAACGCCTCGGGATTGTTCAACCTGACGCGCAACCTCGGCGGCGCGGTCGGGCTTGCGATCATCAACCAGGTGCTGAACGAACGCACCGACCTGCATATTTCGCGCCTGCAGGACCGGGTGACCTGGGGCAACACCACCGCGACCGAAACGCTCAACCTGTTCACCCAGCGCCTGCAGGGCATCGGCGACGCCACGCTGATGGCGATGAAGCAGTTGTCTCAGATCGTCCACCGCCAGGCGGTGGTGATGGGATATGGCGATGCCTTCTACATGCTGACACTGTTCTATCTCGGTCTTAGCCTCCTGGTCATTCTCCTGAAAAAGCCGGTGATGACCTCGACCGAGCCGGCGCATTGATGGCCTCATGGTTCTCAAGGCGATGCGAAGCATCGTCCGGAGATGCGCCTGTCGCGCTCCTCACCATGAGGGGTCGAGTGCACGCCACGCATGACGCACTTATCGTGGGAAGCGGCCGCCGGGCCGCGTCTTGAAGGATGAAGCTAGCTTCACCACGCCAGACTAGCTGATATTGTCTGCCGCTTCCGTTCATGCTTGAACGGCGGCATGATGCGCGGCCTTCCCATCTCCGAAAAAACGTCGCTCCGGCGCGTGCAGGCGGCGTCCGCGCGATGGATCGCCGGCTTGCTGGCGCTGACCGCCATGGCATGGCTTGTGGCATTGACCGGATTGCTGGCGATTGCCAATCGCGTGCATGACGATGTGCCGGTGCTGCTGGCGGTCAAGCTGCCGCTGTTGGCCTCGCGCCCCGAATTGATCTTCGCCGGTGAAAGCCGCACGGTCTATCAGGTCGATCCCGCTCTCGCCGCGCAACTGATCGGCAAGCCGCCAGGCAGCGCGGTCAACATCGCCTATGACGCCGGCGAGCCGCTGGCGCTTTTGGCCGCGATGAAACGTGAGCCGGACCTTTTTCTCAAAGCGCATGTCGTCGTCAGCGTCGCGCCGTTTCTGTTCAATGAAGGCGTGCGGTCGGCCGCGGTCTATCCGCAGGACGTCGCGGCCCGGCTCGGCGTCGCCGGACAGATGGCTTCGTTCCTGCCGTTGCGGGTGGGCACCCTGATCCGTTTCATCCGCGAGGCCTTCGCGGCGCGGCTGGCAGTCGATCAGCATCTCGCCGATGCCGGGCCGCAGCCGGCGGGGTTCGGCGTCAAGATCATCGATCATACCCAACCGGAGAACCAGTGGCCGGCCGACATCGGCTCGCACCCGCATTACGCCAACTGGAATCTGTCGGGCCCAAAGGCGCGCTTCGAGATCGGCGCGCTGTGCGACATGGCGGCGCTGGCGCGGAAGGTGACCGTCGTGGTGCCGCCCTGGGCGCCGCGCTACGACCGCGCGCGCGATGCGCAATGGCGGGACAAGGACGATCAATATACTTCGCTGGTCATCGAGGCCGGCCATGCTTGCGGCTTTGAGGTTCTGGACATTCGGTCGATACCCGGACTGGAGCAGGGTAACTACGCCGACGAAATGCACGTCAACGCCTCGGGCGTGCCGATCTATACCCGCTATCTCGTGTCGCGGTTGAAGCGTTAGCCGCGGTCCGATGCTGTTTTCATCCTATACGTTCCTGTTTCAATTCCTGCCGGCGGTCGTGCTGGCCTTCGCCGCCGCGCGCCAGCACTCTCCGCGCGCCGGCATCATGGTGCTGACTGCGGCATCGCTGGTTTTCTACGGCGCCTGGCGGCCGGTCTATTTGCTGCTGCTGATCGCTTCGATCGCGGCGAATTTTTCGCTGGGCTTGCGGATGGAAGACCCGCTTCGCCGCCGCGCCATCGGCCTGTTCGGCGTCGCGCTCAATCTCGCGCTGCTCTGCTATTTCAAATACACCAACTTCATCTTCGACAGCGTCAATACGCTGACTGGCGCGCCGCTGCCGTTCGTTAATATCGTGTTGCCGCTCGGCATCTCGTTCTTCACCTTCCAGCAGATCGCCTATCTGGTCGATGTGATGCGCGGCGCCAAGGTCGAGCGCGACATCGTCAGCTATACGTTGTTCGTCTCGTTCTTCCCGCATTTGATCGCGGGCCCGCTGGTCCACCACGCCGAGATGATTCCGCAGTTCAAGCGCGGCCGCAGCGGACGTTCGGCGGTGCTGGCGGCGCGCGGATTGGCGATTTTCGCCGCCGGCCTGTTCAAGAAAGTGGTCATCGCCGACAATCTGGCGCAGTTCGTTTCGCCGGTATTCGCCCATCTCGACGCCGGCGGCGGCGTCACCACGCCATGGGCGTGGCTTGCGATGCTGGCTTACACGTTGCAGATCTATTTCGACTTTTCCGGCTATTCAGACATGGCGATCGGGCTCGCGCTGCTGTTCGGCATCCGCCTGCCGGTGAATTTTCGCTCGCCCTATAAAGCGGCGTCGATCATCGAATTCTGGCGGCGCTGGCACATCACGCTGTCGCGCTTCCTGCGCGACTACCTCTATATTCCGCTCGGCGGCAACCGGCTCGGCGAGCGGCGCCGCTATTTCAATTTGATGCTGACCATGCTGCTGGGTGGGCTTTGGCACGGCGCGGGCTGGAATTTTCTCATCTGGGGCGGCCTGCATGGCCTCTATCTCTGCGTCAATCACCTTTGGCAGTCGTGGCGCGGCGCGGCCATCAAGCTGTTGGCCGTCACGGAAATCACGAAGCAAATCCCGAAGGCGCTTACCACGGGGTTATCCTGGGCGATCACGTTTCTCGCCGTCGTCATCGCCTGGGTGTTTTTCCGCGCCCGCACGGCGGCTGGGGCGTGGCAGATGCTGGGTGGCCTGTTCGGCTTTGAAGCGGGCAGTTCAGCCTATGTTTCCCCTGGCATTCTGCGGCTGATGGATTTGCCGGTTCTGGTGGGCGAAAAGTTCTTGTTGTTGATCGGTTGCGGCGCGGTCGTGCTGGCGCTTGTCATTGCGCTGGGTCTGCCCAACGTTCCGCAACTCTTCCATTATCGCGAATACCGCCGCGCGCCGGAACAAACGAGCTGGCTGCGATGGCGGCCGAACGCGGCGTGGGCACTGTTGTCGGCGTCCGCGCTGGCGATTTCGCTGTTCGGTATGTGGCAGCGGCTGGAATTTCTGTATTTTCAATTCTAAGCGCGCCGACGCTCAGCGTGGCCTTCCGCGTTCACTGGCCGTCGCGACGCCGCGGTCCAAACAACTCGGTGTAGAGATCGGTGGTCGGCCCGTTCGCCGTGATGCCGTAAGCGACGGGAACGTCGGGCTCGGGCGGCGGAGCCGGTGGGGCGGCCGGCTGTTGGACGATCTGGGTGGGAGTGGGTGCGGGCTGAACCTGCCGGTTGGCCGCCGACGCGGTCGCGGGTTGCCTTGGCTGGAGTGCGGTCGGCGCGGTCGCGGGTTGCGCAGGCTGCGGGGAGGCCGCCGCCGTCACTGGCTGAACCGGCGGGGTCGCGGCGGTCACCGCCTCGGGCGCGGCCGCCTGTTTGCGCGAGCCGAACAGCTCGGTGTAAAGGTCCGTGGTGGGTCCATCACTCGACAGGCCGTAGCCGGTCTTATACGGCTGCTCGCTTTGGCTCGACGCGGTGTTGTTCGTCGCCGCGCATCCGGCAACGACCATCGCGACGGCGCCGAGCGCAGTCGCGGCGCGAAGGCAAGACCATGAGCAGCTCAAGACGGACCCCCTGACCGATAAACCGGTCGACCTCTAGCATTAAAGCCAGGATATGGCGCCCGCAAGGCAGAGGACCGGCCGGGCAGGCCTACCGGGGCGCCCCCCAATTGGCGAGGGGTCCGGCGCGTTACGCCGAATTTGATTTTAGGTTGTTTCGGGTCGTACCGTCTCTTAATGGTCAAGAAAATGGGCTAACCGCGGGCCTAACTTGCATTTACGCATGGGCTATATTGGGGCGTTTCGTTCGTATCGGATTCAATCATATTGACGCATTGTAGGTACCGATGTAGGTACTCAAAATGCTCAGCAAGACCGAACGCCGATTGCGTCCTACCGATATTACGAAGCTGTCACAGCGCGTCGGCTGGCACAACGATGGTGGCTCGCTCTATCTTCACGTGCGTCGCCGGGGCAGCGGCGCTTGGGTGTTCAAATTCAGGGATGGCGCTGCGCTTCGTTCTAAAGGCCTTGGAGCGCTTCCCGATGTCACCCTTGCGATGGCCCGCCAACGTCGCGATGCCGCACGGGCAGTCCACAAGGACGAACCTGAGAAGCCAAAGAGCGCAGGCCAATCATTCGCCGCGCTCGCAGAACTGTATTTCGACCATCATGCGGCGGCCGTGGGCGCTGCTCAGCTAGATCGAAACCGCGCGTTGCTCCGCCTCTATGCCGGGCCATTGATGAAACGCGCGGTGAACCGGATCACGCGGCAGGAAGTCGCCGACGTGTTGCGTCCGATCTGGCTGGGCTCTTCGAATAGTAAAGGCGTCAAGCTCCGCGCGTTGATCGAACGCATCTTGAATGCCGCCGACAACGATCGCAATCCGGCGACATGGGGACGGCTGGAAAGCCTTTTGCCGGCGCGCACCAAGAAAACCAAACGATCGGTTCCTGTGGCGTCGCTGCCTTATCATCAACTCCCCGCGCTCTATGCAGAGTTGGCTGCGATCAGGCGATAGGAAATCGGATTGACGGCGGTGCGCCTGTTACGCTTCCTGATCATGACCGGCGTTCGCTTGAAGGAGGGCAGGGGAGCGCGGCTTTCCGAGATCGACTCCGACAAAAAGCTTTGGACGATTCCAGCGGAGAGAATGAAGATCAAAGACGAAGATTTTGTCGTGCCGTTGTCCGATGAAGCGCTCGCCGTGCTTCGCGAGATGCAGGACGATGCGGATGCAGAGCGTAACGCCGTGGGCGTCAATGACGGGTTCATTTTCCCCGGCCGTTGGTCGAATCAGTCTATCGGCCGCAACGCGATCCATCTCGCGCTGGCGCGGCTACAAGGTGACGGCAAGCCGAGATGGATTGACGATCGCGGACGCAAGATCACCGTGCACGGATTTAGATCGACCATGGCGACGTGGGCTCAAGAGCAGCGACGCGATGACGGGTCACGGCTGTTCGATCAGGAAACTATTGATGGGGCATTGGCGCATTTCGTCGGCGGGGTCACTGGCACTTACCAGCGTTCGCAACATCTGGAGGCACGGCGAAAGCTAGCGAGTGCATGGGGCGCCTTCGCAAGTACATGGCAGCCCGATGCTCCGCTCGTGCCGGACACGCCGACCCGGGTCGAAGCGACCCGGAAAAACGCCGCGCCGGGTTGAGATCGGCGCGACGCATTCCAGAACGGCGGGCGTGATACGCAGCCCGGCCGCGACTGTCGCCGCATCGGGTGAACAAACGGTTAGCGCCCCATCAAATCGCGCCCGCTTGTGCTATGATCTCCGAACCAACTGGAGATTCGCAGGTGCCTGAGTTTCCGCGTTTTGAGTATAGCATGAAGGACGTTCTGCGAGCCGGCGAAGCTCTCGCAGGCGATGTACCGTGGAATAACGACAGCGAAGCCGAGGCCGCGCGGCACGTCTTTAGCGTCGCGAACAACTGGCGCGATTCACACGCCTACCCGATGCGCAAAATGCGATATGAGCTTGCCGGACAACTGCGAAAGCAAAAGTTCAAGGCGAGCCCTCCCGTGGCGCGTCTGAAGCGAATGCCATCAATCCGCCGCAAGCTCAAAACCATTCCGGCCACCTGAACCAAATGCACGATCTCGCCGGCTGCCGCGCCATCCTGCCGTCGATGGAGGATGTGACCCCCCGCTTCATTGCGATGCGCGCAAACTCCGCGCACGAGTTGTTTCGAGAGTATCCCTACATCCTTGAGGCCAAGGCCGGAGGCAAAAACCTAGCTTCCTCGAGAATTTTCGAACTACACTATCGGGTCCGCAACATCTGACAATTGCCAAGAATGAGGAAGCAAAACGTCACGATCGCGGGACCCTCTCACAAAATGAGGCCTTCGTCGCCTGCCCGGCTTTACGAGCCAACAATGCCTTTACCCCGTTGAGATCCGTGAGATCGGCAAAGAACTACAACTCGCCGGCCTCGAGCTCTGCCGTGAGACCTT
>Ga0193751_1001309_pt1 | contig 16193 bp, 15 predicted proteins | sample L1c2metaG_FD_143050 | JGI IMG/M metagenome (GOLD analysis project Ga0193751, IMG submission 143050) | Soil microbial communities from a riparian zone of the East river system, Colorado, United States - L1c2 | ecosystem: Environmental > Terrestrial > Soil > Riparian zone | place: USA: East River... | reverse complement strand
GCCCTCGTTCGGGCCGACCGAGGAACTGGGTCGAGGCGAGAAGACTCGGACTGACCAAAACGACCTCCTTTCGGCGCGATACGAATGAGCAACGCTGAGCACGACCAAGGACTGTCCCGGGACCACCCCTAATGGAACGATGTAGACAAGGCGTGGAGCGGCCGCTATGTGGGGCGATCGAGCGGGGCTAGCGCAGACGGCTGATCGTGGCCATTTCCCTGCTGGCATCGACCGCCGGCCTCCGGGTCCACCAACTGCGAGGAGATTGCCGACCTGCTCGACTAGGGCGGGGGCGACCGGGCTACGATCGCTCGATGAGTCCGACGATCGAGGACGCGCTTGAGGTTGCGGTCGAGGCCCACAGGGGCCAGCTCTACCCGGCGCCTGAGCCACAGCCCTTCATCCTGCATCCGCTCCGCGTCATGTTCGGCGTGAGGTCGGGGACGGCCCAGATCGTGGCTGTCCTTCACGACGTCGTCGAGGACTCGTCGATTACCCTGGGCGACCTTGCGGACAAGGGCTTCGACAAGGTGGTGGTGGACGCGGTCGCTTGCCTCAGCCGGCGCGCTGACGAACCATACGCGGACTACATCGGGCGAGTCGCCACGAACCGCCTCGCCCGCGAGGTCAAGCTGTCCGACCTAGCGGACAACCTTGCGAACAACCGCGCACTGCCGCCGACACCCGACAATCTGGACCGAATCGCGCGCTACGAACAGGCCCTGATTGTCCTCGGCGCGGAATCAAACTGAGACACTACCTGCTCGACGGTAGTGCATCAGTTTGAGCAGCGCCGGAGGTGGGTCTAGTGCTTGGTTGTCTCCGCCTGCTCAGGTCCTTGCACCGTGACCGTGCTGGCCTGCGCGAGCGCCGAGCCAAGTCCAGCGGCCATACCGGGACTCAGGCGCACCCGAGCGATGATGGACTTCGGTTCTTCGTGCATTCCTGGCTCCCCGGTCGGGTCGGATCGCGTCAGCGTGACGGTGACGCCAACGGGATTCGCGGAAATGGAGAAGCCGTCTGCAAACACATCTGGATAGTCAGCCATAGCACCACCTTAGAAGGCCAGAGGCTAAAAGCCCATGGTTTGAGGTCCGGGCCCTGCTCGCTTCAGGGATGGTAGCCTCGATAGCGTGATCTTCTGCGTGATCAGCTGGCTGCAGGCGGCTGATTAGCACCTCGCACTGACGCCAATGAGCCACCCGTTCCCGGACCGACCCTTCGCGATCAGCCATGAGCCAGCGGGGCAACGATCACACGAACTGCTCGTCGCGCCGCGCACTCTGCTGAGTGACTCCGGGTGAGCAGCGGAGACGTGGGTACCCTGTCTCATAACCCGAGGGTCATCGGTTCGGCCGTAGACGCGGTCGGAACAGGCGCCCGCACCCAGGACGGTTTGGCCCCGCTCAGCGGAAGCTAAGGGCCGAGTAGATCGACCCGAGGAACCGGCTCGGGACCGACGCGAGCCGCCGCGTGTCCCGGAAACCAGCCTCCGCCGCCATCGAAGCCCAGGTGCGAAACGAGAGCGGGAAGGGGACCCACGGGTTGCCATGGTCGGTGTCGTATTCGACGACGACCAGGCGACCAGCCGTGCGCAGGTAGCCCGCAACGAGACGGAGGACGGCGAGCTTGTCGCGCTCGAAATGGAGCGAGTTGGCCATGACGATCCCGTCGAGCGGCGGCAGCTCGAGCGGTAGCGTGAAGTCGGCGACGAGCGGCGTGACGCTGACGGTCGGGAACGCGTCACGGAGCGCCCGTACCTGCACCTGAAGGGCGCGGCCGTCCCGATCGACCGAGTAGATCGAGCCGGTCGGACCGAGGAGGTCGGCGAGGGCGAGGGTAAACGCTCCTTGACCCGACCCGAGGTCGGCCCAGATCCTCCCGCCGCCCAGCACGCCCTCCCGGAGCAGCCCGACATGGTCGCGGTGGTCCATGCCGACAAGTCTGGCGCCCGCGCGTCGCGGCGGCGGCCGGCCCCTCGCGCTGCGTTGAGGTCGGTCGGGAGCGGACCGGGACCGGAGGCCGGGCGGTACGGAAGCAATGCCGTCTTCAGGCGTGGCATCCGGCGGCCATCGCGATAAGAGCAATTAGTGTGATTCCGGGCTAGCCACCGGCCGTCCCGCCGGTTGCGCGCCAGCCATGCTGATCTTGGCCATCGGAGCAAGACACGAGTGGTGCGCGGAGGCACCGGGTGTGATTGCGCTGAGCGGTCGTCCGGCGTAGCATCGGCGACGGTCCAATGCGTGCCCCCACTGCTGCTGAGCGCACGCCGGCACCACGGGCCCGGCTCCAATCAAGACCCGGGCGATGCTGGACCCTCTGAGGCCATGCGAAAACGTGGCATCTGCACCGTGAGGAGTCCCATGCGCACCAACCGCTTCGTCCGACTGATTGCTGTCGTGAGCGCAAGCCTGGTAACTTCCGCCGGCCTGAGCGTCGCGGTGGCATCGAGCCCGGGGGCCGATGTCCGGCTGACCAACGACGCGCCGGCGACCACCGGCTATGTCAGCAACTACACGATGGTGACCGGCAACGCGTACACCGACGCCGCGCTGACCCATTGCTCCGTCGACCGCCAGCGCGAAAATGAGCCCGCGGTGGCGATCAACCCGCGCGACCCGCGAGTGATCGTGGGCAGCTCCAACGACTATTGCGCCGTCTATGACGACGGCAACGATGCCAACGGCGCCCCGATCCCCTCCGGACCGATCTGGCTCGGCTACTACCGATCTCAGGACAGCGGGGCCAGCTTCCAGAGTTCATTGGTGCCCGGCTATCCGGGCGACACCTCGCCATACGCCTCCCGCGCGCACATCAGGACCGCATCGTCGGGCGACCCGGTTCTGGCCTGGGACGCGGAGGGGCGTCTCTTCGCTGGCTCCGAGTCGAGCGCCGACCCAGCCGGAACGAAGAAGACCTTTGGCGACGAGTGGGTCGCCACGTATGAGAACCCCGACGGCGTGAGCGGCACTACCCTCAACGACGGCAAGGAGTTCAAGCGCAGCGTCATCGTGGCCACGGGTTCGTCGGCACCCAACCTGCTCGGCGTGTTCAACGACAAGACCGCCATCGACGCGGATCGGACCGCGAGCAGTTGCCACGACAACGTCTACTTCGCATGGTCGCGCTTCACTACGATCTACTCGAACATCTACTTCGCCCGCTCGACGGATCACGGCGTGACCTTCAGCAATCCGATCCTGCTGACCAAGAGCGTGAACAACGTCCAGTTCCCCGAGATCGCGGTGACCGCCAACGGGCACGTATACGTGACCTTCGCGGCGACACTGCACAAGGGCAACCAGAGCTTCGACGTGGTCATGTACGCCAAGTCGACGAATTGCGGCGCGACCTTCAGCCCGGCACAGGTGCTCACCTCCTACACCGGCTACAACGTCCAGGACGTATCCGTCTTGGGCGGCGCGGCGCGTGACTGCGGCGACCTCACCTCGGCGTGCGTCTCCGGATACACCCTCTTCCGCGAGGACTCGGAGCCACGCTCGACCGCCGACCAGGCGGCCGCAGCGAACGACGAGACCGTCTACGTCACCTTCAATGCCTCGATCCCCGGAACGGCGACATCCACCGGAACGACCTTCGGCAGCATCGGCTCAGGCACCGGTAGCCAATCGGGCGCCTACTTCATGCGCTTCAACGGTGCAACCGGGGCGAAGACCACGCCCAAGCTGATCGATCCTACCGACCACGCTGACAGCTATGGCCACCAGATCTGGCCGGACATCTCCGTCGATCAGGGGGTCATGCACGTGCTCTGGTGGGACAGCCGCAACGACACCTGCTACAGCCCGGCACGGCCGATCGGCAACTGCGCGGACAAGAGCGTGGTTCAGGGTCTGGACGTGTACGCGACCTCCTCGACCGATGGCGGCGACACCTTCGCCTTCGCCACCCGCGTCTCGGACGTGACCACCGCGCCGAACTACGATCAATTCTCGGGCCGGACGGTGCCGTTCGCGGGCGACTACCTGTGGGTGAGCTCCGTCGGCTCGAACGCCTTTGGTGTGTGGACCGATTGGCGCAACACCCTTGCCGGCAACGATCCACGCTCGCCCGGCGGGAACGGTACGTTCGGGCCCGAGGTCCATCAGTGCCGCACACTGTTAGCCAGCGGCTCGTACAGCGGCGACACCTGCCCACGGGCCGGCGGCCTGGACCAGGACATCTACGGGGACCAGATCCCGTAGGTTCGGCGACCTTCGACCGATGATGGGGCGAGGCCGCCGGCCTCGCCCCGTTGGTTACCCGGAACGCGTCGCCTGCGGGTCATCCTGGACGGAATTATCTGAGCCCTTATCTGAGCCCTTATCTAGGCCGTCCCATATGTCCCACCTCGGTCGCATCTGCCCAACGGAACCAAAGTGGAACGTGTGAGTCGCTGTGCTCAGAATCCGGTATGCGGTACCAAATGCCACTACGCACGCTCAACGAGACGCCGGACAGCCCCAGCTGGCCTCGGCGTTGGTCGCCCGCTCTCGTTGAAAGCGTCCCGGCGTCATAATCCGCCGCATGCTGGGCGAGGTGACCTCTGTTGAGCATGGGACGCCCGTTCGGGTGGCCGAAGGCGGTGCGCTCGACCCCCTCGTTGGGCCCCAGTGCTCGCTCGCGGTCCAGCTGCGCCGGGCGACCGGCGCGGTCATCGGGCGGAGCGCCGAGCTCGACGCGATCTCTCACGAGCTGCACGAGGCGACCGGCCGCCTCGCCGCGGTCACCCTCGAGGGCGAGCCGGGCATCGGCAAGACGCGACTGCTGCTCGCCGCCGCCGAGCTCGCGTCGGCGAGCGGGTTCACGTGTGTCGCGATAACGGCTGACGAGGAGATCCGCGGGCCGTTCCTCGTCGCGCGCAGCCTGTTCGCCTCGAGTGCGATCCACGACACGGCCGCGGGGACGCCGGCGGAGGCCGCGGTCAGTCGGGTGGTCGAGGCCATCTCCGGGCGTGACGAGCGCGGGTTCGAGACCCTGTCACCGGACGCCAAGCTCCTCCGAGCCTTTGACCTCGCGGGCGTGGCCATCTCGGCGCTCGCCGGGATCCATCCGCTTGCACTGCTCATCGACGACGTCCAGTGGGCCGACGACGACACCCTGCGGCTCCTCCGATACGTCGTCCGGAGTGACGCCGATAGGCCGGTCTTCCTGTTCATGACGATCCGGCCGGACGAGTTCGCATCGGTCACCGAGGCGGTGAACTTCGTCGCCGACATGGAGCGGATGGGCCTCGTCCGCCGGTTGCGGCCGGTTCGGTTCAGCTCGGTCGAAACGGCGGAGCTCCTGAAGCGCGTCCTCGGCGGTCCCGTCGAGGCCGTATCCGCGGCCGCGATGCACGTTCAGTCCGAGGGCGTCCCCTTCATCGTCGAGGAGCTGGCCCGGACGCACCGCGAGGCCGGCACCCTTCAGCAGATCGATGGCGAGTGGCGGCTCGGCCGCAATGCGGCCCGGCTCGTGCCATCGGCGGTTCGGACGCTCATCGACCGTCGCGCCGCACGACTTCCGCCCCCGACGCGGTCCGCGCTCGGTGACGCAGCGATCCTGGGTCGCAGCTTCAGCCTTCGCGACCTTCGGGCGATCCGGGTACGAGTGGGGGAAGGTGAAATCACGTCGGAAGTGGCCCGCGCCCCCGCGGCGGGCGCTGACGCAGTTGCGCAGGGCCAGCCGACTGGTCCCGGCGACAGCACCGACCCGCTCGCCGACGATCTCGGGCCCGCCGTCCGGGCTGGCCTCCTGCTGCCGCAGGCCCAGGGCGAGCCGGCGGACTACACGTTCACCCATGAGCAGGTCCGCCAGTTCGCGGCGAGCCAGCTCACGGCCGCCCGTCGCCGACAGGTCAATGCAGCGGTCGTCGACTTGTTGCTGGAGGGTGGCGACCCGGCCCCCGCCGGGCTGCCGATGCTCGCCCGGCACGCGCTCGCGGCCGGCGACACGGTGCGGGCCGCGCGATTCTCCATCGATGCCGCGGCGGCGGCTCTCGCCTCCAACGCTCCTGAGGAGGCACTCCGGCTCGTTGAGCAGGCGCTCCCGGTCGTCTCGACGCCGGGCGACCGGCGGGTCCTCCTCGCGACGCGCGATGACGCGTTCGCCGTCCTCCGCCGGACCGGCGAACGGCTCGACGGCCTGACGGAGCTGGCCGCACTCGCCGAGGCAATGCGCGATCCGAAGATCGAGCTCGACGTACAACTCCGGCGCGCGTCGGCGCTGCGGATGAGTCACGACGAGGACGCCGCGGCGGAGCTGGCCCGTCGCGTCCGCACCCGTGCGGCCGAGCAGGGCGACGGAGTCACGGAGCTCCGGGCGACGCTCGAGCTCGGCCAGGCGCTCCAGCGGAGCCCGCTCGGCGAGTCGTTCGGCGGGTCCGCGATCGAGATCGACCTCGAGGGTGCCGACGAGGCCTACCGCCGCGCCATCGAGCTAGCGGAGCATCTCCACGACGACCACAGCCTCGCAGCCGCCCTCCGCGAGATCGGGACGATCGACTTCGCGCGTGGGCGCGCCTGGTTCGCCGGCGAGGTCCTGTCGGGCCGGGCGAACGAGCTGCTCGCGATGCTCGCGTCGGGTGCCAACATCGAGGACCTCATCATGGCGTCGCCGGTTGGGCCGCTCTTCGTCGAGTCGACGCAGGTCCTCGAGCGGGCGCTGGGCATCTTCGAGCGGCTCGGCGACCGCACCGGCGTCATGTCGACGGTCATCGCCATGGCCTACGCGCAGTACGGGACCGTCATGCACTTCTCGTCCTCGGCGCGCCACCTCGAGGAGATCCGGCGCGTCACCAGCCGCCTGTCCGAGCTCGTTACCGAGAGCGAGCGAGCCCGCCTCGACCTCCAGATGCTGTTCGGGGTCCACGTGTACTCCCGGGCCAAAGTTGTGCCCGACCTGGCGCTGTCCCGCGGCGAGGACGCCCATCGGGCGGCGAAGCTCCAGGGCGACCGGACCATCGAGTTCCTCGCCGCCGGCGGCGTGGCGATGAGCCTCCTGGAGCTTGGCGACGTCGACGCCGCCGAGCGGTGGCTCAGCCTGGCTGCTGCCGCCGCGTCCACCGTCCCGTCGCGGACGCGCGCCCGCCAGCTCGAGACCTGGCGCGGGATGGCCCGGGCCGGCATCGGCGACGTGGAGGGCATGCGCCGCCATCTCGAGCGAGCCGTCGGGATGGCGACCGAGGCGGGTCGGGCGTCCGGGCGGTGTGAGGCCCTCGCCCGATTGGCCATCGAGGCGGCCCGGCTCGTCGCGGGCGGCGCCACAGACCAGGCGCTGCTGGAGCTCGTCGAGCGGTCGTCGGCCCAGGTGAAGGAGCTCCTGCCGCTCCTGCCGGGGCATGCCCCATGGGGCGCGCAGGCGGACGCCGCACTGGCAACGCTCGCCCTGGTGCGCGGCGACACTGCAAGCGCCGCGCTGGCCGGCGGCGCGGCCGTCCAGGCCCTCCAAGCCGGGCTCCACGAGGACGCGAGCCTGGAGATCGTGATCCCGGCTGCCCGCGCCATGTTCGCCGGGGCGCCGCCGGAGGTCCAGGGATTCATCCGAGGCTTCCTCCAGTCGACGCTGTCCAGGATCGCGCAGGGCACAGCTGACGAAGCGATCCGCGTCCGATGGCTCACCGGGCCTGTCGGGCGCGAACTCGTGGATTTGGCCGGCCCGATGGACGCGCCGGTCCCCGACAGCGCCGCGCCGACCCCGGCGCCACGCGACGCGGGCCCCAGCCTGGACGACGCCGAGCGCCGGCTGCTTCAGCTCCTGACCGAGGGTCGGACGAACGCCGAGATCGCTGCCGTGCTCGACATCGGCGAGGATGACGTGGCCCAGCGCCTGGCGCGACTGCAGGCCCGATTGGGCACCACGAGCCGCGCCGAGGCGACCTCGCTGGCCTTTCGCGGACTCGCGGCAGTGGGGTCGCGCTGATGGCTATCCGGGCGCGAGTCGACCGCCACAAGTGCATCGGCGCGGGCAACTGCATCACCCTCGCTCCCACGGCCTTTGACTGGCTTGTCGGCGACTACGGCAAGTCCGACGTCGTCGGGGCCGACAGCGTTGATGAGGAGGTCCTTCGCGCCGCGGCGTTCGCTTGTCCGACTGCCGCCATCGTCCTGGAGGACGTCGCGGAGCTCCTGCCATGGCAGCTGCGCGGCAAGGCCGGTCCAGCCCGGCGCGTGCTGAAGACCTTCATGTTCAGCGACATTGTCGGCTCGACGAACCTCGTCGAGGCCCTCGGCGATGAGGCATGGGAGACGATGCTGCGCTGGCATAACACCGCGCTTCGGGAGGTGTTCGCAGCCCACGGCGGTGAGGAGATCTCCACGACCGGCGACGGCTTCTTCGTCAGCTTCGACTCGCCGGACCTCGCGGTAGCGGCGGCGATCGCGATCCAGCGGCGGCTCGCGGAGCAACGCTCGACGCAGGGCTTCGCGCCACAGGTCCGGATCGGGCTCCATGCCTCCGATGCGACGCAGGTCGGGGGCGACTTCCACGGCAAGGGCGTTCATGAGGCGGCCCGGATCGCGGCACTCGGCGGCGCCGGCGAAATCGTCGCGAGCGTCGCGACGGTCGGGGAGTCGCACCGGGCGTCGGGCCTCCGAAGCGCGACGCTGAAGGGCCTCTCCGAGCCGATCGAGGTGGTCAACGTCGACTGGCGCTGAGGTCGACGCCGCGCAGATTCAGATGCCCAGGGAGGGAGCGCCCGGCCTATCGCACAAGAAGCTGCCCGGCGATTGCGGCGCAGGCGGTGCCGCTGACCGGCTAGGCTGGATTTATGCGGGCCTGGTTCAGGCCGCGATGGATGCGGCGCAGCGACGGCGGCGAGCTACTGGAGCGGTTCCTCGTCAGCGGGATCGTGTCCGTTCTGGTCATCAGGTGGGCCCTGGCGCTGACGGGGTACCCGAAGCTGGGCGGCGGCGGGCTCCACATCGCCCACATGCTGTGGGGCGGCTTGCTGATGCTGATCGCGCTCGTTCTTCTTCTCCTCTTCCTTGAGCGACGGGTTCATCGAGCGGCAGCCATCGTGGCCGGGTTGGGATTCGGGACGTTCGTCGACGAGATCGGCAAGTTCATCACCTCTGACAATGACTACTTCTTTCGTCCCGCTGTCGCGATCATCTACGTGGTGTTCGTTGCGCTCTTTCTGCTTACCCGAGCAGTCATCTCCGAACGAGCGCAGACGTCCGGCGAGGCGCTCGCGAACGCGATGGATGTCCTGCAGCCGGGTGCTCGCGGTCGGCTCGACAGGCGCGCGCGGGCACTGGGGCTGAGCCTTCTGCGGCGGGCCGACCAGGCGGACCCGCTCGTCCCCGCCCTTCGAGCCTGGGTGGCGCAGCGGCCCGCAGGCCCAGCCACAGAATCCGGGCTCGATCGGCTGGAATCCCTGGGCAACCGTCTGTACGAGGCGGCGATCGCCGACCCGCTCTTTGAGCGTGCCGTCATCACCATCATGGCCGTCGATGCGGCTGTCACCGTCACGGCCGCCGTCACGCTGCTCGTCCTGCTCGGTACTGGGGCAGGGTCCATCACCGCGACGGTCTCAGGTGTCGCCCAGACGCTATCGGCGGTCGTTGGCGCCCTGCTCGTGCTCCGTGGGCTTCCCGAGCTCAGGCGCTCCCGGTTCGCCGCGTACCGCTGGTTCCGCCGAGGCGTGGTGGTCTGGATCCTCGTGACCCAGTTGTTCGTGTTCTACCATTCGCAGCTCGCCGGCGTGGCCGGCCTCGGGCTGCATGTCCTGACCTACGCCGTGCTCACCTACATGCTGAGTCACGAGCTGGCTCACGAGGCCGCCCAGAGCCCGGTCGGGGCGTGAGTCCGCCGATCGGGTTACCGCCTGGCGCGAGCGAGCTCGACACAGCAAGAAAGCCGCCCCGGCGCAGCATGCCGGAGCGGCTCTGGTGGCCACGAAAGCAGGGACGGCGGGTAGGTTGGCCGTCCGTGCCAGTGGCTGGCGAAAGGGACTAGGCGCTGACAGGAACGCCGCGGAAGAGGGCCAGGTCACCGATGTAGGTGGTGACGAGACGGACACGGTCCGCGATGTTCTGCTTGACCCAGGTGGCCGCCATGTCAGCCGACTTCACGGCCTCGTCGCGAGTCTCCCAGATGCTGATCGAGAGAACCTTGTGGTTGCCCGCGTCGACCAGTCCGTAGTTCACGAAGCCAGGCTCCTTGACGAAGGTCGGCAGGATGCCGGTCTCCGCAATGCCGGTCAGCTCAGGAAAGGTGCCCTTGGTCAGGTCGTAGGTAGAGATTCTGGTGTAACGCATTGTCTTCTCCTCTGCCCCCATTGCGGCCAAGTCGACACGAAACGGTTTACCGAATGGCTCTCCGTCGTTTGAGGGGCCATGAGGATCATTCGATTCGCAGCCTTGCAGCCGAGAGACGCAGTATAGCATGAAACCACTCATGATATATTCGTGACGAATACGTTACGTATCTGTACAGGAGCCTCAGGTGCCCAGGATCGAGTTCGAGGCGGACACCGCGGAAGAGCTGGTCGCGCTGGCGTGGCGATGGGTGATGGGCCCCGAGCGCCAGCTGGGCGAACCGGTGATGGACGAGGCGGACCAGGCTGACCTCCGCCGCAAGCAGCTCGGCGAGGTGCTCAATGCCATCCAGGGCGCAGACAGCCGTCGCCTGCTTCGCGAGGTTGCTGAGCTCTCTACCCACAACGCTGCCCTCGCCCTGGATGCCGAGCTGATGGCACGCTACGGGAAGCAGACAGGCACCGCGTTCGCCGGCATCGTTGCCGGCCCGAACAAGGTGATGCGGCGGGTCGCTCATCGCGACCTGATCACTTGGGATGCCGATGTCCGCGGTTATCGGATGGATCCTGCCGATGCGGAGATCGTCCTGGGGCGCTGGTCGGCAGCCTAGTGAGGGTTGGGCGGCTTGACCGTCGCGCTGTAATTGGCCGGGGGACCACAACCAGAGGAAGGACAGAACAGTGCGCTTCACACCCGCCGCAATTCTCCTGCTAGTCGCGGTTGTCCTGTTCCTGCTGGCCGCGTTCGCGGTCAAGCTGGGAACGCTCGATCTCGTGAACCTGGGACTGGCTGCATTCGCCGGTTCATTCCTGCTTGAGCACTGGAAGAGATAGCGCAAGACCGATGCCGGCAGCCACGATCGACGAGTACCTGGCCGGCGTGCCTGATGACAAACGCGCGGCACTCGAGCGCCTGCGCCAGCTGATTCACGCTGCCGCGCCGGGCGCCACCGAGGCGATCACCTATGCGATGCCGGCCTTCAGGCTTGACGGCCGATATTTCGTCGGCTTTGCGGCTGCGAAGGATCACTGCTCCTTCTACGTCGGCCGAGCGCCGCTGGTGGCACTCGCCACCGAGCTTGCAGGCTATCGGCTGTGGAAGGGGACCATCAACTTCCAGCCCGATCACCCCCTCCCAGCGGAGCTGGTGACGAAGCTCGTTGGGATGCGCCTCGCCGAGTACCGAGCTGACGAAGCAGCGGGCTAGGCGGGCAGAGCCACCGGGTGCCCCGCCGCGGGCTCCTCGGGACGCAGCCGAAGGCCGCGCAGCAGCTGTGCGTTGAACGCCACCACGATGGTCGAAGCGCTCATCACCAGCGCGCCAACGCTCATCGGCAGGATGAAACCGATAGGGGCCAGCAGTCCAGCCGCCACCGGGATCGCGATCGCGTTATAGCCGGCGGCCCAGACCAGGTTCTGGATCATCTTCCGGTAGGTCGCGCGGCTCAGCTCGATGGCCCCGGCAACGTCGCGAGGGTCATCGCGCACCAGCACGATGCCCGCCGACGCCATTGCGACGTCAGTGCCGGCACCGATGGCGATCCCGACATCGGCCTGGGCCAACGCCGGGGCGTCATTGACCCCGTCGCCGACCATGGCGACCTTCGTGCCGCCAGCCTGGAAGCGCCTGACGGCGGCTGCCTTGTCGGCCGGGAGGACCTGTGCCGCCACTTCGTCAATGCCCACGCGGCGCGCGACCGAGTCGGCGACCGCCTGCGCATCGCCGGTGATCATCGCCACCCGCAGGCCCATCTGGCGCAACCGCCTCACCGCCTCCGCTGATTCGGCTCGGATCTCATCTTCGAGCGCAAGAGCGCCGATCACCCCGCCATCAGCAACGACGTGCAGCACCGTCCGGCCTTCTGCAGCCCAGGCATCGATCGTGGCTGACAGCCCGGGAGGTACCCGCGCACCGGAATCGGCCAGCAATCGTGGTCCGCCAACCTGGACCTGGCGCCCCTCGAGCGTGGCTCGCGTGCCGCGGCCGGGGAGCGACTCGAAGTCCATGGCGCGGTTCGAGACCAGGCCACGTTCCCCTGCCGCGCGGACGATGGCGCGGGCCAGGGGATGTTCGGAATCCGCCTCGACGGCCGCAGCCATGGCCAGCAATGCGCTCTCCTCCACGCCCGGTATGGCGCTCATCCCCGCGAGCACGGGCTCGCCACGCGTGAGCGTGCCGGTCTTGTCGAAGATGATCAGGTCGAGCTCTCGGGCGCGCTCCAGGGCCAATCGGTCCGTCACCAGCAACCCATTCCTGGCGCCAAGGGTCGTGCTGATGGCAATCACCAGCGGAATGGCCAATCCAAGGGCGTGCGGGCAGGCGATGACCAGGACGGTCGCCGCACGGATCAGGGCCTCCTCAGGCTGACCGACGGCGATCCAGACCGCGAGAGTCACGATTCCCGCGCCGAGGGCCACGAAGAAGAGGATCGCCGCTGCCCGATCGGCGAGCACCTGTGCGCGGCTCTTCCAGGCCTGAGCCTGGGCCACCAGGCGCATGATTCCCGACAGCGCCGTCTGCTCCCCGATGGCCGTGACCCGCACCCGCAGGCTGCCCGCGGCGGCCACGCTCCCGGCCACCACCCTGGCGCCCCGCTCCTTCGTGATCGGTCTCGATTCCCCGCTGATCATCGATTCATCGAGATCCGCTGTGCCTTCGATCACCTCGCCGTCGGCGGGGACTCGCATCCCCGGCCGGACGAGGACGAGATCGCCCACCACGATGGCGTCGCGGGGCACCGTCTCGAGGCCGTTGGACGTCACACGCTCGGCTGAGTCGGGGAGCAGCTCGGCAAGGGCCCCCAGCGCTCCCTGCGCCTGCATGATCGAGCGCATCTCGAGCCAGTGCCCGAGGCTCATAACCGTGATCAGGGTCGCCAGCTCCCACCACACGTCGACGGAGAAGATCCCGATCGTCGCGGCCCAGCTGGCGATGAAGGCGACCACGATCGCGAGGCTGATGAGGGTCATCATCCCGGGCAGCCGATCCCGCAGCTCAACCCGCGCCCCATCGAGGAAGACCCTGCCCCCGTACACGAAGATGACTGTCCCCAGGATCGGCGGGATCCAGCTGGATCCGGCGAAGGCCGGCGCGCGATAGCCGAGCCACATCTGCACCTCGGCGCTCCAGACGACGACCGGGATCGTCAGCAGCAGGACGACCCAGAACTGGCGACGGAAGGCATCGGGATCGTGGCCGGCATGCGAGTCGTGGGCGCCGTGCTGGTCATCCATGGCGTGGTGGTCGTGGTTCATCGGCCTCATAGGCTAAAGCAGCGCGACCTTTCCACCACGGACCGGGCACCTGTCCACCTGGATGCCCGCTGTGGAAAATGATGTGGATAAGTTGGTGGACAGATCATCTTCGCAAGACCGATGCGGACTCTTACCATTCGGCGTCAACGCCTATCCTTCGATCCCGCGGCCGCCATCGGTCCGGGAACAATCGCCCAATCAAGCCTCGCCCATGAGGGAGCAGACCGATGTCCGAGCGGCCGAACGCGGCCCATGAGCGACCTGGTCCGAGCGGATCGGAAGCCGACTCACCGCCCCCCCACGTGGCCGAGTTCATCCGCTTCTGCCACCACAGACGCCGGGTTGGCTGGCCAGAGCTGTATGACGAAATGTGCGCCGTTGCCGGCCGCCGCGAGTTCAACGGCTGGGATCACGACCAGTTTGCGGCCCATGGGTTGACCTTCAGCCTGTTCGAGATGCCGCGCCTGGCGGGGTGGGTGCGGACCGTGCTGGCGGCATCGGCTGAGCCGACAGATCCTGTGCCTTTGAGGCCCCTGGCCGTTTAGCGCAGGCCTCGGGTCGAGGTTTCTCGGCAGCGCGCCGCCGGGCTGCTGGCCGAGCGGTTCGCCCCGCCGATCCAAGCGAGGACACCCTTCAGAGAGGCGTCAAAAGTTGTCCACATACGTACGTACCGAGGCGTCCCAGTAATCCACAATCGGGGCCTTTGCGGGTATTGAGGGGCCGCTCAGTAGGTGTGGCGGCGGGCCATCTCGCGCTCGATCATGCGCTCCATGACGAGATATTTCTCGATCCGTCGCCGGAGCTCGTTCGCCTCCGGGGTGTAGAGGTGAACGAACTGCTGCAGCTCCAAGGAGAGCTTGCGGCTGAACATCCGGGCGTGGTCGAGGTTACGACGCAGGAGCACCTGGTCCATGCGCCGCAGGTGCTCCTCGTTGAGCAGGTCCTCGTCGCGCAGCAGCTGCTTGTCCGTCTCGATCTGGGTCGGCTGCAGCTGGACCGGAGCGATGATGCGGTCGTCGGGCATCTCGCCTGGCAGTCTAGCCGATGGCGCCAGCTATCCTTCCGGTAGCGGGTCCCCGTAGCTCAGTGGACCAGAGCGGCTGCCTTCTAAGCAGCGGGTCGCAGGTTCGAATCCTGCCGGGGACGCCAGCTTCGAATCAGCCCACATGGACCAATGAACCGCTACGTTTTCTCCATCTTTGTCGCCGCGCCGCCGGAGCGGGCCTTCAACCTGTGGATTGACCTGGAGCGCATGCCCGAATGGGTCGGCGGCGTCTCGAAGGTCACGGATGTCACCGGACCCCTGGACCGCGAGGGGACGAGCTACATGGTCTGGTTCGGCCGCACCGCGAGTCGCACCGAGGTGCTCGAGGTCGAGCGGCCGAACCGCATTCGTACGCGCTTCGGCAACTGGCTATTGCACGGTGTGAACGAGGCGACCTTTCAGCCCCAGGATGGCGGCACGGATTTGACTCTGCGATTCGAGCCGCAGGGCATCGTTTCCGCCATCTTGGCGCGCGTCTTCGCTACAGGCTCGTACAGGGGTAGCTTTCGCAGCGAGCTGGCGAGCTTTGCCCGCCTTGCCGAAGGCGAGGTCGAGAGGGAAATTCGGCGACAGGATGGCTGACGCGACTCGCAAGTCCGAATCTGGCGCACGGTAGAGTCAGCCGACGTCCCCGGCGACCTCGATTTCGCGAGTCTCAGCCTCGACGCCCAACACGTCTCTCGCCGGCTGTGCCCTGACCATCACCAGCGACACGACGGCACACGCCACGAGGTCGCCCACGATCAACCAGAGTGTCAGGGCGATGGCGCTCGCCGTCGGGTGGGCTCCTGGTACCACGGCCTCGGTCAGGAAGACGGTTCCGAACGTCGCCACGCCGATCACCAGACCCAGCTGGATCATTGTGGTCAGGACCCCGCTCGCGTCGGGCGCGTCCTGAGGCGCAACCTTCGACAGAGCGACGGTCAGGATCGGACTGGCGGCCATGCCCTGCCCGAACCCGCCGGTGAACAGCGCCAGCGGCAACAGCAGGCCACCAGTCCCGCCGTCGGCGACCGTGATCCCGACGAGCAAATACCCGATCGCGGCGATGACACATCCCGCGGGAATGACCAGCTGGTGCCAACGGGCCGGCAGGCGTCGCCAGTTCAGGCTCGACAGCGCGAACCCGGCGGCCAGGGGCACGAAGGTGAGGCCTGCCTGGAGCGCGCTATCGCGGAGGCCGCCCTGGAGATGCTGCGTGAATGTGAACAGGAAGCCGCCATACGCGGCCAGAGCGAGGACGATGGCAATCAGCGCCGCGGGCATTCCCGGTGCCCGGAGCACGCGCTCCGAGATCAGCGGGGCGCCGCCACGGCGCTCGACGGACCGCTCGATCAGGGCGAAAACAATGATCGCGACCACGCTCAGCGCCAGTGAGCCGAATGTCCATGTGGGCCAGCCCTGCTCGTGTCCAAGCACGAGCGGGACGACGAGGAGCAATACCGCCGCGGCGAGCGAGATCAGGCCGCCGATATCGAGTGGACGGGCCGGCGCGGGTCCGTCGACCGGGAGGAAACGGAAAGAGGCGACCAGCAGGACGAGGCCGATCGGGACGTTGACGAGGAACACCGGCCGCCAGCCCGTCCCGAGCAAGTCCGCGCTGACCAGGACCCCACCCAGGACCTGGCCGACGAGGCCGCCGAGGGCCAGGGT
>Ga0193751_1001308_pt1 | contig 16196 bp, 19 predicted proteins | sample L1c2metaG_FD_143050 | JGI IMG/M metagenome (GOLD analysis project Ga0193751, IMG submission 143050) | Soil microbial communities from a riparian zone of the East river system, Colorado, United States - L1c2 | ecosystem: Environmental > Terrestrial > Soil > Riparian zone | place: USA: East River... | reverse complement strand
CCCTCGCAGCTCCGGGTCGGCGAGCCGCGGTCGCAGCTTCTCGTCCGAGCGCATCAGCTCCACCAGCCGCGTCAGCGTGCGCCGGGCACCCACGGCGCCGCCGATGTTCGAGCGCTCGAAGTCGAGCAGCGTCATGCCGACATACCAGCCACCGTTCTCGGGACCGATGAGATTGCGGCGCGGTACACGGACCTCCTCAAAGAAGACCTGGTTGAACTCGTGCCGGTCCTGGATGTTGATCAGCGGCCGGATCGTGATTCCGGGGGTCTTCATGTCCAGCAGGAAGAAGGAGATGCCCTTGTGTTTCGGTAGCTCGGGATCGGTTCGTGCCAGCAGAAACATCCAGTCGGAATGATGGGCGCCGGTCGTCCAGATCTTCTGGCCGTTGATCACGTAGTCATCGCCGTCGAGGACGGCACGGGTCTCGAGCGAGGCCAGGTCGCTGCCCGAGCCGGGCTCGGAATAGCCCTGGCACCAGTTCACGGTGGCGCTCGTGATGCCCGGCAGGTATTCTCGCTTTTGCTCGTCCGTGCCGTGCACGATTAGCGTCGGACCGATCATGCCGATGCCGAAGATGCGCTGGCCGTGGGGAGCGCGGTGATAGCCGAGCTCCTCGGCGAAGATGGCCTGCTCGATGTGCCCGGCGCCCAGACCGCCGTATTCGCGCGGCCACGCCGGCGCGATCCAGCCGCGGGCCGCGAGCTCCTTGTTGAAGTTGACCGCAAAGTCCCAATCGTCGTCGCTCAGCTCCGACGGCGGCCCTTCCCATCCCGGAGGTAGCGTCTCCTCGAGGAAGGCGCGCAGCTCGCGACGCAGTCGCTCCTCGGCGGGGGTGAAGCTAAGGTCCATACCGTAAGTATAGTGAGGCCCGGATCGGGGTGGCCGCCATCGCGACCTCCAGCTATCTCGCGAGCCCCAGCTCGAAGCCGATACCGTGCTGCACGACGTCGCCTCGACCAAATCGACTGCGCGCGACAACTGCCTCGAGTGCCTCGCGGGTATACGCGGCCCGCAGCAGCGCCAGCCGAAAGATCCACCTCATGCACAAGGCGCTGAGCGGTGAGAGCTGCATCTCGTGCACCGCAAGGTCGATGGCATCGAGTGGTGCGTCCTTGCGCAGATCCATGATGGAGGCGCGGCCGCCGGGCCGCAGCACCCGGTGGATTTCGTTGAGAGCGGACACCGAATCGGGGAAGTTCTTGAAAGCGGCCTGGCAGACGATGAAGTCGAAGGAGCCGGCGGGGAACGGCATGTCTGCCACATCGCCATGTCGGAAGTCGATCGCGACACCTGCCCTACGGGCGTTCTCAGTCGCTAGGCGGACGAACGAGAGGCTGATGTCCAGCCCAGTGATACGGTAGGGGCCAAGTTTGGCCAGCTCGAGCGCCATATACCCAGGCCCCGGCGCGACCTCGAGCACGTCGCCGCCGTGTGGAAGTTGATCGGCGATCGCCTGGGCCGTCTTGCGGTAGGCACTCGTGTTGCGGCCGGTGATCCGCGCGTACCAGCGCGCCATCGGGCCCTCCATCTGCATGCCTCCGTATGGCTTGCCTCGCCGAACGCGTGCCGCACTGGTACTTATGTCTCCGTCCTTCTCGTGTCCAGCTGAGACGCTCACAGCCGCGCCTCAGCGTGAGTAGAACATCGTTCTATTCACGAACAGCAGTCTAGAGTGCAAGCTGCTAAATGTCAAGCTGGTATTCGAGGCTGGAACACTGTTCCACCACCGTCGTATACTTCTTGAGATGGAGTCGAATGACGACAAGGCGGAGCCGGCGACGCCCTACACGGCTCCGCTACAGCAGATACCGGAGCCGGCTTGGCGCGCCGACCGGCGAGCGCACGCCGCGCCGCGGCTGCCGCTCACGCGCGATGCCATTCTTGCAGCCGCCACTCGCGTCCTTGACCGCGATGGCGTGGACGGGCTCTCGATGCGCCGCGTCGCCGAGGAGTTGGGCACCGGGGCCGCATCACTCTATTGGCACGTTCGCAATAAGGGCGAGCTGCTGCAGCTGCTGTTCGAGCGGCTCAGCGAAGAGATTGAGTTGCCCGACCCCGACCCGTCCAAGTGGCAGGAGCAACTCAAGAACCTCGGGCGACAAATGCGGGCGGTCGCACACCGGCACCGCGACTATGCCAGGATCTCGCTCGGCCGAGTCCCATCGGGTCCGACGATCGTCCGCTTCGCTGAATGGCTATTCGAGCTCATGACACCAACCGGGGTCCCCGATCGCGTCATCGCCTATCTGGGAGACCTCATAAGTCTGTACGTGGGCGCGTACGCATTCGAGGAGAGTCTTGGACTGGCTTCGCCGACGGGCGAGGCCCTACCGCCGGAACAGATTCTGGAGATGTTTCGCGACTATATCCTGTCGCTGCCGGCGGACAGGTTCCCACACGTCCGCCGCAACGTGGGACACCTGTTCGGCGGCGACGCGGACGAGCGCTTCGAGTTCGGAATTGACATTCTGCTCAAAGGTATTCAGGCGTACGCTCAGCCAGTCAGGGAGGCAGCCGATCAGCGGGACTATACTTAGAGGGATGGATACTTTCGATACCTTCAACAGACCTCTCCGGGACCTGCGGATATCCGTTACGGACCGGTGCAACTTCCGCTGCACCTACTGCATGCCGAAGGAGATCTTCGGTGCCGATTTTCAGTTCCTGCGCCGTGATGAGGTTCTCAGCTTCGAGGAGATCGCGCGACTCGCGCAGATCGGCGTTGGCCTCGGCGTGGAGAAGATCCGGCTCACCGGCGGTGAGCCGCTGGTTCGGCGCGGCGTCGACACCTTGGTCGCCATGCTCGCCGAGATTCCCGGCCTGCGCGACCTGACCCTTACGACCAACGGGTCGCTGCTGGAGGCTCAGGCGGGGGCGCTGGCGACGGCAGGGTTGAGACGAATTACGGTGAGCCTCGACTCGCTCGACGACGCCGTGTTCATGGCGATGAACGACGTCAACTTCCCAGTTGTCAGGGTGCTCGCCGGCATCGAGGCGGCCGCCACGGCCGGTTTGACGCCGGTCAAGGTCAACATGGTCGTCAAGCGAGGCGTCAACGACGGCTCGATCCTCGGCATGGCGGAGTTCTTCCGGCACAGCGGCCACATCCTCCGCTTCATTGAGTACATGGACGTCGGCAACACCAACGGTTGGCGGATGGACGATGTCGTGCCGGCGGGCGAGATCGTGCGGGTCATCGATGAGCGCTGGCCGCTCGAGGCGATCGCACCCAACTACCCCGGTGAAGTCGCGAATCGCTGGCGCTATCGCGACGGCGCCGGCGAGATCGGCGTCATCGCCTCCGTTACGCAGCCGTTCTGCGGCGCCTGCACGCGCGCTCGCCTGTCCGCAGAGGGCAAGCTCTACACCTGCCTCTTCAGCTCAGCGGGCCACGACCTGCGGGCACTGCTGCGAAACGGCAGAACAGACGAGGAGATCACCGAGGCGATCGCCCGCCTCTGGCGCATACGCGACGACCGCTACTCGGAGATCCGATCGTTGGAGACCGTCCACCATCCCAAGGTGGAGATGTCCCATATCGGCGGCTAGTAGTTCTTAGCGGACCCGGACCTCCCCGTCGGTGACCACAAGGAAACGGCTGAGGCTATCAGCATTGTCGTGCAGCACCTGACTGAGCCGCTGCCACTTGGCCTCGGCCGTGCTGCGCCGCATTCTCAGGTAGATGACGCCTGCGTGCGGGATGCAGCGACGTACCACGAGATCGCCGAAGTCGCGGTCGTTGGTCAGGAGGATGCGACCCTCCTGATGGGCGGCCATCAGCACGTCGACGTCAGGTAGGCCGGGTGTGTGATGGATGCCGACGACCGCGACGTCGTGGCCAGCCTCCCGCAAACGCGGAACGAGACGGCGGTCGAAATTCTGGTCCAGGAGGAACCTCACGCGCGGGAGCGCGCACGGGTTCCTTGGCGCTGCGGGCCCGGTTTGGGCGCGACCGATTCACCTGCAACAAGAGCTCTCGCGTACTCGAGTACCGCGCCAACATCTTCGATTGTCAGGTCGGGGTAGACCTCAAACAGCTCTCCAATATCAGGATGATCGGCGAGTTGCTCCAAGACATGCTCAACCGCAATGCGCGTGCCCTTGATGATGGGCTTCCCCACCAGCACTGCTGTGTCTGCGACGATACGATCCTGATAGTCTAGGCGGTGATTGATTGGCATCTCAGTGTGCCATGGCGTAGTGCGAGTTACGTAGTAGCTTGCCGGGCAGCGCCCCTGTGTGCTTGCCGTCCTCCATCAGAACCTGGCCGTTGACGATCGTGCAAATGATCCCGTCGGCCTTCTGCTCGAGACGCTCGCAGCCGCCCGGCAGGTCCTTGACACGCTCGGGCTCGCGCGCGGCCACGGTAGACGGGTCGAACACGACCAAGTCGGCCGCCAGCCCCGGCTGGATGAGCCCGCGGTCGTACAGCCCGTAGACCTGGGCGGTCATGAAGGTGAGCTTGCGTACCGCCTCCTCCAGGCTGAGGACGCCCCGCTCCCGCACCCAATAGCCGAGCAGGCGTGTGCAATAGCCGTAGCCGGCATCGAAAACCACATGTGCGCCGGCATCAGACAAGCCAACGAGCGTGTATGGATTAGCCAGGAAGGTGCCGACCGCAGCATCGTCGCCGTTGATCATATTGATCTCGAACCCGGTCTCGAGTCCCTCTTCGATGACAAGTTCCAGGAACGCGTCCAGGACATCCCTGCCCTGCGCGGTCGCAATCTGAGCGATCGACTTCCCCTGCAACCCTTTATTCTTCGCCAGCTTGGGCTGAGTGACGAACAGCATGTCCCATCGCCGCGTAAAAGTGCTGTCGAACGTCGCGGTGACTGCCTCCTCACGCAGTTGCTCGCGGTTGACCGGGTCCTTGAAGGCCGCCAGCTTCTCCCCGGGAGTGCCGAGCATGATCGGCCGCCAAGCGGGTAGCCCGTCGAAGACCTGACAATTGATCATGTTGAATCGGGTGTTGTTGCGACGCGGGCTGGAGAGCGGGTACGCCCGCGCGCCTTCCTTGAACCCCTGCTCCGCGAGCGCGAGTTGGCGCTTCCAGCCGTCCGGGTCGCTCCAGCGTTGCTGGATGCTCAGCCAGATTACCGGGCGCCCCGTTCGACGCGACAACTCCTGAGACATGACCGCGTTCTTCTCGATCGCGCGCGGCTGGCTGGTCTGGATAACGCCGGTCCCAAACTCGGACAGCACCTCTGACAGGGAGAAGATCTCGTCTTCCGACGCGACCGCGCTCGGGACGTGCTTGCCGGCGTAGTCGATGTGGTTGGGGTTTTGATTCGTGCTGAAGCCGATGGCCCCGGCCCGCATCCCGTCGCGAATGAGCTGTCGCATCGCGCCAATCTCATCCGAAGTGGCCGCGCGTTCGCTCGCGTCGGCGCCCATCACCCAGCGGCGGACCGCTGAATGGCCGATCATCACGGCGGCGTTAACGCCCAACTTCTTGTCGACCGCGTCGAGGTACTGCGGAATCGTCTCCCAGTCCCAGCGCACACCCGCCCTCAGCGCCTCGATCGGAATCGCCTCGATGCGCGACAGCATTTGGGCGAGCGCATCGTGATCGGCTGATCGAGCTGGGGCGAGGGCAAGGCCGCAGTGGCCCATAACGACGCTTGTCACGCCGTGATAACAGGACGAGGTGCAAAGTGGGTCCCACGTCACCTGCGCGTCGTAATGGGTGTGATTATCGATGAAGCCGGGGGAGACCGCCATACCGCTGGCGTCGATCGTACGGCCCGCGGACTCGGAGACGCGCCCGACCTCCACAATCCTGCCGTCCCGCACGGCAACGTCACCCTGGAATGAAGGATTGCCCGATCCGTCGACGATACGGCCGTCTTTAATGACAAGGTCAAAAGCCATGGGTTGCCTCCTCACGGGGGGGGTTGAAACCCGCCCCTACAGCGGTCTGCCAGACTGCCGAGTGCGCACTCAGGCCGCGCCGATAGGGAGCGCTGCAACAGCGCGCCATTTCTGCTCGATCTCTGGAAGCGCCGCTATCGCCGCGGCGACATTGCTCGGCGTCGCCAGCGCCGGGTAGCCCGCCTTGTCGAGCATCTGCGGCAGCTTGGCGCGCAGCAGGCCAATGACCCAGCCCAGCTTGTCGTCCAGCGTGAGTGGGTCCAGGTCGTAGCGCAAGTTCACGCCCATCGGCGCATAGTGGTAGTGCGGCAGATTGTGAAACATATCGAGCCGCAGAAGCTCCACGCGTGCCCCGTCCACGTGCGCGCACACGCGCAGTGTCGGGCCGCCGTCCTGCCCGCCCATGCGGTTCTCCGGGTAGAACTCCAGGTTACCTGCATCGATCCTCTCGGCCATGGTCATCCTCCTTCGACTATCGCGATCAGAGTACCGCTCCGGAGTACCGCCGGACAGTCATCGGTTTCCGTGACTCTACCGGAGATGACTCTTCGGAGGCTTCGATCGGGCTCCGGGCCGCTACTCTCTCGCTGCCTCTCCAAGTAGCGTCTCGACGATCACGCAGTCTCGCCACTCGCCGTCGAGCTTCGCATGACGGCGGTACGTGCCCACCACACGGAAGCCCGCACGCTCGTGCAGCGCAAGGCCCGCTCGGTTCTCAGGGAAGATGCGTGACACGAGCTTCCAGAATCCGCGTTGCATTTGCTGCCGAATCTGCTCCTCAGTTCGCGATTCAGTCTCAAACGTCGCGATACGATCCACGATCCCCTGGTTGTAGATGCGAGTAATCGCACCCGTGTCGGCGTCGGTGGCCATACGAACGCTCAAATCGTCGCCAGTCATGCCCGGCCCCGCGCTAGCCGATCACGAGGTTGTTGCGGTGGACGGCCTCGGAGCCGTATTCGTAGCCGAGCACACCAGCAATTTGGTCCGATCGCTGGCCGCGAATGCGTTCGAGGTCCGAGTCGCGGTAGTTGCTGATGCCGAAACCGATGCGATCTCCGCTCGGTCCGCCAATCTCGACGGCGTCGCCGCGGTCGAAGGGCCCTTCGATCGCCAGGATGCCGGCGGGCAGGAGACTGGTGTTCTGCTCGCATAGGGCGCGTGCAGCTCCGGCATCAACGGTGATCCGGCCACGGGATGAGAGGCCGGCGAGCATCCAACGCTTCCGGCTCTCGACGCGGTCGATGTTTGCCGGGAAGAACGTACCGAGCGCTTCGCCGCCCGTCAGCCGCTCGAGCACACCGGGCTCATGACCGTCCACGATGACTACATTGACTCCAGAGGCCGTCGCGAGCTTGGCGGCCCGCACCTTGGTGACCATGCCGCCGATGCTGCGCGCGGAGATGGCCGCTCCCGCCATCTGCTCGATTTCCGCGTCTACCCGCTCGACGCGATCGAGCAGACGCGCGGACGGATCGAGGTGCGGATCGGCGGTATAAAGACCTTTGGTCGTGGTGAGGATCGCCAACAGGTCCGCATCAACCAGGTTGGCGACGAGGGCCGAGAGCGTATCGTTGTCACCGATCTTCGTCTCGGCGATCTCCTCGACGGCAACGGCGTCGTTCTCATTGACGATCGGAACAACGCCGAGGTCGAGCAGGGCAAGCAGAGTGTTGCGTGCGTTGAGGTAGCCGACGCGGTCGGACAGGTCGCGCCGCGTAAGCAGTGCCTGAGCGACGACGACGTCATGCCAGCGGAAGAGCTGGTCGTAGGCCTGCATGAGGTAGCTCTGACCGACCGCGGACAGCACTTGGCGAATGGGGATGTCGCGCCGCCGCGGGACAGAGCCAAGGCGATGGCGCCCGGCGGCGATCGCGCCGGAGGTGACCACGATAACCTCGTGGCCGTTCTGCTGCAGGCGCGCGACCTGACCGACGATGGCTGCCATGACGCCGAGATCGAGGCGCTCGGTGCCTGCGGTCAGCAGATTCGTGCCGAGTTTGGCGATGAGACGGCGGTACATGCCCTGAGTATAAGGCTGCGCTACGGATACCACGGCCGGTTAGCTGCGGCTGATCGTACGCCGGAGTACCATCCCGTGGTGAGGGAGCAGCATGACACGCGTGATCCGTTTCTCAATCAGAGTCTTCCAGAACTTCGGCGCCAATGAGTGCTTGAGCTATGCCGCCGCGATCGCGTATTGGGCGCTCTTCTCGGTGTTCCCGCTCCTGATCCTGGTAATGGGGCTGCTTGGCGCCTTCGTTCACGGTCCCCAACAGCGGGAAGCCGCCGTAGGAACGATCTTCACCGTCCTTGGCGGCTCGGTGGGCGAGGACGTGCTCAGGACACAGATCGACGCGCTGGCACAAAGCGCAGGCCAAGCGGGCGTGATCGCACTGGTGCTGGCGCTGTGGTCGGCGAGCAGCGTGTTCGGGGCGATCCGCACCGGCATCGCCGCCGTGTGGGGCACCAGCAGCAAGCAGCCGCTCGTGATCGGGAAGCTGTTCGACCTCGCGATGGTGCTCGTGCTCGGCGTGCTGGTTATTGGGTCGCTGCTGGCGACCACCCTGCTTACCACATTCACGGAATTCAGCACCAATCTGTTTGGAAAGGACATCGGACATGCGACCCGAGCGTTAATTGCACTCTGCTCGATACTGGTTCCAGGGGCGATATCATTCCTCGCGTTCCTGCTCATCTACCGCATCGTTCCACGCGTGAGGCTCCGGCTCGGCGACGTGTGGGTGGGCGCGATCGTGGCGGCGGCGCTGTTTCAGGTCGCGCAGATCGGCTTTGGCATCTATGTGGGGCACTTCGCGAACTACCAGCGCGTGTACGGCTCGCTCGGCGCCGTGATCGCACTGCTGACGTTTATGTACTTCAGCGCTGCGATCCTGCTGCTGGGCGTGGAGATCACGAAGACGGCGATGCCCTCGAAAGACGTGGTACCCAGACCCAAGCCAGAGACCCTGGTGGATTCGTTGACACTGTCGGGGGGCGACACCTAGACTGAACCACGGTCAAACCCTTGGGTGATTTGGAAGGCAGCATGAAGCGCGACCTGATGGAAATCCTCGTCTGCCCCTTGTGCAAGGGTCCGCTGGAGCTGCACGTCGACGAGGAGAACGAGCGAGAGATCGTCACGGGATCACTGACCTGCGCACGCTGCAACGAGACGTACCCAATCAGCGACACGATTCCGAACCTCCTCCCGCCCGAGCTGCGCAAGGCGACGTGAGGCGAGCGGATTGTCGATCAACTGGAAGGAATGGTTCGTTATGAAGGACTGGACCACTAATGGATAGGTCCCAGACAACCGGCACGTTGATCATGGCTGGAGCGGCGCTCCAGCTTCTGCTGTTCGTGATTGGGCTGATGCGCAAGAGCTATCTCGCTATCGCGATGCCTGTCACTGGGGCGATGGCTGCGCTATCGGCGCTCGCGTTCTGGGTAGGCTGGACCATGCTCACGACGCCGGCGGACATGCCCGACGAAGACTACGCCGCTGCCCCTGATGCGGCGCCCTAAGGCTCTGGGCAGCGGGTTCCCGGGTCGAACCACGAGTCCAGCCAAGTCGCTCGTCCTTAGACAGGCTCAGGATGAGCGGAGGAGAGCCTCTTTGAGATGCCGCGCCTCCTCCTCGAAGGTGATCGAGCGCGCGCCGCCGCGATAGTTTGAGCCGGCCGGCTCGACGAGCAGCTCGACAAAGACTGGTCCTTCCTCCAGGAGAACAGAATGTAGGCTCGTGCGTAATTCCTCGAGGTCATCGAAGCGATGCGTCGAGTGGTAGCCGGCCGCGCGCGCCATGCCGGCAAAGTCGATCCGGCCCTCGGCCGGAATCGCCTGCGATCCGGAAGTCTCGTAGACGCCGTTGTGAAACAGGAAATGGTAGTAGTTCGGCGCGGCGGCTCCTGAGATGGTCGCCAGAGAGCCGAGCTGCATCAGCAGGCTGCCGTCGCCGTCGAGCACCAGCACCTTGCGGTCGGGCTGCGACAGCGCCAAGCCGAGCCCCAACCCGGAGGCGCCGCCCATGAAGCCGACGCAGCCGATGTTCAGCTCGCTGGGCGAAGCCTCCCGGAACGGCTCCAGCACGGTCATCGTGGCGACGCAGACAGCACCCTCACGCTGCTCGGCGAGGGCGCGAATGGTGTCATTTCGCTGCATCACGGCCATGTGGCTTCACCTCATTGTGAGCTTGCGCAGATTTCGTCCCATTTTAGCGATGCGCGCTTCTGAGAATGCCAGCCGGCGGGCCACCTGCTTTCCTCATACACGACGCATCGCTCTATCGGCGCGTCGCTCCGTCGCGTTGCTAAACTGACTAGCAGCCGTTCGGCCTGGCACTGAGACAGATGAGCCGAGGAGTAGTCGCATGAGCGGTGCTCTGGACGGGATCACAATCCTGGACTTCACGCGTTTCCAGCAGGGAACCTTCGCGACGCTGCTGCTTGCCGACATGGGCGCCGAGGTGTGGAAGATCGAGCAGCCCGGCGGCGACCCGGGCCGGCGCCTTGGCGTTCACGGAGACGGATTCTCGGCCTATTTCGAGTCACTCAACCGCAACAAGCGCGGCATCGTCCTCGATCTGCGGAAATCGGAGGCAATCGAGGCTGTGCATCGGATGGCGGAGAAGGTGGACGTGGTGGCGGAGAATTTCCGTCCCGGTGTCATGGACCGGCTTGGGATCGGCTTTGAGGCGCTCCGCTGCCGCAACCCTGGCCTCATTTACGCCGAAGGGTCGATGTGGGGTCTGCAGGGGCCACGCGCGCACCATCCAGGTTATGACAACATCGCCCAGGCGGCCGGCGGCATGATGATGGCGACGCGCCAGAATGAGGAGGCGCCGCACGCGCCGCTGATGGGCACAGCCGATCAGACAGGTGGGATGATCCTGGCCTACGGCGTCCTCGCAGCGCTGGTCGCACGCTGCCGCACCGGCAGCGGACAGCGCGTCGACGCGTCGCTCTACGGCAGCCAGATAGCGCTCCAGGGCATACAGTTCGCGCGGGCGCTGTACAGCGTGCCTCTCAACCCGCCGGGTGTCGCATCGTCCTCGTTCAGCTATCGGGCCTTCTGCGGCGACGGAGCCTGGATCGCCTTCGGCTATCTGACGGGCGACTTCTGGCCGAAGCTCTGCAGGGCGCTGGACCTCGAGTGGATGATGACCGACCCACGCTTCGCCGAGCCGGCGGAGCGCGGCCGGCACAATCACGATCTCGTCGAGGTGCTCGACGCGCAGGTCGCGACCCGGCAATCAGATGAGTGGATGGAGCGCATGGCCGAGGCGGATGTGCCGTGCACCGTCGTCCAGAACTACCACGACATCGCCGAAGACGCACAGGCGGAGGCGAACTCCTATATCCTGTCCTACCCTACGAGTCGCTGGGGCGAAGCCCACGCCCAGGGCTTCCCGGCCACGCTCAGCGAGACGCCTGCGTCTTTTCGGCACGAGGCTCCGGCCACGCCCGGCGTCCACAGCAGCGCGATCCTGCGGAATGCCGGCTTCAGCGACGAGGAGTCGGCGGCGCTGTTCGCCTGTGGCGCCGTGCAGGGCGTGTAAGCGCGATCCTCAAGTCGTACCGCCTCCCACGGGGATTGACATGCGACACGTGCCGGCGAAATGATCGGTGGCACTATCGTTGCCGCGCCCGGCATGCGACGCCGGCGCACGGGCAGATCCGCCGATCGGGGGTCGGCGCCGGTGGATAACCGGCGCTGCAGCAGGGAGGGTCGAGTGGCCGAGTTTAACGACGGAAATGTCTATGTTCGCCTATCGCTTGTGCGGCCAAAATCTGGGCAGGAGGAGAAGGTCTCGGATATCCTCAATGACCTCGTCGGCTTCTACGCCGGCCAGCCCGGCTACCTGCAAGGCTATACGCTTGTGACCACTGCTCCGGGAAGCGAGGTCGGACGCCTCACCATGTGGCGATCCGAGCGTGACGCTGAGACCACTGCCAGCACACAGCATGTGATGGCCCAAAGGTCTGAGCTGATGCGCCTGGTCGAGGGCGGTTCGCACATCGAGCGCTCGTTTACCGCCCTCCCGCACCTCGCTCCCGAGGCGCCTCCAAAGTGAGGCCGATAGGTTCAACAGGGCCGGTTCAGGTGATATCCGGGGTAGACCGCCAGGGCCAGCTCAAGACTCCTGAACGTCTTCAGCGTTCGGGGACTGACCCGCTGCAGCGCCGGGTCCGTGTCACAGAAGATGGTGGCTGAGAGCGGCGCGGTGTCGACGTAGAACATGCGGACGCTCACGGAGGGCAGTGAAGCAGTCAGAGACGCTGCTGGCGCCGCAGCCGCTACCGTGGCTGCAGCCGGCGAGCCGGTCGCGGCGGCCTGATCGAACTGGATATCGAGGACCGGCGCCAGCTCGATCCCCGACCCGCCCTGCGCAGCGACCGACAGATCGATGAAACCGATTCCCGTCACGATCGCCTGGCCGGTGAGCTGCTGCGTATAGCCACCTGCTGCCGGGCTGCCGAGCGTCGCGACCAACTGCTGCCGCGCCTGCTGCATCAGCCCAAGAACAGTCGGATCGGCTCCCTGGGCGCAGTGCGTCACGTCAGGGAACACAACCGTGATCGTTCGGTCCGAATCGGGATCCATAATCACAAGGTCAATCTCCTGGTTTGGCGCAAGCTGCGCCTTCATCAGCTGTCCGGCCGTTCTGTATACGGTCGTCTCGTATGGATCGAAACGAGAGTGCTCGGGAAGCTGGTCCGGCAGCGGAAAGGCCGCGAGCGCCGACACGTGGACGCCGATGATCTGCGTCGTGTCGATGTCCGCAGCGCTGGGGTCAGTAAGCGTCATCACGTCCGCGCGGACGGCTCCGCACGTGCCGGATTGGGCGACGGCAGCCGTCGCCGGCGGCATCGCGAGGCGGGCTGTCAGGAGTAGAGCCGCGGCCAGCGGAAGCAGGCGTCTCATAATTCTATTCCATCCGCTATACAGTAAAGAACCTGGAAGAATCGAATGTCGCCCCTCCGATGGCTCCCCTTCCCTCGAGGGGAAGGGGCATGGGGATAGGTCGTCCCGCCCGGTGGGCGATTATGCTTTGCGCGATTATGCTCCCAGGGGGGCCTCCCGAACCTTCGGGTTCGGTCCGCCGCGGCTGGTCGCCCGCAGTCGCCGGTCGTAGAGCAGCACCGCAGCCAGCACCACGGAGCAGATGAGCACGTCGACGGTAACAGCGACCGGCGCGCCGAACGCCGACGCGAGCGCGCCGGTGACGAATGCGCCAAATGGCTGCGAGCCAACGAACAGCATCATGTAGACGCTCATGACGCGACCACGCAGTGCGTCCGGCACGACCGTCTGCAGAATCGTATTCGACTGTGTTGAAAAGCAGAAGGTAGCGCCGCCAAGGCAGGCAATAAGCAGCAGGGTCAGCGGATAGTTGTGCGACCAGGCGAACGCAAGCGAGATGGCAATAGCCGCCGCCATGCCCGAGAGCATCAGCCATCGGCGGGCCCGGGTTGTAAGGGCGAGAAGCGTGACGGCGACGAGTGATCCGATGCCAAAGGACGAGGTCATGACACCGTAGCCTTCCGACCCGACGCGCAGGACATTGCGCGCAAAGACGGGGAAGATCACGTTCGCCGTCCAGGCGAAAGCGCCGAAGAACAGTACCAGAATCATAATCATAATCATCAGCGCGGACCATGTCCGTCGCACATATGCGAGGCCTTCCGCCAGCTCGACTCGAACCGAAGCGCGCACCCGCGCGCCGGCGCCGCGGAACTCGCCCGAACGCATGACCAGCAGGCTGGCGATGACGGCCAGGTACGAGAGAGCATTGAGGTAGAAGCACAACGCGACGCCGACGATGGCTATCAGCACGCCGGCAATAGCCGGCCCGATGATACGAGCGAGATTGACGATGGCGGAGTTGAGCGCAATCGCGTTGAGCAGGTCGTCCTTCCCCACCATTTCGACCAGGAACGATTGCTGTGTCGGCATCGTCATCGCATTGGTCGTGCCGAGCAGGGTCGCGAGGATATAGATGTGCCAAATCCGCACCGTTCCGGCTGTGACGTCGAGCGCGAGCATGAGGGCGAGCAGGGCCATCACAGTTTGCGTGACAGCCAGGAGCCGGTACTTCGACACTCGGTCGGCCAGGATGCCGCCGACAAGCGAGAAGAGCAAAATCGGCGCGCTTTGGAGCGTGACGACGACGCCGAGGGCAAAGGGCGAATGGGTGAGCAGCAGCACGAGCCACCCCTGGGCGACGTTCTGCATCCATGTCCCAGCCATGGAGACGGTCTGACCGACGAAATAGAGGCGATAGTTGTAGTGACGCAACGCCCGCAGCCCGCGCGGCCAGCGACTGGCCTCTTTCGCTGCCCGCGACTCAGGTGCGAGGGACGAGATTGACATGGGGAAGGTTCTTCGCCTTGCGAGATTAGGTCGCCATCATGCTAGCGCAGGCGTCGCTTAATCAAGATCAACGGCGGCGACGCTCTCAATCGGACGCCGAAGGAGCGTCTGAGCAACCACCGCGAATCTGGCGGCGTCGCCCGTGGTGTAGAACTCATCTGGGCCTGATGGACAGGAGCCGAGCGCGTCTCGCTGCAGCAGTACCTGGCGGACGCGCCTCGCGACCGGTCGCGAGGCATCGAAGACCTGCACACCGCTCCCAAGAATGCGCTTGATGGCCGGTCGCAGGAAGAAGTAGTGCGTACAGCCAAGCCCGAGCACGTCGGCGCCCGCGGCGCTGACGTGCTCCAGTATCGGCGCCAGCAGCGAGCTGGTGCGTTCGGCGCCGACCTCGCCAGCCTCCACCGCCTCGGCCAGGCCCGGACAGGGAATATTGAGCACGCGTTTGCCAGGCGCAAACTCGCGCAACAGTTCGGCAAGATACGGGCTTTCGGCTGTCGCGGGGGTGGATAAGAGGGCGATCGTGCCGGTGCGGGTTCTACGGGCGAGCGTCTTCACCACAGGTACGACCCCGACGAACGGGATGACTGGGAAGCTCGCCCTGAGATGGGCAAGGGCATGCACCGACGCCGTGTTGCAGGCGGCGACGATCAGCTTCACGTCTCCATCGAGCAGGAAGGCGCTCAGACGCTCCACCCGCTCGCAGATACCATCCGGGTCGGACTCGCCGTACGGGAAGTAGCGCCCATCAGCGAGGGCGATGTAGCGCTCATGGGGGAGCAGCCTGCGCGTCGCTGCGAGCAGGCTCAGCCCACCGACTCCGGAGTCGAGAAACCCGATTGGCCGGCCGTCCATCCCTCCAAGAATACCGGGGATCCGCGTTCTGCCGCCGGGAGAGCGCCGCGCTCACCCCATCGGCGTAGGGAGCGCCGCTGCGGCAGGACGCAGCGTGAGAAAGGAGAGACCTATATGCGCATGACGTCGAACGACTAGTCCAACGTTTAGTGGGGAGAGAATGATGCGGAAGTTGACGACGATCGCACTCGGGGTCTTAGTCTTGATACTCTGTGCCTGCGGTAAAGGTGTTACCGTTCAGCTGCCCGGGAGCGGGCCTTCGTCATCCTCAAGCGGTGCCTCCATGCCAAGCGCAAACGCCATCGGGTCAACCCCGGCGATCGGCAGCTCGAGTACCGGAAGCGCGGGCAACGCAGGCTTATCCAATGCTCAGACGCCGATCGAGCGGGTCGTGCAACAGTTGCAACCGTCAGTCGTTCGCGTCGATGTCTCCGCCGCCTCGAGTCGGAGCGGACCCTTCGGGCAAGCCGGCGGGGGACAGGCCGCGCAGTCCTCGGGAACCGGCACAGGAATGGTTCTTGACGCTCAGGGGCACATCGTGACAAACAATCACGTTGTCACACCTGACGGCGGCAGCACGGCCCAATCGCTGACCGTAGACCTACCCAACGGCAAGAGTATGCCGGGAAGGTGGTCGGAACCGACCCTCAGACAGATTTGGCGGTCTTGCAGATCGGCAGCGGTGACGGCAATGGACTGACGCCGATCCAGTGGGCGGACCTGAGCTCAATCCTCGTCGGCGAGCAGGTCGTGGCGATCGGCTACGCGCTTGACCTTGGCGGCGCTCCAACCGTGACCACAGGCGTGGTCAGCGCCCTGGACCGGAGCATCCCCGAGCCGGATGCCACGATCAGCGGTGCGATCCAGACTGACGCGGCCGTGAACCCCGGCAACAGCGGCGGCCCGCTGCTCGACCTTGACGGCAAGGTGGTTGGGGTGACGACTGCCGGCCTGTCCGGGACAACGGACACGCCAGTTCAAGGCCTAAATTTCGTGATATCCGGCCAGATGGCGCAGCCCGTTGTGCAGGCACTCGTCTCGCAAGGGCACGTCACGCGCGGTTATCTGGGTGTCGCCATCACAGACATCAC
>Ga0193751_1001307_pt1 | contig 16201 bp, 12 predicted proteins | sample L1c2metaG_FD_143050 | JGI IMG/M metagenome (GOLD analysis project Ga0193751, IMG submission 143050) | Soil microbial communities from a riparian zone of the East river system, Colorado, United States - L1c2 | ecosystem: Environmental > Terrestrial > Soil > Riparian zone | place: USA: East River... | reverse complement strand
GACGTCGACCCAGCGCGGGTAAGGATTTTCCTCGTATTGCTGTCGGACCTGGCGGGAAACGTCGTCGTCGACGGTCGTCAGGCGCGCAGTGCCGTCGCGGCGGCGCGTCTCCTCCTGCGGTTCCACGATCTGCTGCGCGAACAGGCCGGCCAGAGGCTCGGGCCAAGTGCGTTGCAGCAGGACGTCGACCGCGGGAACGCCATGCAATGGCCAATAGGCGGCCACGGCAGCCGGCCAAAGCGGCGGAACCGGCGCATCCGATTGCAACGCGGCAGCGAGCGAATCGCGCAGTCCGCACGCTTGCTCCCGCTCCTCGTCGGTACAGGCGAAAACATATTCATTGATGAAGCATTGTCGCGCCAGCGTGCAACAAAAGGCCAGCTCCTCGCCGGCGATCTCGGGCGCTGCGGCGGATGCGGCAAGATCGAGCACGATGCGGCGGCTCACGGTCAGCACCTGCTCGAGCTCGGCGTCGCCGACCAGCGCGGACTCCATGAGATAGCGGAAGAGTCTGTCGCCGGCAGGGGCGGCGAGCCCACTCGGCCCCCATAGCTCCTCCAGCGTCGGCGGCGGCTCCGACTGCTTCGCGCGCCCGATCGCCGCGGCGATGGCAGGGCTGCGCTTGATCAGACTGATGCTCAGCCACGCAAGATCGCTCGGCCGGCTCCACAGTTCGGACCAGGCGCGCAGCAGGGTAGTCCGAAGCGCGCCGTCGGCATCGGCGACGCCACGCGGCGCGGTGCATGCGCAGCGAACGAAAAGGAGCTTATCGTCAAGGCTCGCGGTGAGTCCGACCGCGCGGCGCGCGGCATCCAGCGCAGGGCCGAACTGGCCCTGTGCGGCAAGGGCTGCGGCGAGGTTATGGTATGCCTCGGCGAAATCGGCCTTGAGCGCCACCGCCCGTTCGAACGCCGCCGCCGCCTCCTGTGCCCGGCCTTGCTCCCTGAGCGCGATGCCGAGATTGTTGTGGGCCTCGGCACGATCCGGCTTGAGTGCGAGGGCGTGCCGATAATGTTCGGCCGCCTCGGTGAATTGCCCCTGCCGGAGAAGCGCATCGGCAAGCCCATTGTGCGCCTCCGCAAGATGGGGGCGGATCTCAAGGAGGCGGCGGTATCGGGCCGCGGCCAGATCCCATTTGCCTTGGGCCCGTAGAATGGCGGCGACGTTCTGGTGCGCCTCGACGAGCGTAGGCTCCAACTCCGCCGCTTTGGCAAAATGATCGGCCGCCGCATCGAGCCGACCGGCCCTGCGATATGCTTCCGCGATGTTGTTGTGGAAATCGGCAACGCGATCGTTTCGGGCGAGCGCGCGTGCGATGAGGTCGAGGGCCTCCTCGTTTCGGCCGGATTGTAGGGCGAGCACACCGAGCAGGTTGAGTGCGTCCGGGTGATGTGGATGTTTTGCCAAGACTCGCCGATACAGGCGCGCGGCCTCACCCAGCTGACCACGCTGATGCAGCGTCAGCGCCTGCGAAAACGTTTGCTCCACCTTTGTCGCCATGGCCGCAAACCGCTCTCTGCTCGAGAAGGCTCGTTCCGCATCATCTGTCGAGCCGGCGCGAACCGCTGCAAACACCACGCGGGACATGTCCGGCGTCAACCGGCCGGTGTCGGGGTTGTAGCGCGAGCAGTGATAGCTGTCGAACAGGGACAGGTTGCCGCTGCGGTGGATTCGGCCGTGGGCGAACGGCATCGTCGACTGCCGCGCGCCGCGACCGTGCCGGCATGGGCGATGCGGCCGAGCGCCACGACCGGGCCGAGGCACGGCATCTGACCGGCCTGGCGCTGCCGGATGTGGAGCTGCGGGCCACCGACGGCGCACGCTCAGCCGTCTCGCCGGCGGATCCGGAACATGTACATCCCGGCGAACGTATGCGGATGCTCCATTTCGAACGCATGCCAGTGGGCAAGGTTGGTCATCGCCGCGTCGTCGGGGAAGCGCTTGCGGTAGCGCTGCGCGACCGGCGCTTCGACGTCGAATCCGACGAGCACAAGGCCCTCGGCGGCGAGGAACGCCGCGATGGCGGGAAGCGTCATGCGGTGCTCCTGGACGTGGAACAGCAGATCGCGGCACGTGCTGGTGCTGAAGAAATCCCACAGGTCGGTGACGTTCGGCCGATCGCCGGCCGCCTTGACCGTCATCAGCTCCTGCCGGCAGCGGCGAATGTCCTCCCCGGTCGGCCGATAACCGCGCTGCGCGATGAAGCCGCGCGCGGCGACGATATGTTGCCGCCCCAATTCGCTGTAGAGGCCGACCCGCATCAGGCCGCGCGGCCGCATCATCTTGCACAGCATCCGCCACCCGGCGAGCGGATCGGCGAGGTGATGCAACACTCCCGTCGCCACCACGAGATCGAACGTGCGGCCGATCGATCCGAGCCGCAGAAGGTCGGCCTGGGCATAGTCGATGTTGCCGAGGCCCAAGGCGCGCGTCTTGCGCGCCGCATAGGCGAGGCTCGACAGGCTGAGATCGACGGCGAGCAGCCGCGCCCGCGGCAGTATCTGGGCGAGCTCGATCGCCTGCTGGCCGGTCCCGCAGCCGGCGATCAGGATATCGGCGCGGTCGGTCGCGGCGACATCGACAGGCGCGTCGGGAAACCGGGCACGCGCCCACGCGTCGAAGGTGCCCGGCTGCACGATGTGTCCCACGTCGACCCAGCGCGGATAGGAATTTTCCTCGTATTGCTGTTGGACCGCGCGCGAGACCTCCTCCTCGACGGGCGTCAGGCGCGCAATATCGTCGCGGCAACGCATCTCCTCGCGCGGTTCCGTGATCTGCTGCGCGAGCAGGCCGGCGAGCGGTTCCGGCCATGGGCGTTGCAACAGGACGTCGGCCCCGGGGAGGCCGTGCAGCGGCCAATACGCCGCCACGACGATCGGCCAGAGCGGGGGGACAGGCGCATCCGCTGCGAGCGCGGCACTGAGCAGATCGCGCAGGCGGCGCGCCCGCTCCAACTCGTCCTCGGCGTAGCCAAAGACATATTCGTTGATGAAGCACTGCCGCGCCAGGGAGCAGCAAAAGGTCAACACGTCGTCGGTGAGATCGTTATCCAGGGTCGACGCGGCGTCGAGCACAACGCGGCGGGTCGTGGTCAGCAATCGTTCGAGCTCGAGGTCGCCCACCAGGGCGGATTCGAGGAGATGGCGCAAAAGTCCGTCGCCGGCGGCGGCAGCGAGGCCGTCCGGGCCCCATAGGTCTTCCGCGCTCTGCCGGCGCGGCGCGGCCTCCATGGCGCGCGCGATCGCCGCGCCGGCGCCGCGGCCGCGCTTGATGAGGCTGATGGTCAGGCCGGCAAGGTCGCTCGGCCGGCCCCACCGCTCGGACCACGCGCGCAGCAGGGTCGCACGAAGCCCGCCCTCGTCCGCGGGCGCCGTCGCGTTTCTCGCACAATGCACGAACAGCAGCTTGTCGTCGGCGCTGTCGGTGAGCTCGATCGCCTGCCGGATGGCGTCCAAGGCCGGGACGAACTCTGCCTGATCGGCGAGCGTCGCGGCGAGGTTGCGGAGCGCCTTGATGAAATCGGGCCTGAGCGCCAGCGCCCGGCGAAACTGGGCGAGCGCCGGTCCCCGCCGGTCGAGCGCCCGCCAGGCATTGCCCAGATTGTTGTGCGCCTCGGCGAAATCGGGCTTGAGCGCCGCCGCCCGCTGGAACGCCGCCGCCGCCTCCTCGACCTGGCCTTGCTCCTTGAGCGCGATGCCGAGGTCGTTGTGGGCTTCGGCGAAGTCCGGCTTGATCGCCACGACGCGGCGATAGTGCGCGGCGGCCCGATCCCACTCGCCCTGGGACCTGAGGGTGTTGGCGAGGTTATGGTGCGCCTCGAGAAAGTTTGGCTCCAGCTCCGCGGCCTTGGCAAAATGCTCGACCGCCGCGTCGAGCCGGCCGGCCCTGCGATAGGCTTCCGCGATGTTGTTGTGGAAATCCGCGATGCGATCGTTGAGCCCGATCGCCCGTCCGATGACATCGATGGCCTCCTCGGTGCGGCCGCTCTGCAGGGCGACGAGACCGAGCAGGTTGAGCGCATCGAGGTGCTGCGGGCTCGCCGCAAGGATTTGCCGATAAAGGCTCTCGGCCTCGGCAAGCCGGCCACGTTGATGCAGGCCCAGTGCCTGGGCAAAGATCTGCTCGGAATCAGTCGGCATGGTGAGAAAATCCCGGCCGGTGCCGTCAGCCGTCGAGCCGGGCGCGCACCGCCGCAAACACGGCGCGGAACATGTCCGGGGTCAGCCGGCCGGTGTTCGTGTTGTAGCGCGAGCAGTGATAGCTGTCGAACAGGGACAGGTTGCCGATGCGGTGGGCTCGGCCGTGGGCGAACGGCATCGCCGACTGCCGCGCGCCGAGCGCCGCGACCGCGCTGGCATGGGCGATGCGGCCGAGCGCGACGACGGCCGCAAGCCGCGGCATGGCGGCCATGGCCTGGGCGAGGAACGCGCGGCAGGTGGCGACCTCCGCGGGTGTCGGCTTGTTTTCCGGCGGCACGCAGCGCACCGCGTTGATGATGCGGCAGTCGACCAGCGCGAGACCGTCATCCGGGCGCGCGTCGTAGCGCCCGCGCGCGAAGCCGTACGCCGTCAGGGTCGCATAAAGAAGGTCGCCGGCAAAATCGCCGGTGAACGGCCGACCGGTGCGGTTTGCCCCGCGCAATCCGGGAGCAAGCCCGACGATCGCAAGCCGGGCCTCGCGCGGGCCGAACGAGGGCACCGGGGCGTTGAACCAAGTCGGCTCGCGGGCGCGCCAAAGCTCGCGGAAGGCGACCAGCCGCGGACAGCGCGGGCAGTCGCGCCCGGGCTCGGCGGGCGCCCGCGCCATCCCGTGCCTGCTCTGGGCCTCAGTCCTCGTCGAACTCGTCGTCGTCGGCGCCGACCGGGGCGCCGGCACCGGCGCGCTGCGGCGCCGGCGGGCGCTGCAGGAATTGCGGCGTGTGCCGGGGCTCGCGCGCCGCCCGCTCGGCCGGATCGCGGCCGATCTTGGGCTGCAGCTCGACGATGTCGACGAATATGTCGGCCTGGCGGCGCAACTCGTCGGCCACCATCGGCGGCTGCGTGGTGACGGTCGAGATCACGGTCACGCGCACGCCGCGGCGCTGAATCGCCTCGACCAGCGAGCGGAAATCGCCGTCGCCTGAGAACAGCACGATGTGATCGACGTGTCCGGCGATCTCCATGGCGTCGACCGCCAGCTCGATGTCCATGTTGCCTTTGACCTTGCGTCGCCCGGTCTGGTCGATGAATTCCTTGGTCGCCTTGGTGACGACCGTGTAGCCGTTGTAGTCGAGCCAATCGATCAGCGGCCGGATCGAGGAGTACTCCTGATCCTCGATCACGGCGGTGTAGTAGAACGCGCGAAGCAGGTAGCCGCGCGACTGGAATTCGCGCAGCAGGCGCTTGTAGTCGATATCGAAGCCGAGGGTCTTGGCAGTGGCGTAGAGATTGGCGCCGTCGATGAACAGCGCGAGCTTTTCCTGGGGAGGGGACATGGTTGTCTCTCGTGATAAAACCGATTCTCTTGCACGGCGGGCTTGACGCACGAGGCGCCCGACCCTTTGCCGTGGGCGTCTGTTGGGAGCGACCGCCGCGCCTCGCCAACGCGAGGCCCGGCGGAACAAGTCCGTCGCCGCCGGAGGAATAGTATCGGCCGACGATGGGCTCCAACCGTTGCGTAACAGAGCCGTGACATGGCGCCAAGACAAATCTCGGCACCGCCCGGGGCAAGGCGGCTGCAAGTCGGCCATAAGTCGGCTCTTGCGCTTTGCGGCCGGCGAGGTTACCAAGCGGCAACCCTTTTAGCCGTTCTAACCCCGACAGGAGTGACGAGGCATGGCCCGTGTCACCGTGGAAGACTGCATAGATAAGGTTGAAAACCGATTCGATCTCGTGCTGCTCGCGAGTCACCGCGCGCGCATGGTGTCGTCCGGCGCGCCGATCACCATCGACCGCGACAACGACAAGAATCCGGTGGTGGCGCTGCGCGAGATCGCCGAGGAAACGGTCTCTCCCGGCGATCTCAAGGAAGACCTCATCCACTCGTTGCAGAAGTACGTCGAGGTCGACGAGCCGGAGTCCGAAAGCGTGCCGCTGATCGGCGCCTCGGGCGCGGGCGTCGACGCCGACGATACCGAGGTCGTGCTCGACCGCATGACCGAGGAGGAGTTGCTCAAGGGGCTCGAAGGGCTGACGCCGCCGGAGGAGCAGCCGGAGCCGATCGAGCCCGACGACGACCTCTGAGGTCCGTCGCACCGAACCCAGGCTTTTGCCACGGCCCGGGGCCGCAAGCTCCGGGCCGTTGGCTTTCCGGCAACGCTGAAGTGAACTCCTTGCCGCGCTGACCGATGGCCATGATATCCTCTTTGGCGCGCTTCGATCGATCGAGAGCGCCGAAAGAGCGTCGATGGCCTCGTCGTTGACCAATCTGCCGCGGATGCAGAACCAGCCGCGCCGGCGCGGGGCGGGTGACGACGCCAAGAACGCTGCCGCGGCCAACCCGCAAGCGTCTGAAAAGACGAGCAAATCCGCCAAGCCGCGGATGATGCGGCAGTACGATCTGGTCGAGCGGGTGCGCCGCTACAACCCGCACACCAACGAAGCGCTGCTCGATCGCGCCTACGTCTATGCCATGAAGGCGCACGGCTCGCAGCGGCGCGCCTCCGGCGACCCGTACTTCTCGCACCCGCTGGAAGTGGCGGCGATTCTCACCGACCTCAAGGTCGACGACGCCACCATCGCGGCGGCGCTGCTGCACGACACCATCGAGGACACGCCGGCCACCCGCGCCGAGATCGACCAGATTTTCGGGCCCGACATCGGCGCCCTGGTCGAAGGGCTGACCAAGCTCAAGAAGCTCGATCTGGTGACGCGCGAGGCGAAGCAGGCGGAGAACCTGCGCCGGCTGCTGCTCGCCATTGCCGACGACGTGCGCGTGCTGCTGATCAAGCTCGCCGACCGGCTGCACAACATGCGCACCCTCGATCACGTGCCGCCGGAGGCGCGGCGGCGCATCGCCGAGGAAACGCTCGACATCTATGCGCCGCTCGCCGGCCGCATGGGCATGCACGAGATGCGCGAGGAGCTCGAGGATCTGTCGTTCCGGGAGCTCAATCCGGACGCCTATGAGGTGGTCAGCCAGCGCCTGGTCGCGCTCGCCGATCGCAACCGCGACCTGATTTCGGAGATCGAGCGGCAGCTCACCCGCAAGCTCGCCGACCGCGGGATCGCCGCCGAGGTCAGCGGCCGGCAGAAGCGGCTCTATTCGATCTGGCGCAAGATGGAGCGCAAATCCGTCGGCTTCGAGCAGCTGTCCGACATTTTCGGCTTTCGCATCATCGTCGAGCGGCCGGAGGATTGCTACCAGGCGCTGGGAGCCGTTCATACCACCTGGCCGGTCGTGCCGGGCCGCTTCAAGGACTACGTGTCGACGCCGAAGCAGAACGACTATCGCTCGATCCACACCACCGTGATCGGGCCCGGCCGCCAGCGCGTGGAGCTGCAGATCCGCACCCGCGAGATGCATCAGATCGCTGAGTACGGCATCGCCGCGCACGCGTTCTACAAGGACGGCGCCGGGTCGCCGTCCGAGATGCTGTCGCGCGAGTCGAGCGCCTACGCGTGGCTGCGGCGGACGGTCGAGCTGCTGGCGGAGGGCTCCAATCCCGAGGAGTTTCTCGAGCATACCAAGCTCGAGCTGTTCCACGATCAGGTGTTCTGCTTTTCTCCCAAGGGCAAGCTGATCGCGTTGCCGCGCAAGGCCACGCCGATCGACTTCGCCTACGCGGTTCACACCGACGTCGGCAATACGGCGATCGGCTGCAAGATCAACGGCCAGATCGCGCCGCTGGTGTCGGAGCTGTCCAATGGCGATGAAGTCGAGATCCTGACGGCGAAGGCGCAGGTCGCGCCGCCGGCCGCCTGGGAATCGATCGTCGTCACCGGCAAGGCGCGCGCCGCGATCCGCCGGGCCACGCGCGCGGCGGTGCGCAACCAGTACGCCGGACTCGGGCGGCGCATCGTCGAGCGCCTGTTCGCGCGCGCCAAGAAGGATTACGCGGACGCCAAGCTGCTGGGCGCGCTGCCGCGGCTGGCGCGCGGCTCGATCGAGGAGGTGATGGCGGCGGTCGGCCGCGGCGAGATGAAGGCTTCCGACGTCGCCCGCGCGGTCTACCCCGACTACAAGGAGGAGCGCGTGGCGGCCGCATCGCCCAAGCCGGACAGCGGCTGGTTCGGGCTGAAGATGGCGCGCTCGCTGAAGTTCAAGGTCCCCGAGAGCGACAAGGGCCCGGCGATCCCGATTCGCGGCATCAACAGCGACCTGCCGGTGCGGTTCGCGCCCGACGGGGGGGCGGTGCCCGGCGACCGCATCGTGGGCATCCTGACGCCGGGCGAAGGCATCACCATCTATCCGATCCAGTCGGCCGCCCTGAAGGAGTTCGAGGAAAACTCCGAGGGCTGGCTCGACGTGCGCTGGGACGTGGAGGGGACGAGCCAGCAGCGGTTTCCGGCGCGCATCGTCCTGCAATCGGTCAACGAACCCGGCACGCTTGCGCAGATCACCCAGGTGATCGCCGAGCACGACGGCAACATCGACAACATCCGCATGACCCGCCGCTCGCCGGACTTCACCGAAATGCTGATCGACCTGGAGGTCTACGACCTCAAGCATCTCAGCGCGATCATCGCGCAATTGCGCGCCAAGGACGTCGTCGCCAGCGCCGAGCGGGTAACGGGGTGACCCGGCGTCGGTATCGGGACGCCCTGATACCTGATACCTGATAGCTGAATCCTGATACCTGATTCCTGTGAGAGGGCAACAGCTTGCCTGAGTTTCCTCATCTCCGGCTCGGGGTCAATGTCGACCACGTGGCAACCCTGCGCAACGCCCGCGGCGGGGTTCATCCCGATCCGCTCCAGGCGGCGCAGGTCGCCATTGCGGCCGGGGCCGACGGCATCACCGCCCATCTGCGCGAGGATCGCCGTCATATCCGCGACGACGACATCGCGCGGCTGAAGGCGGCAATATCGAAGCCGCTCAATTTCGAGATGGCGGCGACCCGCGAGATGCTGGCGATCGCGCTCAAGACCGGGCCGCATGCGGCCTGCCTGGTGCCGGAACGGCGCACGGAACGCACCACCGAGGGCGGCCTCGACGCCGCCGGCCAGCACACTTCCCTCAAGCCCGTGGTGGCGGAGCTGCGCCAGGCGGGCATTCGCGTTTCGCTCTTCATCGCAGCGGAGCCGCGGCAGATCGATGCGGCCGCGGCGATCGGCGCGCCGGTGATCGAAATCCATACCGGCGCCTGGTGCGAGGCGGTTGCGGACGGTGCCACCGGTACCGCCGCAGCGGAATGGCAACGCATTCTGGACGGGGCGGCGCTCGCGCGCCGGCTCGGTCTCGAGGTCCATGCCGGCCACGGGCTGAACTACGCGACCGCCGAAGAGATCGCCCAGCTCCGCGAGGTCGTCGAGCTGAACATCGGCCACTTCCTGATCGGCGAAGCCGTCGACGTCGGCCTGACCCGGGCGATTGCGACCATGCGGGCGGCCATGGACCGCGGCCGCGCGCGGGCGCGCCAGTGATGATTCTCGGCATCGGCTCCGACATGGTGGACATCGGGCGGATCGAGAAGGTGATCGAGCGCCACGGTGAGCGGTTTCTCGGCCGCGTCTTCACGGCGGCGGAACGGGCGCGGGCGGAACGTCGCGCCGACCGCGCCGCGACCTATGCCAAGCGCTTTGCCGCCAAGGAGGCCTGCGCCAAGGCGCTCGGCACCGGCCTGCGCGCCGGCGTGTTCTGGCGCGACATGGGCGTGGTCAATCTGCCGTCGGGCCGGCCGACGCTGCGGCTGTCCGGCGGGGCGCTTGCCCGCCTCAAGGCGATCACGCCGGAAGGTTGCGAGGCGCAGATCGATCTCACCATCACCGACGAGGGACCCTTGGCCCAAGCCTTGGTGGTCATATCGGCGGTCCGGCAAGGCGCGCCGTGACGCAGCCCCGCTTCGTTGCGCTGGCCGGGGCGAGCGGCTACAAGGGCCGCGGGCGGGTGGTGCGCGCAGCCCAGCGTATTGAATTCCCTATGATTCATACCGATCCGGCGAGGACCCTCGCTGCAGACGGGGCGGCATCGCCGCAATGGCAGGCGGGTTATGCGAATGGATAAGAGGCCGGTCAGCGTCACGAGCGAGCAACCGCGGCAGGAAAGCGGCTTTGCCGAACTCTGGCGGGTTCTGATTCAGGCGGGCGTCATCGCGCTCGTCATCCGCACGCTTCTGTTCCAGCCGTTCAATATTCCGTCCGGATCGATGAAGGCGACCTTGCTGGTCGGCGACTACCTGTTCGTGTCCAAATACACCTACGGCTTCAGCCATTATTCGCTCCCGTTCTCGCCGCCGCTGTTCTCCGGCCGCATCCTCGGGTCGCCGCCGCAACGCGGCGATGTCGTGGTGTTCAGGCTGCCGCGCGACGATTCGACCGATTACATCAAGCGGGTGATCGGGCTGCCGGGCGACCGCATCCAGATGGTCCACGGCGTGCTGACCATCAACGGCGAGCCGGTCAAGCGCGAACGGATCGACGACTTCATCGAGGCCACCGAGGGCGGCCGCTCCACGCCGGTCAAGCGCTGGCGCGAGACGTTGCCCAACGGCGTGAGCTACAATACGCTCGATCTCTACGATGAGGGCTTCTACGACAATACCGGCGTCTACGTGGTGCCGCCCGGCGACTATTTCATGATGGGCGACAATCGCGACAACTCGCAGGACAGCCGCACCTCGCAGGTCGGCTACGTGCCGTTCGAGAACATCGTCGGGCGCGCCGAGATCATCTTCTTCTCGGTCTACGAGGGCGAGCGCGGCTGGGCATTCTGGCGCTGGCCATGGTCGGTGCGATGGGATCGGCTGTTCACGATCGTCCGATGAGCGGCGGGTCCGCGGATGCCAAGCCCGCGAAACGCAAGCGCCGTTCCGCTCCTGCCGAAGACGCTGCCCCGCGCCGCCGCACGACGGCCCGCCGCCGCAAGCGCAAGGGCGAGGATGCCTCCGCTGGAACCGGCGACCTCGAAGACCGCATCGGTTACCGCTTCGCCGACCAGGCGTGGCTCGACCGCGCGCTCACCCACAGCTCGGCGCTGACCGCCGGGCGGGATCGCGCCGGCAGCTACCAGCGGCTCGAGTTCCTCGGCGACCATGTGCTCGGCCTCGTTGTTTCCGACATGCTGTTCCGCGCCTTCCCGGCGGCGACCGAGGGCGAGCTGTCGCGCCGGCTCGCCGCCCTGGTGCGCAAGGAAACCTGCGCCGACGTCGCCCGCGTCATCGACCTCGGCCCGGCGATGCGCCTCGGCAATTCCGAGATTCAGGCCGGCGGCCATCGCCGCACCGCCATCCTCGCCGACGTGTGCGAGGCGTTGATCGGCGCCGTTTTCAGCGACGGGGGATACGTGCCGGCCGCCGCCCTCATCGAGCGTTACTGGCAGGACCGGATGCTCAAGCCGCAGCGGCCGTTGCGCGATCCGAAGACCGTGCTGCAGGAATGGGCGCAGGCACGCGGCATGCCGGCGCCGTCGTACCGGGAGGTGGAGCGGTCCGGGCCCGATCACAGCCCCGAGTTCCGGGTGGCGGTCGAACTCGCCGAGCACACGCCGGCGGAGGGAACCGGCCGCTCGAAACGCTCGGCCGAGCAGGCCGCGGCCGCAGCCATGCTGGCGCGCGAGGGCGTGCCGGCGGACGCGGCCGATGGCTGAACCGGCTGAAACGGCGGCGCCGGAGCAAACCCGGTGCGGGTTCATCGCGCTGATCGGCGCGCCCAACGCCGGCAAGTCGACCCTCGTCAACGCTCTCGTCGGCACCAAGGTGTCGATCGTCAGCCACAAGGTGCAGACGACGCGCGCGTCGCTGCGCGGCATCGCCATCGAGGGCAAATCGCAGCTGGTCTTCATCGATACGCCCGGCATCTTTGCGCCGCGGCGCCGGCTCGACCGGGCCATGGTGACGGCTGCCTGGGGCGTCGCCCACGATGCGGACCTGGTCGGCGTCCTGATCGACGCCCGCCGCGGCCTCGATGACGACATCGCCGCCATGCTCGATCGCGCATCCGACGTTCGCCAGGCGAGGCTCCTGGTCCTCAACAAGATCGATCTGGTGGAGAAGCCGGGCCTGCTGGCATTGGCGCAGGCGGCAAACCGGCGCGCGAGCTTCGAGACCACCTTCATGATCTCGGCCCTTGCCGGCGACGGGGTCGCGGACATGCGGCGCTGGCTGGCGGCGCGCGTGCCGGCAGGGCCGTGGCACTATCCCGAGGATCAGGTTTCCGACGCCCCGCTGCGCCAGTTCGCCGCCGAGATCACCCGGGAGAAGCTCTATCTGCGCCTGCACCAGGAGCTGCCTTACCATTCCACCGTGGAGACGGCCGCGTGGAAGGAGCTTGCCGACGGTTCGGTGCGGATCGAGCAGACGATCTATGTGGAGCGCGAAAGCCAGCGCAAGATCGTGCTCGGCAAGGGCGGAGCGACCATCAAGGCGATCGGCAGCGAGGCGCGCCGCGAGATCGCCGGGGCCGTCGAAGCGCCGGTCCACCTGATGCTGTTCGTCAAGGTGCGCGAGGATTGGGGCAACGACCCGGAGCGCTATCGCGAGATCGGGCTCGAATTTCCCACTGATTGACGCGGCGGCCACGCGGCCGCATGGTTCGCGCGGCGCCTGCCGACTCGCGGCGCAACAACAGCAACAACACGCCATGGAATGGACCGACGAAGGCATCGTGCTCGGCGTGCGGCGCCACGGGGAGGCGAACGCCATCCTCGAAGCGATGACGCCCGCCCACGGCCGGCATCTCGGTCTGGTCCGGGGAGGGGCGGGGTCGCGCATGCGGCCGGTGCTGCAGCCGGGCAACGCGGTGCGGGTCACCTGGCGGGCGCGGCTCGACGAGCACCTCGGCCATTACGCGGTCGAGGGATTGCGGCTGCGCGCGGCCGCGTTGCTCGACGCGTCCCACGCGCTCTACGGCGTGACCCATCTCGCGGCGCTGTGCCGGCTGCTGCCCGAGCGCGACCCGCACCCGCTGGTCTATGCCGACCTCCTCGCCATGCTCGACATCATCGACGATCCGGTCGCGGTGGCGGCCGCGGCCGCGCGCTTCGAGCTCAAGCTCCTGGCCGAGCTGGGATTCGGCCTCGATCTCGACCGCTGCGCCGCGACCGGGGAGGCCGACGATCTCGGCTACGTCTCGCCCAAGTCGGGGCGTGCCGTCTCGCGCCAGGCCGGAGCGCCGTGGCACGACCGGCTGCTGCGGCTGCCCGGCTTCCTGCTCGACGATGCGCCGGCGCGGCCGTCGGCCGGCGAGCTTGCGGACGGCTTCGCGGTGACCGGATTTTTCCTCGGCCGCTACGTGCTGGAGCCGCGCAACATGCGCTGGCCGGAGGCGCGCGAGCGTTTCATCGCCGCCGCCACGCGGCCGGTGCCGCGTTCGGCGGCCTCGGCCTGATCGTCCCTTGTTCGTGAGCCTGCGCCGCAGTACCGATCCGCCATGGGAAAACGACTGATTCCCCCCGACGAGCACGGCGAGGTCCAGGAGATCGCGCTGCGCGAGGCGCTCGAGGAGCGCTATCTCGCCTACGCGCTCTCCACCATCATGCACCGGGCGCTGCCGGACGCCCGCGACGGGCTCAAGCCGGTGCACCGGCGCATTCTCTACGGCATGCGCCTGCTGCGCCTCGACCCCGGCACGACGTTCAAGAAGTCGGCGAAGATCGTCGGCGACGTGATGGGCAATTTCCATCCGCACGGCGATCAGGCGATCTATGACGCGCTCGTGCGCCTGGCGCAGGATTTCGCCTCGCGCTATCCGCTGATCGACGGCCAAGGCAATTTCGGCAACATCGACGGCGATAATCCGGCGGCCTACCGCTACACCGAGGCGCGGCTGACCGAGGTCGCCCGCCTCATCCTCGACGGCATCGAGGAGGACGCGGTCGATTTCCGTCCCAACTACGACGGCCAGTCGCAGGAGCCGGCGGTGCTGCCCGGCGCGTTCCCCAACCTGCTGGCCAACGGGTCGCAGGGGATCGCGGTCGGCATGGCCACCTCGATCCCGCCGCACAACGCGGCGGAACTGTGCGACGCCGCCCTGCACCTCATCGAGCACCCCAAGGCGCGCAGCCGCAATCTGCTGAAATTCGTTCCCGGACCGGATTTTCCCACCGGCGGGGTCGTGGTCGACGGCGCCGAGGCCATCGCCGAGGCCTACGCCACCGGCCGCGGCTCGTTCCGCGTGCGCGCGCGCTGGCACAAGGAGGAGACCGGCCGCGGCACCTACGTGATCGTCGTCACCGAGATCCCGTGGCTGGTGCAGAAGTCGCGGCTGATGGAGCGGCTCGGCGAGCTGCTCAACGACAAGAAGCTGCCGCTGCTCGCCGACGCGCGCGACGAGTCGGCCGAGGACGTGCGGCTGGTGCTGGAGCCGCGCGCGCGCACGGTCGACGCCGCGCTGCTGATGGAATCCCTGTTCAAGCTCACCGAGCTCGAGAGCCGCATCCCGCTCAACATGAACGTGCTGGTCAAGGGCCGCATCCCCAAGGTGGTCGGCCTCGCCGAGGCGCTCACCGAATGGCTCGAGCACCGGCGCGAGGTGCTGGTGCGGCGCTCGCGCCATCGCCTGGCGCAGATCGAGCATCGCCTCGAGGTGCTGGGCGGCTATCTGGTCGCCTATCTCAACCTCGACAAGGTCATCAAGATCATCCGCAGCGAGGACGAGCCCAAGCCGGTCCTGATGAAGACGTTCAAGCTCACCGACGTTCAGGCCGACGCCATCCTCAACATGCGGCTGCGCAACCTGCGCCGCCTGGAGGAAATGGAGATCCGCGAGGAAGACAAGGCTCTGCGGGCCGAGAAGAAATCGATCGAGGGGCTGCTGCGCTCGGACGACCAGCAATGGAAGACCGTGGCCGCGCAGATCAAGGAGGTGCGCGCGACCTTCGGGCCGAAGACGCCGCTCGGCAAGCGGCGCACGTCGTTTGCCCAGGCGCCCGAGCACGACGAGGCGGCGATCGAGGCCGCCATGGTCGAGCGCGAGCCGGTCACCGTGGTGGTGTCGGACAAGGGCTGGGTCCGTGCGCTGCGGGGCCACGTCCCCGACCTCGCGGCAATCGCCTTCAAGGCGGACGACCGGCTCAAGCTCGCCTTCTTCGCCGAGACCACGTCGAAGCTGCTCTTGTTCGCCACCAACGGGCGCTTCTACACCATCGAGGCGGCGAAGCTGCCGGGCGGCCGCGGGCACGGCGAGCCGGTGCGGCTGTTCATCGACCTGGAGCAGGAGGCCGATCTCGTCGCGGTGTTCCCGTTCCGCGGCGGCCGCAAGTTCCTGGTGGCGAGCGGGGCGGGCCGCGGCTTCGTGGTGGCCGAAGACGAGTGCCTCGCCAACACCCGCAAAGGCAAGCAGGTGCTCAACGTCGCGATGCCGGACGAGGCGCGCGCCATTGCGCCGGTGGAAGGCGAGCTCGTCGCCAGCGTGGGCGAGAACCGCAAGATGGTGATCTTCCCGCTCGACCAGGTGCCGGAGATGGGGCGCGGGCGCGGCGTGCGGCTGCAGCGCTACAAGGACGGCGGCCTTTCCGACGTGAAGACGTTCAAGGCCGAGGAGGGGCTCACCTGGATCGATCCGGCGGCGCGCGTGTTCACCGTCCCGATCAAGGAATTGGCCGATTGGCGCGGCAACCGCGCGGATGCCGGGCGCCTCGCCCCGAAGGGCTTCCCCAAGATCAACAAGTTCGGCCGGCTGCCCGAGAACGGGAAGGGCGGGGACAGCTGACGCGGCGTTTGGCGGATCAACGAACCTCGATCGCGATGGTTGAACGGCGGACGCTGCCGGTCTTGGCATCCCACTCGATGACCGCGCGATCCTGTCCTACGAAGCCCGCGTTGGAGCGATAAAAGACGCCGACCGCATCGACCCGCTTTCCGTTGCAGTGTGCGCGCGCATCACTCTTGTTCCTGTTGACGACGAGCGCGATCGGCTCAAGGCGGATCGTGCCGCTCGACGGTGGGGTCGCCAGGCGAACCTCCGGACGCTCGCCCGAGGTGCAATCGGCCTGCACGGAATGGGGAGCGGCGACACGCGATTCCTTGCCTGTCAGTACGCTCGCGGCGATGGTCTCGTCTGCTGGCGCCTCCGCTTGGCCGGGAGTTCGAACATCGATGACGGCGGTATAGCGGTGCACGACGCCG
>Ga0193751_1001306_pt1 | contig 16220 bp, 10 predicted proteins | sample L1c2metaG_FD_143050 | JGI IMG/M metagenome (GOLD analysis project Ga0193751, IMG submission 143050) | Soil microbial communities from a riparian zone of the East river system, Colorado, United States - L1c2 | ecosystem: Environmental > Terrestrial > Soil > Riparian zone | place: USA: East River... | reverse complement strand
CTTCTCCCTCCCGAGGTCGACTTCGTCCTCTACCCGGGCGTGAAGGACGTTCCGCCCTACGACGAGGAGGACGACGTCCAGCCGGCGCCAATGGCGGTCGCGGCACTCCGCAGCGCGATCCGCGAGGCGGATGCCGTCCTCTTTGCGACCCCCGAATACAACTCGTCTGTTCCAGGCTCCCTGAAGAACGCCCTGGACTGGGTGTCTCGTCCAGTGGCCACGAATCCGCTCCGGAACAAGCCCGTCGCAGTCGTCGGTGCCAGCACCGGGGCCTTCGGGGCCGTCTGGGCCCAGGCCGAGCTCCGCAAGATCCTCGCCGCCATCGGCGCGCGCATCGTTGATGCGGAGGTGGCCGTCGGTCATGCACCGACCCGCTTCGACGAGGCGGGAAGACTCGAGGACGAGGAGCTGCAGGACCAGTTGCAGGAGACGGTGGAGGCGTTGCTCGCCGAGACCCGGGCCCGAGCGCTCGTTCTGGTCTGACGAACATACGTTCGTAACATCCTGGGTCCACTGCAAACATCTTGTAAAGACCAGCGGTCCTTGCTATCTTCTTCCTCAACCTTAGGGTGAGACTTCGTGTCTTGCCCCTGACCCCGGGGGAGGCCAGGATGGCCGCACGGCCCGCAACCGCTGCGCAGAAGGCCCAGAGGGAGCTCGAAGACCTTCAGCTCGTCATGCGCGCCCGGAACGGCGACGGCGGCGCTCTCGACACTCTGATTCGGCGCTACAACGGCTTCGTCCGTCTCAAGGCGAGCTCGTATTTCCTCGCCGGGGGCGACTCCGAAGATCTCGTCCAGGAGGGGCTGATCGGGCTCTACAAGGCGGTTCGCGACTTTCGCGCCGACAAGGAGACGTCCTTCCGGAGCTTCGCCGAGCTCTGTGTCACCCGCCAGATCATCACGGCCATCAAGACGGCCACCCGCTTCAAGCATGCCCCCTTGAACACCTATGTCTCCTTCAGCCACACCCCCGCCGGCCAGGAGTCGGACGGGGAGTGCTCGCTCGGGGACGCCTTACCGGGGCCCGGAGTGGATGACCCCGCGGTCTGCGTGATCTCGACGGAGGAGCTCCAGAGCCTCGTTTTCACCCTGGGCAGCGGCCTTTCCGAGCTCGAAGCGGATGCCCTCCGGCTCTATCTGGAGGGTGAATCCTACGAACAGATGGCTGAAGATCTAGAATGCGACACGAAGACGATCGATAACGCGCTCCAGCGGGTAAAGAGAAAGATCCTTACCCACCAGAAATCCCGGCAAGTCCTGCTTTAAACCGGGAATTTTGGCCGCCTCTACCGCGTTTTAAAGGTACGGAGCCTCCAGGCGTGGTCCGGATTGGGCCGCCGCGAACGGGCTCCAGACCCGAAATCGAGAGGAGATGAACCAAGCTGACCAACCTTGCTGAACTTGATTTGCAGTCTTTCCTTCACGAAGCCGAGGACCTCGGCTCCGTCGAAGAGGCGACCCTGGAGGCGTTTGCCGTCGCGAACGAGTTCGAGGACGACGACCTCGCGGAGCTCCGTGGCGAGCTCGAGGAAAAGGGCATCGAGATCGTCCCGCTCGAGGACGACGCACCCCCGGCACCGCGCGTGCGGGCTGCTGCAGAGGTTTCCGGGACGACGGACAGTTTGACCCTGTTCATGAACGCGGCAGGCCGCTATCAGCTGCTCACCGCTGCCGAGGAGGTTGCGCTCGCGAAGCGCATCGAGCGCGGTGATCGCACGGCCAAGGAGCTGATGATCAACTCGAACCTCCGGCTGGTGGTTTCGATCGCGAAGCGGTATCAGGGCCGTGGCATGCAGCTGGGCGATCTGATCCAGGAAGGCGTGATCGGGCTGAACCGCGCGGTCGAGAAGTTCGACTGGCGTCGCGGTTACAAGTTCTCGACCTACGCCACCTGGTGGATCCGCCAGGCCTGCCAGCGGGCAGTGTCCAACCAGTCGGCGACGATCCGCATTCCGACGCATGTCCACGAGCGGCGCGTGAAGCTGGCCCGGGCCCGCGCGCGGCTGCAGGCTGCGACCGGAGAGGAGCCGACCCGCGAGGAGCTTGCCCAGGCCACCGGGCTCGACCTCGTGTACGTCGAGGAGGCCCTTGGTGCTGTGGAGGCATCCGTGTCGCTGAACCAGGCGATCGGCTCAGACGGTGACGGCGAGTTCGGCGACCTGTTCGCCGATCAGAACGCCGAGGATCCGTCCGAGGAGGCCGGGGAGGCCCTGCGCCGCCAGTTCGTGCGGAACGCCCTCGGGCGTCTTCCGGAGCGCGAGCGTCGGGTTCTCGAGCTGCGCTTCGGATTCGACGGCGAGTCCACTTCACTGGAGCAGATCGGCCGCGAGCTGAGCATGAGCCGTGAGCGGGTCCGCCAGGTGGAGCGCGACGCGCTGGCCAAGCTGCAAGACGAGCTTGCCGGCGTCGTCGAGATCTCACCCGACGCACTCGTCGACGCGGCCTAATTCGCGAAGTGAGTCGGACGCGTGGATCGCCACGCGTCCGATCTCATACCGGCGTGCGCCACGAATGAACTTCTGCTGATTGTTCTTCGAAGGTGTGACGCGCAGAGATCCCTGCCGACGCAAAGGTAGGTCGGCGATGGGGATCAGGTATACGCCGTGAGTCTCCGGGCAGAAGACCCCGAAGTAGTCAACTTCTCCCTGATAATCGCGATGAACTACTCGAGGGTTCTTTTGGTGCCCATAGTTGCTGCACATGCTCCAAATGACCGCGCCTCTTCGCAACCTGCCGGTCTTGCATTGGACACTCGCCATCTTTGCGCCGTCGTCAATGACTAGGTCGTAGCGCGTGTTTTCGCCGAAAGGGACAAGCACGGCGAACCCAATCTCCCGAAGCGCCAGCATCACTGCGAGGGTTGTGCGGTTCACCTATGTCCTTGGGATGCTCCACCTCCCCACCGTGCCCGAGGCATCGGCTGGGCCATGTCTAAAACAGCCGACACGACGTTCGCTTACCATGAGGGACGGTGCCGGAGTAGCTCAGTTGGCAGAGCGCAGCTCTTGTAAAGCTGATGTCGTGGGTTCGAGTCCCGCCTCCGGCTTCCTTGCCCAGACGACGCTAATGCCGCCGACCCGAACGGACGAGAGCTAGCCACAGAGTCGTTCGCGGGGCTGGCCTCGCGAATACGGTTACCCACACTCTTTCAGGCGCTGGCCTTGGCCTTCTTGCGCCGGTTTTCGGCCTCGGCAGACTCCGAAGCAGCGGGGATCTCCACATGGAAGAGCGAACCTCGTCCGCCGTTTGGCTCGACCCAGATCCTCCCGTGCACGCGTCGGACGAGCTCGCGTGAGATGTAGAGGCCGAGCCCGGTGCCCCCGATCCCGCCGGTCATGTCAGGGTCGAGCCGGTAGAACTTCTCGAAGATCCGGCCCTGCTCGGCCGGAGGGATGCCGAGCCCTTCGTCGGCAATCGTGAAGCGCACGTACTTGCCCACCGCTTCGAGGCGAACGTGCACGTTTCCGCCTGAAGGTGAGTACTTGACGGCGTTGTCGACGAGGTTGGTCAGGACCTGCCGGAGCTGACCTTCGTCCGCCGCGACCCGAGGAACGTCCTCCTCGGCCGAATCGAGACTGACCCGAGTGCCTTCCGGCAGATGCGTGCGCGCGGCCTCGAGGACGCTGGCCGCGAGGGCGTGCGCATCGCAAGGCTCGACCTGTAGCTCTAGCCGGCCGGCGTCGAGCTGGCTGGCGAGCAGGAGGTCGTTCACGATGTCGGCCAGTCGGGTGGACTCTTCGACGATGACCTCGAGGAGCTTGCGATGCATCGGCTCCTCGAGCTCGAGATCCTCACGTGCAAGAGTCAGCGCGGAACCGTAGATGGCGGCGAGCGGCGTGCGTAGCTCGTGCGACACGGTCGAGACCAGGTCCTGTCGAATCTGCTCGAGCGCGCGCTCCTCGGTGAGGTCGCGGAACGCGTAGACCGTTCCTTCGTCGAAGCCGACTCCCGAGATCGAGAGCCAGCGCTCGTTGCCGTCGAGCTCGAGCGGGAACGTCGTCGCCGTTGCCGGCCCGGGTGCACCCGCCACCGGAACGCGTGGCGCGAGATCCTGCCAGCCCGGCAGCACCTCGTCGGCCCGACGGCCAAGCATCGCGGCCCGCGTGAGCTTGGTGATCGCCTCGGCTGCGCGGTTCCAGACGCGCACGATTCCCTCGCTGTCGACGAGGAACACGCCGTCGGCAACGGTCTCGAGCACACGCGCAGCCTGCGCGCGCTCTTCGGCCTCGCGATAGAGCTGTGCGTTCTCGATCGCGGTCGAGGCCCGGCGCGCCAGCTCTTCGGCCAGAGCGAGGTCTGCCGGTCCGTAGCGCCGGCCGGACTCCGCCGCGACGAACGAGATGACGCCCCACCTTCGTCCGCGAACGACGAGCGGCACCCCCATATAGCTCTGGAAGCCAAGCTCGCGGACCAGTCCGAGATGGAGGTCGTCCACCGCGAGCTCGGACAGCCTCTCCTCCGAGATCTCCGCGATCAGCTCGCTCTCGCCGGTCCGAAGCACGAGCGGCGGTCCCTGAGCGGCGTCGGGATCCTCCGGATAGCGGCGGCTCAGCTCGAGCGCGAGCTCCACCTTGCGCTCGTTGACGTGTTCGACGGCGAGTGTGCGCAGCTTTCCGTCCTCGACGATGTCCACTCTGGCCCAGTCGGCGATGCGTGGCACAGCCATCTTTGCAAGGGCCGCCAGGGTTGTCCTGTAGTCGAGTGAGCCGCCGAGGGTCGCGCCCGCCTCGACGAGGAACCGTTGCGCTTCTTCGGCGGACTTGCGGTCGTCGATGTCCGTGTTCGACCCGAACCATTTGACGATCTCGCCGCGACGGGTGCGCATCGGAACGGCGCGCGTCAAGTGCCAGCGGTACGAGTCGTCCTCCGCACGGCGGAGTCGAAGCTCGTTGTCGTACGGATTTCCGGTGTCGAGCGCTTCCCGCCAGAGCCGAAGCGTGCGCGGAAGATCGTCGGGATGGGTGAGGTCCGTCCAGCCGGCGGCGACGCGTTCCGAGAACGAGGTATCGAAGTAGTCGAGCACCCGCTGGTTCACGTAGTCGAGCTCACCGTTCGGCATTGCGGTCCAGATCTGGTCGGGCTGCGCTTCGGCGAGGAACCGGTAGCGCTCCTCGCTCTCTCGGCGGAGCTCCGAGAGCTCCTGCTCTTTCAACTGCTCGGCCTGCAGCCGCAGCGTTTCCGTCTTCTCGTGCAACTCGATGAAGACCGCGACCTTGGAGCGCAGCACTTCTGGGCTGAACGGCTTGAAGACGTAGTCGACCGCGCCTGCCGAGTACCCGCGGAAGACGTGCTCCTCCTCCTTGGAGATGGCTGTGACGAAGATGATCGGGATGTGCTTCGTCCGTTCGCGCTGCTTGATCAGCCTCGCCGTCTCGAAGCCGTCGAGCACCGGCATCTGGACGTCCAGCAGGATGACTGCGACATCGTGGTGCAGCAGCTGGCGGAGAGCCTCCTCTCCGGAGTCCGCGTAGAGGAGGTTCTGCTCGAGCGGCTCGAGGATGGCCTCGAGTGCGAGCAAGTTCTCGGGCCGGTCGTCGACGAGCAGGACGTTGGTCATCTACGCGTGCAGCCCGGCGGATGTCTCGGTGGGCGGCGGAGGAACCTCCCGGTTCCCCCGAGCCCCCTCCACTGGTCCGCTTGCGCGGACAGGCGGCTTCGCCGCCGGATCGACCCAGAGCCCGTAGACGAACTTGCCGATCTCGTCCAGCGGGAGGATCGCGTCGGCGCTGGTGGAGGCGATTGCTGCATCGGGCATCGTCCGGCGGGCGGCCCCGAGTGGATCCTGGATCAGCGCTACGCCGCCGGCGGCCTTGATCCTGGCGAGGCCGTGGGCCCCGTCGTCGTTCGCGCCGGTGAGGATGATCCCGATCACACCCGCTCCGTATGCGTGGGCGGCCGTCTCGAAGAGGACGTCGATCGAAGGCCGCGCGAAACGGATGCGCTCGTCGACCGAAAGCGCGAACGACCCTCGCTCGACCAGCAGGTGGTAGTTCGGTGGCGCGATGTACACGTGACGCGGCTCGATCGCCAGCTTGTCCTCGGCGTCGACGACGACTCGGCTCGTCTGGGCCTGAAGTAGCTCCGCGAGCGTTCCCTCGGGCGAGTCAGGGTGGCGATGCTGGGCAATCGCGATCGGAAGGTCGAGCTCGTCCGGAAGGTCGGCAAGCACATGGCCGACCGCTTTCAAGCCACCCCAGGATGCTCCGATGCACACGAGGTCGTACATCAGCGCTCGGCGACCTTCCTGTAGAGCTTCTCGCTCGCGTCGAGCTCCTCGTAATCGGACTCGTGCGGGCCGAAGTGGATCGACTCTTTGTGGCCCAGCCCGAGCACGCCGAACGTGACCAGGCTCTCGAAGAAGAGCCGGTGGACGCGATCCTGCAGTGCCCGGTCGAAGTAGATCATCACGTTGCGGCAGATGATCACGTTGAACTCGTTGAACGAGTGATCCGAGACCAGGTTGTGCTGCGCGAAGACCACGTTCTCGATCAGCGCGCGCTGGAACTGCGCGCCGTCGTACTTCGCGACGTAGTACTCCGAGAAAGCACGCTTCCCGCCGGCCTTGATGTAGTTCTGCGTGTATTCACGCATCTTGTCGAGAGGGAACACGCCCGATCGCGCCCGCTCGAGGACGGATTCGTTGATGTCTGTCGCGTAAATGCGCGCACGATCGTAGACCTCCTCTTCTTGCAGCAGAATCGCGAGCGAATAGACCTCCTCGCCGGTCGAGCAGCCCGCCACCCAGATCCGGGTGAACGGATACGTGCGGAGAGACGGAACGACCTTCTCCCGAAAGGCGACGTAGAAGCCGGGATCGCGAAACATCGCGGTCACGTTGATCGAAAGGTCGAGCAAGAGGCGCTCCATGCACGACGGGTCGTGCAGGAGCTTGTCCTGCAGCGCCGAGACGGTCTGCAGTCCCTCCGCGAAGACACGGCGCCAAACACGGCGTCTCAGCGAGGCCGGTGCGTACTCGCGAAAGTCGAAGCCGTACTGACGGAAGACTCCCTCGAGCAGCAGGGAAAGCTCGATGTCTTCGAGGTCGTCGTGACCCGGCGGGTGCTTGCTCGCACCCGCCGGGTCACGGGACGCTCCGACCGAGGCCATGTTCTTACTTGTACAACCAGACTCGCATCAGCGAAAGGAGCTGGTCCGTGTCGACCGGCTTCGTGATGTAGTCCGAGGCCCCCGAGGCGATCGATTTCTCGCGGTCGCCCTTCATCGCTTTCGCCGTCAGGGAGATGATCGGGAGCTGCTTGAACGAGTCCTCGGAGCGGATGGCCCGCATCGTCTCGTAGCCGTCCATGCCCGGCATCATGATGTCCATCAGCACGAGATCGATTTCTGGATGCCGATGCAGGAGCTCGATGCCGTCCTTTCCGTTCTCTGCGTAGAGAACCTCCATGCCGTGGGACTCGAGCACGCTGGTGAGGGCGAAGACGTTCCGGACGTCGTCGTCGACGATGAGGATCTTCCTCTGCTTGAGCACCTCGTCGGCCGAGTGCAGCTGCTCGAGCATCCTGCGCTTCTCCTTCGGCAGCTTCCGTTCGACGCGATGAAGGAAGAGCGACGTCTCGTCGAGCAGACGCTCCGGTGAGCTGGCGTCCTTGACGACGATCGACTCCGCGAACTTCTTCAGCTTCGTCTCCTCGTTCCGTGTGAGCTCCTTGCCGGTGTAGACGATGACCGGGATCGACGAGTGCTGCTCGTCTTCCTTCAGCTTCTCGAGCAGGGCGAAGCCACCCATGTCGGGAAGCTTGAGATCGAGCACCATGCAGTCGAAGCGCTCCAGCTCGAGGGCTTCGAGCGCGGCTTCGCCCGAGCCGACTGCGGTCACCTGGACGTCTTCGTCGCTGCCGATCAGCTCTACGACCGCCTCCCGCTGTGACTCGTCGTCCTCCACCACGAGCAGCCGCTTGAGGCCGCGGTCGATGAAGCTCCGGATCTCGCCGAAGGTTTCCTCGAGGCCTTCCTTCGAAATCGGTTTCTCGAGGAATGCCACCGCTCCGGCCTTGAGGGCGTTCTGTCGGCCGTCACCCGCCGAAACGATGTGGACCGGAATGTGTCGCGTATCCGGATGGTGCTTCAGGCGGTCGAGCACGGTCCAGCCGTCCATCACCGGCAGCTTCATGTCGAGGATGATCGCGTCGGGCTTGAACTCGTGCGCGAGCGCGAGGCCGGAGTCGCCGCGAACGGCGACGATCCCCTTGAAGCCGCGGTCTCGCGCGACCTCGAGCTCCGTCCGGGCCAACTCCGGGTCGTCCTCGACGATCAGGACGACGCGGTCGCTGTCCTGGATGTCGTCGCGATCGTCCCGAACGTCGCTCGGGAGGAGGAGAGCAGGGTCGAGCTCGGGTTGAGCGGGGAACATCGGAGCCGGAGCGTTTCCGTTCTCATCGCTGTCCGTGGAGAACACGACGGCCTCCTCGAACGCATCAGCGGTATGAGGATGGTCGGACGGCCGGTACGTTGCCGGCAGGAAGAGCGTGAACCTGCTTCCCTTTCCCAACTCGCTCTCGACATGGATCTCGCCGCCCAGCAGACGCGCGATCTCACGGCTGATCGAGAGCCCCAGGCCGGTGCCACCGTAACGACGGCTCGTCGTCCCGTCCGCCTGCTGGAAGGCCTCGAAGATCAGGCGCAACTTGTCGTGCGGGATGCCGATGCCGGTGTCCTCGACGGTGAACTCGAGCACGGCCTCGGCCCGTGAGAGGACTTCGCTGGCGAACTGACGGCCCTCGGCCAGGCCGATGCGTAGTTTCACCATGCCCGACTCCGTGAACTTGAACGCGTTCGAGAGCAGGTTCTTGATCACCTGCTGCAGACGCTGCTCGTCGGTCACGATCGTCGGCGGCACGTTCGCGCCGTGCACCTCGATCTCGAAGTCGAGATTCTTGTCTTCTGCAACCGGCCTGAACGAGCGGTCGACGAAGTCGCGCAAGTCGGACAGCTTGACGTCCCCGACGTGGACGTCCATCCGGCCGGCCTCGACCTTCGACCGTGCGCAGCTCGTGCGACATGTTCGCAAGGAATTCCGACTTGTAGCGCGACGAGAGCGAGAGCTGCTCCGCCTTCTCCTCGAGGGCAGCGCGAGCGAGTTCGATCTCGCGGTTCTTGATCTCGATGCGGCGATTCTGCTCCTCGAGGAGCTCGGCCTTCTCTTCCAGCTCCTCGTTTGTCTGCTGCAGCTCCTCCTGTTGAGTCTGCAACAGCTCCTCCGAGGCCTTGAGTGAGGCAGCCTGCTCCTCGAGCTCCTTGTTGGTCTGCTGGAGCTCTTCCTGCTGTGCCTGCAGCTCTTCCGACTGGCTCTGCAGCTCCTGCGTCAGTCCCTGGGACTGCGACAGGAGCTCCTCCGTCCGCATGTTCGCCTGGATCGTGTTGAGGACGACACCGATCGTCTCGGACAGCTGCTCGAGGAACGCCTGCTGCACGGAGGAGAACCGCTGGAACGATGCGAGCTCGATCACCGCCAGCACCTGGTCCTCGAAGAGGACGGGGAGGACAATCAGGTTGATCGGCAGTCCCTCGCCGAGTCCCGAGCTGATCCGGACGTAGTCGTCGGGGGCCTGGGTGACCAGGATCGACTTCTGCTCGAGCGCGGCCTGCCCAACGAGCGCCTCGCCGATCTTGAACTTGTTCGGGACGTTCTTGCGTTGCTTGTAGCCGTAGGTGGAGATCAGCCGAAGCTCGAAGTCGTCTCCCTCGCCGTCCGGCGATTCCATCATGAAGAACGCCCCGTGCTGTGCCCCGACGAGCGGGGTCAACTCGGACATGATCAGGCGCGACACCGTCTCGAGGTCGCGCTCGCCCTGCAGCATTCCGGTGAAGCGCGCCATGTTCGAGTTCAGCCAGTCCTGCTCCGAGTTCTTGCGGGTCGTCTCGGCCAGGTTCTCGATCATCTGGTTGATCGTGTCCTTCAGCTCTGCGACCTCGCCTTCGGCCTCGACCGCGATCGAGCGCGTGAGGTCGCCCGACGTCACCGCCTGCGAGACCTCCGAGATCGCGCGCAGCTGCGTCGTCAGCGTGCCCGCGAGCTGGTTCACGTTGTCCGTGAGGCCCTTCCACACGCCCGAGACGCCTTCGACCTTGGCCTGGACGCCGAGCTTCCCTTCGGTGCCCACCTCCCTCGCAACGCGCGTCACTTCGGCGGCGAAGGTCGAGAGCTGGTCGACCATCGTGTTGATCGTGTTCTTGAGCTCGAGAATCTCGCCGCGCGCGTCGACGGTGATCTTCTTGGAGAGCTCGCCCTTCGCGACTGCCGTCGTCACCTCAGCGATGTTGCGCACCTGGTTGGTGAGGTTGTCGGCGAGCGTGTTGACGTTGTCGGTCAGGTCCTTCCAGGTGCCGCTGACGCCCTTGACCTTCGCCTGGCCGCCGAGCTTGCCCTCGGTGCCCACCTCGCGGGCGACGCGGGTGACTTCGTCCGCGAACGACGAGAGCTGGTCGACCATCGTGTTGATCGTGTTCTTCAGCTGGAGGATCTCGCCCTTGACGTTGACGGTGATCTTCTTCGAGAGATCGCCGGTGGCGACCGCGGTCGTCACCTCGGCGATGTTCCGCACCTGCGTCGTGAGGTTGTCGGCCAGCGTGTTCACGTTGTCCGTGAGGTCCTTCCACGTGCCGCTCACGCCTTCGACGTTTGCCTGGCCGCCGAGGCGACCTTCGGTGCCCACTTCCTTTGCGACGCGTGTCACCTCGGCGGCGAACGAGCGCAGCTGATCGACCATCGTGTTGATGGTCTCCTTCAGCTCGAGCACCTCGCCGCGTGCATCCACGGTGATCTTCTTGCTCAGGTCGCCGGTCGCGACCGCGGTGGTGACGTCGGCGATGTTCCGCACCTGGTCGGTGAGGTTGTCGGCCATCGCGTTCACGTTGTCCGTCAAGTCCTTCCACGTGCCGGAGACGCCCTTGACCTTGGCCTGGCCGCCGAGACGCCCTTCGGTGCCCACCTCGCGGGCGACGCGAGTGACCTCGTCGGCGAACGACGAGAGCTGGTCGACCATCGTGTTGATCGTGTTCTTGAGCTCGAGGATCTCGCCTCTGGCCTCGACGGTGATCTTCTTGGACAGATCGCCGGTGGCGACCGCAGTCGTCACCTCGGCGATGTTGCGCACCTGGTCGGTCAGGTTCGACGCCATCCCGTTCACGCTCTGGGTCAGCTGGCGCCACGTCCCCGAGACATCCTTGACCTCGGCCTGGCCGCCGAGGCGGCCCTCGGTTCCCACCTCTGTCGCGACGCGAGTGACCTCGTCGGCGAACGACGAGAGCTGGTCGACCATCGTGTTGATCGTGTTCTTGAGCTCGAGGACTTCGCCCTTGACGTCGACGGTGATCTTCTTCGAGAGGTCGCCCAGCGCCACTGCTGTCGTGACTTCCGCGATGTTGCGGACCTGGCTCGTGAGGTTGCCGGCGAGCGTGTTGACGTTGTCGGTGAGGTCCTTCCACGTGCCGGACACGCCCTTGACCTCGGCCTGGCCGCCGAGCATCCCTTCGTTGCCTACTTCCTTCGCGACGCGAGTGACCTCGTCGGCGAACGACGAGAGCTGGTCGACCATCGTGTTGATCGTGTTCTTCAGCTCGAGGATCTCGCCCCGGGCGTCGACCGTGATCTTGCGTGAGAGGTCGCCTTTCGCGACCGCGGTGGTCACGTCGGCGATGTTGCGCACCTGATTCGTGAGGTTGTCGGCGAGCTGGTTGACGTTGTTCGTCAGCTCGCGCCAGGTCCCGCTGACGCCCTTCACTTCGGCCTGGCCGCCGAGGCGGCCCTCGGTGCCTACTTCCTTCGCGACGCGGGTGACCTCGTCGGCGAACGACGAGAGCTGGTCGACCATCGTGTTGATCGTGTTCTTCAGGCGGAGAACCTCGCCCTTCACCTCGACCGTGATCTTGCGCGAGAGATCGCCCTTGGCGACCGCGGTCGTCACGTCGGCGATGTTGCGCACCTGGTCGGTGAGGTTTGCTGCCATGCCGTTCACGCTGTCCGTCAGCGCCTTCCACGTGCCGGAGACGCCCGGTACCTCGGCCTGGCCGCCGAGCTTGCCCTCGGTACCGACCTGGCGCGCTACCGTCGTCACCTGCTCCGCGAACACGCGCAGCGTGTCGATCATCGAATTGATGGTGTCGGCGAGCGCGGCCACTTCGCCTTTCGCCTCGATCGTGAACTTCTGGTTCAGGTTGCCATCGGCAACGGCGGTGACCACCTTGGCGATACCGCGCACCTGGGTGGTCAGGTTGGTCGCCATGAAGTTGACGTTGTCGGTCAGGTCTTTCCAGGTGCCGCTGACTCCCTTGACCGTTGCCTGGCCGCCGAGCTTCCCTTCCGTCCCTACCTCGCGCGCGACGCGCGTGACCTCGTCTGCGAAGGAGCGCAGCTGGTCGACCATCGTGTTGATGGTGTTCTTGAGCTCGAGGACTTCGCCCTTGACGTCGACGGTGATCTTCTTCGAGAGGTCGCCGTTCGCGACTGCGGTCGTCACCTCCGCGATGTTCCGCACCTGGGTGGTGAGGTTGTTCGCCATGAAGTTGACGTTGTCCGTGAGGTCGCGCCAGATTCCCGAGACGTCCTTGACGCGGGCCTGTCCACCGAGGATCCCCTCGGTGCCGACCTCGCGCGCGACGCGGGTCACCTCGGATGCGAACGAGCTGAGCTGGTCCAGCATCGTGTTCACGGTCGTCCCGATCCGCAGGAACTCTCCGCGCACCGGCTGTCCCTCGATCTTGAGAGACATCTTCTGCGACAGGTCGCCTTCTGCGACCGCGTCGAGCACGCGAGAGACCTCGATGGTCGGACGGACCAGATCGTCGATCATCGAGTTGACCGCGCTGATCGAATCGGCCCAGGTCCCCTTCGCGGACTTCAACTGCGTGCGCTCGGTCATCCGGCCCTCGCGCCCGATGACCCTGCTCACGCGACTCAGCTCGTCGGTCAGGCCCTCGCGCCGCTCCGCCAAGCCGTTGAACGCCTTCGCCACGTCGCCCATGACACCGCTCTTCTGCGCAGACAGCCGCACGCCGGTCCCTCCGTCCCTCGCTGAGCGGAGAGCCTCGAGCAGCTCCTGCAGGTCGTTCTTCTTGATCTCCACCGTCGCGCCGTCGGTGGCACGGCGATTTGCGGCGGGAGCGGCGCGTTTTTGCGTCCTCCGTTCCCGGGTCTTGGGTTCTGGTGCAGCCACAGATGACTCCTTTGTGCGAGGGATGGGTCCGCCGGAGGGACCGTTGGGCGACGCGCCTGTCCGGCTATGTCCGAGGTTCGCCCTCGGGGGTCGGAATCTTACTCGCGCGCGGGAAAACCGCCCGGGATTTCCAGAGCCTGAGCCAGGTCCTGCCAGAGGTCGTCCACCGGTTCTAGGCCCACGCTGAGCCGGAGCAGGCCCGGCGGGACGCGCTCGCCTTCCCAGCGAGCCCTGGCCTCGAGGAGGGAGTGCACGCCGCCCAGGCTGGTGGCGTTCGTGATGAGCCGGAGGGAAGTCTCAACGTGGCGGGCTTCGTCGGCGCCCGCGACGTCGAACGAGAGGAGGCCGCCGAAGCCGGGGTAGCGCACGGTCGCGACCGCGGGATGGCCTTCCAGGCGCTGCGCCAGCTCGGTCGCGGACTCCGTCTGCCTGTGGACGCGCGGCTTCAGCGTCTCGAGGCCGCGAAGGAGCAGGGCACAGGGGTCCGGGGCCGCGACGATGCCCGAGCGTGTGCGGAATTCCTTCAGGCGCCCGGCATCCTCTTCGCGCTTGCAGACGACTGCGCCGAGCAGGACGTCGTCGTGGCCGCCGAGATATTTCGTCGCGCTGTGCAAGACGAAGTCGGCGCCGAGCTCGAGCGGGCGCAGATAAATCGGCGTCGCGGCGGTGGCGTCGACGACGACCGGGGCCGCGTGGTCGGCCGCGGCCTCGAGGTCGGGCATCGTGAGAAAGGGATTCGACGGGGCCTCGAGCCAGACGAGGTCGACTCCGTCAGGCGGCGTGTCAGTCTGGTCGAACTCGACGACGTGTAGCCCCCAGCGCTCGAGCTCGCGGAAGATGACGCCCGTGCCGAAGTACGCGCCTTCGGCCAGGGCGATCGTGTCCCCGGAAGAGAGGAAGGCGAGGACCAACGCCGTCGTCGCACCCGCGCCGGATGAGAACAGCAGCGCGTGGCCGCCGTCGAGCTCACCCACGCGGCGTTCTGCTTCGACCCCGGTGGGGTGGCCGTAGCGCTGATAGATGAACTCGCCGGGCTCGCCGTCCTGGTAGGGCCAGATCGTGGAGCGGTCGAGCACGACGTGACCTTAACCGTCGCGTTTTGCCGCCGCTTTGCCCGGCCTTGGCCGCTGCGGCCGATGCTGCGGCGACCACGACCTGGAGGACACCATGACTACCCGCACACTCGGCTTCGCTCTTCTCTTCATCCTCGTTCTGGCCCCTGCTGCCCTCGCGTCCCAGGAACAGGGAAGCTGGCGTCGCCTACCGGCCGCCCCGATGGCTCCCGACTGGAACTACCGGACGAGTGTCTGGACCGGCAAGGAGATGCTCGTGTTCGGCCGTGACCAGCAGACGGCGCTCGATGCCAACGGCAATCCGTACGCGGCCTCACGAATCAATGTCGCCGCGGCGTACAACCCTCGCAGTGACACCTGGCGCAGCCTCGATCCGCCACGCGGCCCGACCGGGTTCATGGATCTCAGCTCCGTGTGGACCGGCAAGGAGATGCTCGTCTGGGGCCAGGGGACGCGCGAGGCCTTCAATCCGGTCACGAACACCTGGCGACGGCTGCCAGGTTCGCGGCTCTTGTCGATTCACGACGGGTTCGGCGCGGTGGTGTGGACCGGCCGCGAGCTGATCGGTTGGGGCGGGGGCTGCTGCGGCGACGCGTTTTCCGACGGAGTTGCTTACGGTGTGGCGAAGAACACGTGGCGGGCGCTCCCACGCGCGCCGCTTGCCGGCAGCCAGCATCCGTTGAGTGTCTGGACGGGTCGCCGGATGATCGTCATCTCCGGCGCGCGGGCTGCCTCGTACGAACCGGCGACGAACAGCTGGAAGCGCGTAGCCCAGCCGCCCGCGGCCCGCGGCAACGCAACCGCTGTCTGGGACGGGCGGGAGGTGCTCGTCTTCGGCGGGACTCGGATCGGTTTCGCCTACAGCCCGGGGAACGACAGCTGGCACGCCCTTCCCCTCGTGCCGGCCGGGCGGGTCGGAGACGTGGCTGTTTGGACCGGCAGGCTCCTGCTCATGTGGGGCGGGAAGCGCGGGGGTGCCGCATACGATCCGAAGGTGGGTCGCTGGTCGACTTTCGCTGGCGGCCCCCTTCCGGTCCGGCTCGAGCCGACCGCAGTCTGGACGGGCCACTCGTTGATCGTCTGGGGTGGGCTCAGGACCAAGACCTGGGGTCACGACGACTCCTCAGGTGCAGTGTTCACCCCTGCCGGCTAGAACTCGTTCGCACGCCACACTTGCCGGTCGAAGTGTTTCGCAAGCGGGTTGAAGACGACGAGGAACCGCCGCTTCAGGGCCGTTGCGCGCGCGTCCGCCGCGCGCGCTGCGGCCGGCGGGTGTCCACCCCGTGGGCAGGCGTTACGGCCGCGGAGCCAGTCACGGTAGATCCAGTCCGCGGCGATCGAGGCGTGAGTCGCTTTCTGGAACAGGTTGGAGGCGTGCAACGCGCCCTCGGAGCCCGGCACGTTCAGAGCGGCCACCTGTTCGAGCAGGCTTTGCCGGTTCCTTTGCACCTGATCCAACTGCGCGGCGGCGACATCCGGCGGCAAGCTGCAGTCGAAGGCGCCGGCGATCGCGCGCGTGACCTGTGCGCGTCCGTCGTGCGACTGCGCGAGGAAGTTCTCGAGCTTGTACACGAACGGTCGCACCTGTGGGTCAGCGCTCGTGGTGGCCCGGTTGTTGCTACCACCGTCGTGCACCAGAAGTGCTGCGACGACTCCCCCGGCGGCCAGAGCGGCGACTGCTGCGAGCACCCAGGGCGCTCGCCGTCGGCCGGCCGGCGCCTCGACTGCGGACGCGCCCGACGCCGGAATACTTCTCAGTAGCTCTGTGTCCTGGCGCAGCATCGCCTGCTCGAGCTCCCGGAGCGAGGCTCCAGGCTCGATCCCGAGCTCGCTCACGAACAGCTCTCGCGTGTGGCGGAACAACTCCAATGCGTCCGCCTGGCGGCCGGCCCGGTACAACGCGAGCATCAAGAGCGCGCGCGGCCGCTCGCGGAGTGGATGTGATGCGACGAGCTCCTCGAGCTCCGGCACGA
>Ga0193751_1001305_pt1 | contig 16234 bp, 15 predicted proteins | sample L1c2metaG_FD_143050 | JGI IMG/M metagenome (GOLD analysis project Ga0193751, IMG submission 143050) | Soil microbial communities from a riparian zone of the East river system, Colorado, United States - L1c2 | ecosystem: Environmental > Terrestrial > Soil > Riparian zone | place: USA: East River... | reverse complement strand
TTCTTCCGCAGCGTGGGCAGGTCTGCGCGCCATTCGGGGCGGCCGGCCGAGGCACCGCGACGGGCGCACCGGGCGCCAGCAGCCGCTGGCCGCAACTCCGGCAGAAGGAGATGCCGGGCCGGTTCTCCGTGCCGCAGCGTGGGCAGCGGGTGCTCTCACCGAGGGGCGTCGCCGGCACCGAATGGGCCGCGATCGTTTCGGACGCGCTCGTCTCAGGTGGCGGCGCAGCGTACGCCTCGACCTCTTCGGGTGGCGGGCCGGAAGGTGCGGCCGGCGTCGCTTCCGGTGCCGTCTCGGGTGCCCTCTCAGGTGTCGGCTTCTCGGGGTCGAGCTGATCCCGCTCGTCGTCATTCATCGGGCGATCGGCCTCCGTCAGCCCCGGTGTGGGACGCCTCGCATCATAGCCGACGCTCCGCGGCGGCCGGCTGCGCCACGAGCCAGCGCTCGAGCGATCGGAAGAGCCGCAGGCCGTCGGTCCCACCCAGCTCGCCCTCCGATGCGCGCTCGGGGTGCGGCATCATGCCCAGCACATTTCCGCGCTCATTGACGATCCCGGCGATCGAGCGCAGCGAGCCGTTTGGGTTCGCATCGGCACTCACCATGCCCGCATCGTCGCTGTAGCGCAGCGCCACGCGATCGCTCCGCTCGAGCTCGTCAAGCGTGGCGGCGTCCGCGTGGTAGCGCCCCTCGCCGTGGGAGATGGGCAGACGGATCGGCTCGCCGGCGGCGAGGTCATTGAGCCATGGACCGATCGCGTGCTCTACCCGCAGGCCCTGCCAATCGCAGCGGAACTCGAGATGGTCGTTTCGCAGCAGCACGCCCGGCAGGATGCCGGCCTCGCAAAGGATCTGGAAGCCATTGCATGAGCCGAGCACCGGACCGCCGGCCGCGGCGAAATCGGTCACCGCCTTCATGACCGGGCTGAATCGAGCGATGGCGCCGGTCCGCAGGTGGTCGCCGTGGGCGAAGCCGCCCGGCAGCACCACCGCGTCCGGCTCGCCAAGGTCCGTCTCGGTGTGCCACACCAGGCGTGCCTCCCAGCCGAGCGTGGAGGCAACGTGCGCGAAGTCGCGCTCACTCCAGGTTCCCGGAAAGACCGCCACCGCGATGCGCGGCGCGCGGCTCACGCGGTTGCCTCGTCGCCAGGGTCGTCGTCGACGAGCAGCTCCCAATCAGCGGTCTCCATCACCGGGTTGGCCAGCAGCTGGCGGCACATGCTGTCAATGGCAGCCTCGGCTGCAGCGCGGTCGGCGGCCTGGAAGACAAGGCGGAGCAGCTTGCCGGCGCGCACCTCCCCCACGGAGCCGAAGCCGAGGGAGCGGAGACCGCCGGCGATCGTCTGGCCCTCCGGGTCGGCGATCCCGGGCTGGAGGCGAACATGCACCTCGGCGAGCCAGCGCATCAGGCCGACGCTGCGTCGGGCAACGCCTCTCCGGTCAGACGCTCATAGGCCGTGGCGTAGCGCCGCTGTGTGCCGGCGATCACCTCGGCGGGCAGCGCGGGGGCGGGTGGCTCCCTGTTCCATCCTGAGGCTGCCACGAAGTCGCGCACGTACTGCTTGTCATACGACGGCGGGCTCGACCCGGGCCGGTGCAGCGATGCTTCCCAGAATCGGCTCGAGTCCGGCGTCAGCAGCTCGTCGATGAGAGCCACCTGACCGTCGATCCAGCCGAACTCGAATTTGGTGTCGGCCAGGATCAGGCCGACCGCAGCCGCCCGCTCAGCCCCAGCCCGGTAGAGGGCCAGCGACCGCTCCGCCAGCTCAGCCGCCAGTGGCGCCCCGACCAGCCCCGCCAGCTCGTCGCGAGTGATGTTCTGGTCGTGGCCCACCTCCGCCTTGGTCGAGGGCGTGAAGATCGGCTCGGGAAGGCGCTCCGCTTCGCGCAGTCCTGGCGGCAGGGCGTGGCCGCCCACGATCCCGGTGGCCCGATACTCGGCCCAGCCGGAGCCCGCGAGGTAGCCGCGCACCACGCATTCGGCATCGATCCGCTGCGCGCGGCGGGCCAGCGTCACGCGGCCGGCCAGCTCGGGGCCCGTGGCCTCTGCCGGGAGGTCATCGAGATCGGTCGACACGAAATGTGTCGGTCCGAGGTCGGCCAGTTGCCGGAACCACCAAGCCGAGAGCCGCGTGAGCAGGCGTCCCTTGTCGGGGATCGGCTGGTCGAAGATCACGTCGAACGCGGAGAGGCGATCGGTTGCCACCAGCAGCAGCTGATCCGCGCCCACCGCGTAGGTCTCGCGCACCTTGCCGCGGTGCAGCAGCGGCAGCCCCTCGATCGACGATGTGGTGAGCGTCATGGCAAGTCCTCGGTGGCCCCGTCGGCCGGCTCCGGCTCGCGGGCCGGTGGAACGCCGAGTCTGCGCCGTGCCAACTCCTCCACGCGGTCCAGGAAGACGAGCACGACCAGGATCAGGAAGGTGCCGATGACGGCCATCGCCAGCATGCCTGCCCCGGAGGCCATCCCGATGGCGGCCACCGCCCACAGGGAGGCGGCCGTGGTCAGGCCGCGGACGCTGCCGCGGTGCTGGAGGATGGTGCCGGCACCGATGAAGCCGATGCCGGTCACGATCTGGGCCGCGATGCGGGTCGGATCGACCGTCGGCCCTTCGAACCCGTAGGCCGACACCACGGTGAAGAGCGCTGCCCCCAGCGAGACGAGGGCGTGCGTCCGGAATCCGGCAGGCTGGCGGTGCAGCTCGCGCTCGAACCCGATGACGGCTCCGAGCAGGAGGCCGACGGAAAGACGGGCGGCGAGCTGGAGCTGGAGGTCAAGGCCTAGCTCGTGGGTCACGGGGCACCTCCTCACCTGCCGCCAAGGGATCGACGATTGTCCTCGAAAGCTCCAGCGACCACCAGGCCGACACCCAGGCGTGGAGCAGCCCGACGACCAGAACGAGCGCGAGCCAGATCGCCACAAAGCCTACCAGCAGGGGAAGCGACTGAAGGCTGAACGGCTGCTTTCCTGCCAGGTCAACCTGGATCGGACCCCAGAGCAGGCGCAGCAGCACGAAGGCCAGCCCCGCGCCGAGCAGATCCGCGGCGGTCGCCACCAGCGAGAGCCCGATCCGTCGCGCCGGCCGAGCCACGAGATCGCGCAGCCCCGCGAGCAGGGCGGAGCGGAGGGTGACTGCCGGCTGGCCAAGAGCACGGCGGATGGAGGCGGCGCCCCATGCCTGCCCGACCAGCAGTGCCGCAGCCAGCACAACCAGGAACGGGGCAAGCTCCACGATCACACGCACGACCAGCGGGCCACCAATGTCCGGCGAGGTGAAGACCGCGGGCGCGATTGACGCCAGCCGGAGCGAGGTGGCGCCCAGGACCGCGGCAGCTGGCAGCCCGGCAACCAGGAGGACGCTGAGCACCACTCCGACGTCGTTGCCCCACGACCGCGCCGGCTGAGCGTCACTCAGCTCGCGCAGCAGAAACGCCTCTCCGACTGCTGCCAGGCCACAGGCGATGACCACCAGCAACGCCAGGAGCAGGGCGAGGAGCAGGATGTTGAGCGGGTAGAGCGGGGAGCTGTACAGGTCGGCGCCGAGGAAGGTGAGGTCGCTGACCCGCGGCAGCGAGGCGACCACGAGTACCAGCGGCAGCCACGCGATGTAGGCCAATGAGCCGATCGCGCCCGGGATCCAGAGCTCCACCCGATCGGCCACCAGGCGCCCTGCCTGCGCGGCTCGACCGAACCACGCCGCAGCCGTGGTCATGGCGACTCATCCTCGAGCCCCAGCGCCCGATAGGTCTCCGCGATGCCGGCCAGATGATGCTGCAGGTCCATTGCCGACTCGATCTCGCCACCGCTCAGCCACTCCCCGACCTGCTCGTCGGCCAGCATCTCCTCGCGGAAGGAGCGATCGCCGCTCCATGCCCGCCTGGATGCCTCCTGCACGAGCCGATATGCCTCCTGGCGATCGGCTCCCTTGGCCACCATGGCCAGCAGCAGGGCCTCCGAGTAGACCATCCCGTCGAGCAGCTCCAGGTTGCTGGCCATGCGATCAGAGTCGACCTCGAGCCCGTCGAGGATGGTGGCCAGCGTGCGCGTGGCATATGCAGCGACGCCAAGGGATCGCTCGAAGACGAAGCGCTCCGCCGATGAGTGGCTGATGTCGCGCTCATGCCAGAGTGCCATGTTCTCGAGCGCCACCAGCGCGTCGCCGCGCAGCAGGCGGGCGAGGCCGCTGACGCGCTCGGCGAGGACCGGGTTGCGCTTGTGGGGCATCGCCGACGAGCCCTGTTGGCCGGCGCCGAACGGCTCGAACGCCTCCCCCACCTCGGTGCGCTGCAGATGGCGGATCTCGATGGCGATCCGCTCCAGCGTGCCGCCCAGGATCGCCAGGCTCGTCAGCAGTCCGGCGTGGCGATCGCGGCTCACCACCTGGGTCGCGGCAGGATCCGGCTTCAGGCCGAGCGCCTCGCACACGAAGCGTTCCACCTCGATGCTCACGTTGGCGTGGCTACCCACCGCCCCTGAGATCTTGCCGACGCCGATCTCCTCGCGTGCCCGCCGCAGCCGCGCCTGGTCCCGCGTGAGCTCCGCGTACCACCCGGCGGCCTTGAAGCCGAAGGTGATCGGCTCGGCGTGGATGCCATGGCTGCGTCCCACCATCGGGGTGGCCCGATGCTGGAGCGCCAGGCGTCGCGCGACCTCTGTGAGGCGCGCCAGCTCCCGCTCCACCACCAGCGTCGCGTCGCGCAGGATCACCGCGGTGGCGGTGTCGAGCACGTCGGAGCTGGTCAGGCCGAAGTGCAGCCAACGCCCCTCTGCTCCGAGCTGCTCGGTGATCGACCGCAGGAAGGCGAGGATGTCGTGCTGCGACTCGCGCTCGATCTCGTGGGCGCGGGCGGGATCGACAGACGCGTTGCCCGTCAACTGGCGAATCCGCTCCCAATCGGCATCCGGGATCACCCCCGCGCGGTTGAGCGCCTCGGCGGCGAGCAGCTCGATCTGCAGCCAGAGCAGCAGCTTGCGCCGCTCACTGAACTGCTCCTGCAGCTCCGGCAATGCATAGCGCTCGATCACGGCGGCAAGGATACGCGGCGCACTGAGCCGTGCTCAGGCGCGAGGGTCGATGGCGACCTCGGCACCCGCCGCCTGATCCGCTCGGAAGCGCTCCAGGCGCGCGGCCAGGTCGGCGTCGGCGAGGGCCAGGATGCGCGCCGCGAGGTGAGCTGCGTTCTTCGCGCCAGCAGAACCGATCGCCATGGTGGCCACCGGCACGCCCGGGGGCATCTGGACCACCGCGTACAGCGCGTCGGCCCCACCCAGCGCGCCGCCGTCGAGCGGCACCCCGATGACCGGCAAGGCGGTGAGCGATGCCAGGGTGCCCGGCAGGTGGGCCGCCAGGCCAGCCGCGCCCACGAACACCTGCGCACCGCGTGCCTCGGCCTCGCGCACGTAGGAGCGCAGCGCCTCGGGCTGGCGATGTGCGCTGATCACGCTCGCCTCCCAGCCAAGGCCGTAGGCGTCGAGCGTCTCGAAGCAGCCGCGCAGGGCGGGAAGATCTGAGCGGGAGCCGCAGATCACGGCGACGCGCAGGGAGGGGCTCATCTGGCCCTAGGATACCTGCAGCCGGATGCCGATCGGCACGGCCGCGAGGTGTAGGAGAGGTCCGATGACGAGGAAGTCTGCGGCGAGGGCGTTGAGCCTGCACCCAGTCAACAAGGTGCTCTACGACGAGGCACCGATGGGCGCCCGGATTGCCGACAAGGTGACCGGCTTTCTCGGCAGTTGGCGATTCCTGATCCTGCAGACGATCCTGGTTCTCGCCTGGATCGCGGGCAACGCCTACCTGCTCAGCAAGCCCTTCGATCCATATCCGTTCATCCTGCTCAACCTGGCCTTCTCGACGCAGGCGGCCTACGCGGCGCCGCTCATCCTGCTGGCCGGCAACCGCACCGCGCAGCGCGACCGGATGACGCTGGAGCACGCGGCCGAGGAGGGCGACATCGAAGAAGCGCAGAACAAGCGCCTGCTGCGGGGCAACACAGAGATCCTCAAGCATGTCCAGGGGCTTGAGGAGCAGATCCTGAAACTCGAGCAGCGGATCATCTCGGTCATCGACCGACAGAGCTAGCGGGGACCGCGACATCGCCCACCTCCCGAAGGGCGACGTCGGTGCGGTGCTGCTGGCCCTCGAGCTGGCAGCCATAGACTCCGCCGTAGGCAATCCTACGGGCCTCCGCCAGCGTCGCCCCCAGGCCAACGAAGGTGGCCACCCGCCCCGCACTGGCCCGATACCCGGCATCCGAGCGCTGCGTCCCGCCATGGAAGCAGAGCAGCGATCCGTCGTCGCCAGGTCCCGATGGATCCGCGCCCACCAGCCGGCCACCGAGGAGCGGCGCATCGGGATAGCCGGGCGCCGCGATGACCACGGCGACAGCCGCCGCGTCCCTGCGCAGCGCAACCGCCTCCCGCATCGCCGCGCCGTCGCCGGAGGAGACGGCACGCATCGCCTCGAACAGGTTGCCGTCGAGCAGCGGCAGCAGGGCCTGCGCCTCGGGGTCGCCGAAGCGCGCGTTGAACTCGAGCACCATTGGTCCATCGGCGGTCAGCATCAGCCCGGCGTAGAGCACGCCACGGTACGGGCTGCCATCGCGCGCCATCCGCCAGGCGATCGGTTCGAAGACCGACTCCGCCGCCTCGTCCAGCGCATCGGGCCCGAACCAGGGGACCGGTGCATAGCTCCCCATTCCGCCGGTATTGGGCCCCGTCTCGCCGTCGCCCAGGCGCTTGTAGTCGCAGGCAGCCCCCAGCGGGACGACCTGTTCGCCGCTGACCAGGGCGAAGACCGATACCTCTCGCCCCTCCAGCCGCTCCTCGAGCAGCAGGCTGGCTCCGGCGGGCGCGCCCGCGAAGAGCATGCGGATCGCCTCAGTGGCCAGCTCGTGCGTCTCGGGAACCACCACCCCTTTCCCGGCCGCCAGCCAATCGGCCTTCACCACCGGAGGGCGCTCCATCGAACGCGCGTGGGCAAGGGCCTCGTCGAGGTTGGTGAACGTGGCGCTCGGCGCGGTCGACACGCCACTGGCCAGCAGCAGCTCCTTGGCGAACGCCTTGCTCGACTCCAGCCTCGCGGCGCCGCGCGACGGCCCGAAGACCGGCACCGATGCGCTGATCAGGGCATCGGCGACTCCCGCCGCCAACGGCGCCTCCGGCCCGATCACCACCAGGTCGTAGCGCTCCCGCGCCGCGTGACGTGCGACGGCGGCCGGATCGAGAATGGCCAGGTCGGGGATCGTGGCGGCCGTGGCTGGGGTGCCGCCGTTCCCCGGAGCGATTCGCACCTGGCTCACCCCCTCGTCACGGGCCAGGCGCCAGGCGATGACGTGCTCCCGCGCGCCTCCGCCCAGGACGAGGACCCGCATCAGCCGCCGGGCGAAGGACTGGGTGCAGGTGAGGCCGGGCCGACCAGCGCACCGAGCGCCGCGAGCACCCGCTGCAGGTCGTTGATGCGCGCCTGGTAGGTCCCCAGGTCTCCAGCGCGCAGGGCCGTCTGCGCCGCGTCATAGAGCCGCTGCGCATCGGCGACGAGGCCGGCCACGTTCCCCGGCAGCGTTCCGCCACCGCCCTGCGGCGGCGGAATCGCCGTCTCGCCCAGGATCTGGCGCAGGCCCTCCGCGACCGTGTCGGCAAATGCGACTCGTGTCTGCGTGGCCAGGATCACCCGCTTGAACTCGGGGAGCGAGGTGTCCGTTGACTGCAGGAAGATCGGCTCGATGTACAGGATCGAGTCGCCCATCGGCAGCACCAGCAGGTCGCCGCGCACCACCGACGAGCCGGCCCGCGACCAGAGCGTGAACTGGGCGCTGATGGTGCTGTCCGAGTTGATCCGCGACTGGATCTGCGCAGGCCCGAAGGTGGTCGAATCGGGCGGGAAGCGGAAGGCGATGCGCTGCCCGTACACCCCCGGGTCCATGCGCGCAGCGACCCAGGCGACCATGTTCTGTCGCGCGGAGGCGACGAGGGGCTGGATCAGCACGAACTCGGCTGTCGGCTCCCCGGGGATCCTCATGATCACGTAGTAGGGCGCGATCTGCCGTGGCTGGCCCTCAACCCCGGCCAGCTGGGTGGGGAACGCCCACAGGTCCTGGCGGCTGTAGACCGTGCTTGCCCCGTCCGGGTTGGCGGCCACGTGGTAGAGGAGGTAGATATCGTTCTGGGCGGTGAACAGGTCCTCGGGGTAGCGCAGGTGGGCCCTCAGCTGCTCCGACATCGAGCTGAGCGGCTGGAAGAGGCCGGGGAAGATGCGGGCGTAGGCCGCAAGGATCGGATCCTTCGCATCGGCGATGTAGAACTTCACCGTGCCGTCGTAGGCGTCGATCACCACCTTGACGCTGTTGCGCACGTAGTTCGCGCCGGGGAAGGGCGCATCGGCGCCCAGCGGCTGGGCGTTCGGATATCGGTCGGTGGTGGTGTAGGCATCCCAGATCCAGACCAGGCGCCCGTCGGCGCTGACCAGGTACGGATCCTGGTCGTATGACAGGAACGGCGCGATGGCCCTCACCCGTTCCCCGATCTCGCGCCGGAACAGGATCTGCGAGGTATCTGTCAGCTGGCTGCTGATCAGCAGGTTGAGGTCCGCGAACCGCAGGGCGAAGAGGAGCCGGGTCAGCGGATTGCTGATCGAGACGCCCGTGGAACCGGCCCAGCTGGTCGTGGTCTGCCCGCCCTGCTCGCTCAGCGGGTAGTCGAACTCCGCGGTCTTCGTCCCGGTCACCACGTACTCATTGCTCGCCTCCCCGAAATAGATCCGCGGCTGGCCGACCGGAAGCGTGGCGCTGCCATTGATGCCGCTGACCAGGTAATCGGGCTGGCCCTCCGGGGTGACCGCGTTGACCGGAACCGCGGTGATGCCGAAGCCGTGGGTGTAGAAGAGCCGCTCGTTGGTCCACGTCTTGGCCTCATCGGCCAGGTTCGCTATCTCCAGCTCGCGTGCGCTGAGCATGATCTGCCGCTCCTTGCCGGCGATCAGGTAGCGGTCGATGTCGACGTCCCGGAAGTCGTAGTAGCGCACGATCTTCTGCTGCTGCCCGAAGGTGACCAGGAGCGGACGGTAGTCCCACAGCCGGATGTTGTTGAGCGTCGCGTCGTTCTGGTCGAAGAGGGCCTGGCTCGGCGCCTGCTGGCCTGTGAAGGTCCGCTGCTGGATCGCATTGAGATCGTAGGCCGCGCGGGTGGCGGCGATATTCTGGGTGATGTAGGGCTGCTCTAGCGCAAACTGGGCCGGCTGGACCTGGAACGCCTCGATCGCCGCCGGATAGGCGCCGCCCACCAAGATCGAGGCACCGATCCATGCAGCCCCCGCGATGGCCAGCAGCCAGAGCGTCTTGAACCAGATGTTGGCCAGCAGCAGGGCGGCCGCCGCCAGGGCGACGACGGTCAGGATCACGTAGGCGGGAACCTGCGCGTGCATGTCGGTGTAGGTAGCCGCCTGGATCGTTCCGCCCAGGCCGCGCGTGGAGAAGGAGAGCTCGGCCATGTCGAGCTGATAGCCGGCCGCGATCAGCACCAGCAGCAGCGCCCCCAGCACGGACACGTGGGCGCGTACCGGCGCGGCCAGGCGCAGCTGCCAGCGCAGCGCCCCGGCCGCGTAGGTGCCGAGGCTGAGCAGCAGGATGCCGACCACGCTTGCCACGCCCCAACCCTGCACAAAGCGCCAGAAGGGGAGCCCGAAGACGTAGAAGCCCACGTCGCGGTGGAAGTTGGGGTCGAGCTGGCCGAAGGTTCCGCCGTTGATGAAGAGCAGGACGGTCTGCCAGCTGCCGCTCCACGCTCCGGCCGAGATGAGCGCCCCCAACAGTGCGGCGACGACGATGCCGATGGTGATCGCCCGGCTGGCATCGGGAAGCTCGAGCAGCTGCAGGCGGCGGATCGGCACCTGCGGGGCGATCCTGCGCGCCAGCCAGATGCTTGCCAGGGCCGGCACCGCGAACGCGACGAAGCCCACGCCGAAGAGGGCGACCTGCGACCAGAGCCTGGTCAGCAGGACGCCACGCTGACCGAGCGCGTCGAACCACATCAGGTCGGTGATCAGGTTGACGATGCTGCCCAGGAAGACGAAGACGAACAGGGCGACGACCGCGAGGCCGATGATCAGTCGCCAGCGTGGCTGCCGTCCTCCCGCGCCGGGGGTCAGGATCCGCGGCCGGCGCCGGACGGGCGGCGGAACGTCCCCGCCCGGTCGGTATCCCCCGTCTCCTCCGTCGCCGTTGACGGGGCGTGGGCCGCGCGGAAAGGGCCGGCCCTCACGGCGAGCGTCCTGCTCGGCCTGCCGGCGTTGCAGCTCTTCGAGGAGTCGGTCGAACCAGGAGGACATCTACTCCCACTCGATCGTGGCTGGTGGCTTGGAGCTGACGTCGTAGACCACCCGATTGACGCCGGGCACCTCGTTGACGATCCGGCTGCTGATCCGGGCGAGCACCTCGTACGGCAGGCGCGCCCAGTCCGCGGTCATCCCGTCGTCGGAGGTGACGGCCCGCACGGCGACCACGTTAGCGTAGGTCCGTCCATCGCCCATCACCCCCACCGAGCGCACCGGGGTCAGGATCGCGAATGACTGCCACAGGGTCCGATACAGGCCGGCGGCCTTGATCTCGTCGATCACGATCCAGTCGGCCTCTCGCAGGGTCTCGAGCCGCTCCGCCGTCACTGCCCCGATGATGCGGATCGCGAGCCCGGGTCCGGGAAATGGCTGACGCAGGACCATCGCCTCGGGCAGCCCGAGCTCCGCCCCGACGGCGCGCACCTCGTCCTTGAACAGGTAGCGCAGCGGCTCGATCAGCTCGAAGGGCAGGTCGGCCGGCAGGCCGCCGACGTTGTGATGGGTCTTGATCTTGGCGGCCGCCTTGGTCTCGGCGGTCTTCGACTCGATGACATCGGGGTAGAGGGTGCCCTGAGTCAGGAAGTCGATGCGGCCCAGCTTGGCCGCCTCCTCCTCGAAGACCCGGATGAACTCATCGCCGATGATGCGGCGCTTCTCCTCGGGGTCCTCCACACCAGCCAGGCGGCGGAGGAATCGATCGCGCGCGTCGACCATCACCAGCTGCATTCCCAGGTTCTCGGCGAAGGTCGCGCGCAGCAGCTCCGACTCGCGCTTGCGCATCAAGCCGTGGTCGACATAGATGCAGGTCAGCTGGTGATGGTCGACGCGCTCGATGCACCAGGGTCGCCGCCACCGCGCTGTCGACGCCGCCCGACAGGGCGCAGATCACCTTGCCGTCGCCCACCCGCTCCCGGATATGGGCCACCGTAGTATCGATCAGGGAGGCCGGGGTCCATGTCGGCCGGGCGCCGGCGATGCCCAGCACGAAGTTGCTCAAGATCTCGCGCCCGCTGCGCGTGTGCGCCACCTCGGGGTGGAACTGGATCCCGTACAGGTGGCGGTCGGGTGCGGCCAGGCCGGCGTAGGCGGTGGAGTCGGTCTGGGCGGTGGGGTGGAAGCCCTCTGGAGGCCGGATGATCGAGTCGCCATGGCTCATCCAGACCGCCTGCTCGCGACCGAGCCCTGCGAACAGCCCGTCCTCCTCGGTGAGGGTGACCGCTGCCGGCCCATACTCGCGGCGGGCTGAGGCGACCACCTCGCCGCCCAGCTCGCGGGCCATCAGCTGCAGGCCGTAGCAGATCCCGAGCACCGGGAACTGGCCGGACCAGACGCCCGGGTCCACGCCGGGGGCTCCCTCGTCATACACCGAAGCGGGGCCGCCGGACAGGATGATCGCCTTCGGGTGGCGCCGCTCGATCTCGGCCCAGGGGGTGTCGTGCGGCAGCAGCTCCGAGTAGACGTTGAGCTCGCGCACGCGCCGAGCGATCAGCTGTGCGTACTGGCTGCCAAGGTCCAGGACGATCACCGTGTCCGGCTCGGAGGGGGCCTGCGCTCCCTCGGGTCGAGCCGGCGGCGGGGCGTGGAGAGCCTGTTCCAGGTAGGCCTCCACCTCGGCGTCATCGGGGGCGAGAACACGGTGCCCGGCATTGGCCGGCTCGCCGTGAACGGTGCGGCCGCGCTGGGTCTGGGCCAATGCCTCTGCTACTCCCTCCCAGCCAGCTGCCAGGACTTGCCCTCGGTGGCGATCGCCGGGGCAATCACCATCTCGACCGAATGCATCTCGCGAATGGTCCGCGCGCCGAGCGCGGCCATCGACTGCCGCAGGGCGCCGACCAGGTTCTGGGTCCCGTGGCTGGTGTGGGCCGGCCCGAACAGGATCTGGTCCAGCGGGAGCCGCTCGCCGATCCGGATGCGCGTCCCTCGCGGAAGGGTGGCCGACGGCGCCGCCATGCCCCAGTTGTAGCCACGGCCGGGCGCCTCGAGCGCCCCGGCGAATGGCGAGCCGAGCATCACCGCATCGGCCCCGGAGGCGATCGCCTTGGCGATGTCGCCGCCGGTCTTCATGCCGCCATCGGTGATGACCGGCACGTAGCGTCCGGTCTCGGCCTCGAACCGATCGCGCGCGGCGGCGACCTCGAGCGTGGCGCTCACCTGCGGCACGCCGATCCCCAGGACCTCGCGCGTGGTGCACGCAGCTCCCGGGCCAACGCCCACCAGGACTGCCGCGGCGCCCTGGTGCATCAGCAGATACGCCGCCTCACCGCTCACCGTGTTGCCGACCAGCACCGGCAGCTTCAGTGCCCCGGTGAGATCGGCCAGGGAGAGGACCCTGCCCGCTGTGGAAATGTGGCGAGCACTGGACACCTGCGATTGAACGAGGAAGAGGTCTGCCCCCGCCTCGGCCGCGACCTCCGCGTGGTGCCAGGCCACGCCCGGCGTAGTGGAGACGGCTGCGATGCCGCCGCGCGTCTTGATGCGCATGATCATCGCCCTGATCAGGTCGTCGCGGACCGGAGCAGCATAGGCATCGGCCAGGATCTCGCCGGCAGCCTGCCCCGAGTCGGCGGCCGTCACCCGCTCGATGATCTCGGTCGCGTCCTCGTAGCGCGTGTAGAGGCCTTCCAGGTTCACGAACGCAAGTCCGCCGTGCCCGCTCATGCGCACGGCGAAGTCGACATCGGCGACGGCGTCCATGGCCGCTGCGATGAACGGGATCTCCAGCCGCTGCCCGGCGATCTCGGTCGCCAGCTCGACCTCCGTCGGATCGAGCGTGACGGCGCCCGGCACAAGGGCCACCTCGTCGAAGCCGTAGGCTCGGCGAAGGCGGGTCGACCCCGCATCGGGTGCGAGGGTCGGCTGCTCGATCAATGCCGTCCACCTATGACAACGCCCGCCACCGGCGGGCGCCGTGCGGGCGAATGGTCGATCGCGGTCGTGACTGCTCGAATCAGGTGCACGAAGGTGGCCGGAGCGGGATGTCGCGGAAGTATAGGGCTTCCGCGAAATGGCCAGTCACGGCGTTCGCCACTGGATGGAGTCGAACATCGCGGCGACCGCGGCCCGCGCCGCGTCGTTCGCGCCTCGGCTGCAGGTGACGATCAGGTCGACGCGCTGCGGCGTCACCGTGATTGCCACCACCTGTTCGTCAGACGCCAGGAGCGGGGCACAGAGGCCGGGTCCAGCGTAGCGGACCGCGATGCGTCCACCGACCAGGATCTGGTCGCCCGCCGGCAGGTTGCAGCCCGCTGCCACGCAGTGCATCTCGTACCAGGTGATGAGCACTCCGCCGGGCTCGAGCTTGGCGATGGGCGGCGGACAGGAAGCTCCCCCGCCTGCACCCGCGCAGTCCTGCATCGGCTGGTTTGAGATCAACGCGAGGGGCGTGGCGCCTGGCAGGGCCTCGCCGCCGGCGCGCACCGCCCAGCCCGCCGGTGCGGTGAAGCGAACCCCCTGGTCGTCCCACAGGGTGCCCGAATAGGCAGCGGGCAGTGAGCTGCAGGCAGTGAGGATCAGCACGGCGAACTGAACGACGAGCCAGCGCACGTTCTGACGCTCAGCTTCTCTCGATCATCTGCGCCCGTTCCGGGCCGACCGACACGTGGCTGATCGGTACCCCGGCCAGCGCCTCGAGCCGTTCGACGTAGGCCCGGGCCGCGACCGGCAGCTGATCCCAGGTGCGGCAGCCGGCCGTATCGGCCTGCCAGCCGGGCAGGTCCTCGTACACGGGCTGCAGACGTTGGTAGACCGATGTCGAGGCAGGCACCGTGCTCCATTCGCGTTCGGTTTCCGGGTCCCGATAGGAGACGCAGGCGCGGACCGTGGGGAAGCCGTCGAGCACATCGAGCTTGGTCAGCGCGATCGAGGAGTAGCCGGCCAGCCGCACGCTGAAGCGCACCGCCACCGCGTCATACCAGCCGCAGCGCCGGGGACGGCCGGTCGATGTTCCGTATTCGCCGCCCCGCTCGCGCAGGGCGTCGCCCGCGCCATCAACGACCTCGGTGGGAAGTGGGCCAGCGCCCACGGCGGTGGTGTATGCCTTGGCCACGCCGATCACCTTGTCGATTGCAACTGACGGGAGGCCAGCACCGATCGACGCTCCACCGGGGATCGGAGACGATGAGGTGACGAAGGGATAGACACCCCAGTCGATATCGCGCATGGTGCCGAGCTGGCCCTCGAGCAGGATCCGTTCGCCGCGCTGCAGCGCCTCGTCGACGAAGGCCTGCGAGTCGACGACGTGCCGACGCAGGCGCTCGCCGGCTGCCAGGTAGTCGGCGGCGATGCGGTCCTCATCGGTCGCCTCGTTGATCGCAGAGCTCAGCTCGTCGCCCTCCCCGCCGGCGGCGAAGTAGCCGGCAACCGTGCGCCGCACGCGACGGAGAGCGGCGGCCAGCCCCGCTCGAAAGGTGTCGGTCTCCATCAGATCCACCATCCGGATGCCACGGCGCGCCACTTTGTCGACGTAGGCCGGGCCGATGCCGCGCGACGTCGTCCCCAGCCTGGCCGATCCCCGCTCCCGTTCCTCGAGCTGGTCGAGCAGGACGTGGTATGGCATCACCAGGTGCGCCCGATCGCTGATGAACAGGTTCTCGCACGTGAAGCCGGCAGCCGAGAGGGCATCGAGCTCGGCCACCAGCGCGGGCGGATTGATCACCACGCCGTTCCCGAGCAGGTTGCGCGTGGCCGGATGGAAGATGCCCGACGGGATCAGGTGCAGCTTGAAATGGCCGTGCGGATTGACCACGGTGTGCCCGGCGTTGTTGCCCCCACCGTAACGGATCACCAGGTCGGCGCTCGCGGCCAGGTAGTCGACGACCCGCCCCTTCCCCTCGTCACCCCACTGGGCGCCGACGACGGCGATCACGGACATCGGCAGGCGGCAACCTCTGTGCGGCGGGACTCCCCATCCTAGCGTCGGCGGTCAGCGGACGGCGCCGCACACGCGAACGCCGCCTGCGAGGCGGCGTTCCCTTCCTGCTGGGCAGCGGCCGTCAGGTCCGCATCGCCCGCACCTTGTCAAAGCAGCTGCTGCAATAGACCGGTCGGTCGTTGCGCGGCAGGAACGGCACGAGTGCCTGTCCGCCGCATTCGGCGCAGACTGCGGCGTGCATCTCCCTCTGCCCAGTGCCAGTTCCGGAACTGATCCCGAGCGCCCGATTCTGCTTTGCGACAGAACGGCAGCTCTGGCAGCGCTGGGGCTCGTTCATGAGTCCCTTCTCCGCGTAGAACTGCTGCTCGCCGGCTGAGAAGACGAAGTCCATCCCGCAATCGCGGCAACGGATGGTCTTGTCCGCGTACACCTACCCTGACCTCCTCAGTCGCGCGCCCGGGCCGGGCATGGACGTTGCTGTTCCCCTGCGCCTGGTCAGGCGGCGTGCGAGCAGCCGGATCGGTGGGACCGGGTAGAGCATTGGACCGGACGTTCAGCGCCCGACTATACACACGAGCCCGGCGGCTGCCTAGAGGTCAGTAGGTGGCGACAGCGCTCTCCCGAGGCGCCATGGTGTAGAAGCGGGTATTGGTCTTGCGGAACTGCAGCGGAACCTCGCCGATCGGCCCGTTGCGATGCTTGGCCACCTTGGCCTTGATCAGCTCCACATCGCTATCCGAAGTGGCTTCGGCGTCGCGATACAGGAATATGACGACGTCGGCGTCCTGCTCGATCGAGCCCGATTCCCGAAGGTCCGACAGGCGAGGCTCGGCGCTGCCACGCTGCTCCACGCCGCGAGACAGCTGCGACAGGGCGATCACCGGCACCTTGAGCTCCCTGGAGAGCTGCTTGAGCCCCCGCGAGATCTCGCTCACCTCCTGGACGCGGTTCGACTCCTTCTGGGAGAAGCTCCCCTGCATCAGCTGCAGGTAGTCGACGATCAGCAGGTCGAGCCCTCGCTGCTCGGCCTCCAGTCGCCTT
>Ga0193751_1001304_pt1 | contig 16235 bp, 14 predicted proteins | sample L1c2metaG_FD_143050 | JGI IMG/M metagenome (GOLD analysis project Ga0193751, IMG submission 143050) | Soil microbial communities from a riparian zone of the East river system, Colorado, United States - L1c2 | ecosystem: Environmental > Terrestrial > Soil > Riparian zone | place: USA: East River... | reverse complement strand
TGCTCGATCCAGTGGCGGGCTTGATTGAAGGTTTCCGCCTGGTGGTGATCCATGGTACGGCGCCCGATTTTCGCACCCTGGCCCTTTCCGGGGCCGTAACCATCATGAGCCTGCCGCTGGCCTATGCCTTTTTCAAGTCGTCGGAAGCGACAATGGCGGACTTGATCTGAGTGGATACGATCTGAGTGGATGTGATTTGAGAACTGACCTAAAATGATCGACCTCAAGTTTAACCGTGTATCGAAGAAGTACAACATCCGAGCCAACGGCGACTCTCCGAAGCGTTGGTACGGGCGAGGCTTTCCAGGGAGAAAGAAGCCGGGGCAGATGTGGGCCTTGCGCAACGTCAGCTTTCAGGTCAACGAAGGTGAAGCGCTCGGAATAGTCGGGCACAATGGCGCCGGCAAAACTACCATCCTGAAAATTCTTTCCGGCATTACCACGCCCACGGCAGGCGAAATCACAATCCGCGGGCGTCTGGTGGCGCTGGTCGAAGTAAGCTCGGGGTTTCATCCTGAACTTACCGGTCTTGAAAACATCTACCTCCACGGTGCGATGCTCGGGATGCGGCGCTCGGAAATACGCCGAAAGCTCGACAGCATCGTCGACTTTTCAGGCGTCGGCAGGTACATCGACGTGCCAGTCAAACGCTACTCATCGGGCATGTTTGTCCGCCTCGGTTTTGCCATCGCCGCCCACCTCGATCCCGATATCCTCCTGCTCGACGAAGTTCTCGCCGTCGGCGATGCCGCTTTTCAGGCGAAATGCCTTGAACGGATTGCAGAATTGCGAAAAGACGGTCGCACCATGGTCTTCATTTCTCATGACCTCGCCGCCGTTTATCGCCTGTGTGATCGGGCACTGCTGCTGAGCCACGGCTGCATCCTCTCGGACGGCCCTCCGCGGCAAGTGATCGACGAATACCAGCAGATGACCTTCGCCGACCAAGGTATGTCCGAGGACGAGGACAAAAACAACGACATAGGAGTACCAGCCAGGTGCACCGGCATCTCGTTCTCCGCACCCGAGTCTCCCGAAGGGATTCGAACCGGCTACCCACTCGTAGCGCGGCTTGCCTACAAAGCCTTTAAGAATGTCCCCGATGCGGTCTTTAGAGTCTCCATTTATTGGCCGAGCGGATACTTATGCGCTCAACTCACAACCGAGTCCTTAAGCGGAGGCTTCCAACTTGAGCCCGGGGCGGGCATCATCGAGTTTCAATGCCCCACGTTGCCGGTGGTGCCGGGGCTCTACCGTGTCGATCTGGCGATCGAATCGAAAGGCTTGGAGATCGATGTGCAGCAACGCTGCGCAACCCTTCGCGTAGAGCCCGGTAAAATCGCTTACGGGGATTTCCTCATCGAGAACACCTGGAAGATTACCGGGGCCCTCCCCCAACCTCACGATCCGGTGGAGAGCCGGGCGTCCTCGCCCGGCCACCGAACCGCTTGACGGCGAGACGCGTCGCTCCACCGCATCTTGCGCCGGTTCGTTATTAGCTTTAAAAGTGAGCCAACGTCGTGCGGTTCAGTGCAGAGGTCACAAGCGTGCCCGCAAAGGCAAGGTCCACATCCAGCGGAGTAAAGAAGTTCATCCCAGATCTCCAGCCAGCGGGTGCCTCCGGATGCACCCCGGAGAGAATTACAAATCCTTTTCCCCAGTACCCTTCCGTTAGGGCCGGCGTCCCGTTCGGATACTTGCCGATGATTTGTCCCCAGCCTGTAAGCTGCGGACCGTTCTCCCAGTAAATATCCAATTTCGTTCCGCCAGGAAATGAAATCGCCACGGCTTCCTTGTGAATTCCCTTGTAGTAATCGGCGTACAAGTTAAACCATACTCCCGAGGTCAAGTCCACTCCGTTGTACTTGGAATATCCTCCGAAGAACCCGCCTGCGCAGATTCCGAGGTAGTTCAGGCCCTGAGAAACAGCGTAGCGGACCGTTGACGTAGCCTTTGACGACAGATTATTGCCAATGGTTATCGAATTCCCACCCGGCACAATGAACAACTTGTACGCCATCAGTTGAGATTGGCTCATGGCATCGAGCTGACTGGAATTTGCCGTGTGATAAGCAAGCCCCTTGGCCTTAACTACGTTCTCGACCGCCGTCACGTCGTTCGTACTGGTTCCCGTCCCATTGAAAATAAGGACCGGAGTTGTGCTTGTATATGTATTTGCCTGCTCCGCACCGAACGAATCGGAGCCCGCAAGGATAGTGGAAGACGAAGAAGAAGACGAAGACAAAGAAGAAGACGCGACGGAATTTGTCCCGTCCGCCACCGCCGGTGCAGAACGGCTCGGCACGACCAGCTTCCAATCGGGCGAGCCGGAGCGATCCAAATAGCTCGATCCCAGGTAAGCGACACCCAGTTCTCCGCCGTAGTAGTTGACGATACTCTCGCCGGTCGCGTCATTGACAAGAATCAGGTCGGGATGGCCGTCCCCATTCATGTCTTGCATCCCCACCGCAGTCCACCCGCCGAAGCTGCTACTATTCAGCTCCTGAGTCGCAGTAACGGTGGTACCACTCGATCCTCCCAGATAAGCGACCATGACCTGGCGCGTGGAAGAATTTTGCAGGATGAGATCAGCGTGACCGTCACCGTTAAGATCAGCGGCTCCGATCGCGTTCCATCCGATTGCAGATAGCGGGCTGATAGTTTCGCTTCTTAGGAGAGCAGTCCCTTGAGGACCGCAAAAAAAATGCACAGCAACTTGTCCCGTGCTCTCATGAACCGCGATTACATCCAGGTTGCCGTCGCCGCCAAAGTCGGCTACGGCTCGAGCCGTCCATCCCGCTCCGAGGGGAGCCAGGGAAACCGATCCCAGAAAGTTCTCATCCTTGCCGTAGAGATTGACCGCCAGGGCGCCGCTCGACCTGTCGGAATAGACCAGTCTCTTCGTGCCATTGCGATCGCTCGCAGTTGCGCCGATCAACACCCATCCCGCGGCGGGAGTTGACGCTAGCTTGGTCGCGCCCTGTAACCGCGCTCCACGCCACGTGCCGGAGACGGTCTGCCCCGTGGACAACTGCATGCGGTAAAGATTACTGAGGGAACCGGGCGCACCAGTTTGGGCTGCGGCGAAAGCCCCGGCCAACGCTATGATGACGACCCATCGGAAGATGCTGGTAAGAATAATAGCTTTGAAGCGCAATGTAAACTCCTTGAAATAGCTCGCAGGTCACGTCGAACGCCGCAAAGGATCTGTCCGGGTTTTTGCTGTTCACACATGACTGCTTAATCTAGGTTGAGTACGGTGATTTTATCCAGACCATCTCGTCGAAGACAAACGCGTTAGTGCATGTGACCACGGTCACCAAAAGGTTGTGGAGGTCGCGCTGGGAGGATGCGTCGGCGACCGACCACTATTGGGCCGGCTGGCAAGGCACAAGCCGGTCTACATCATGACATCCCATCTATGTTCCTGACCTGTTCGTCGGCGACGGCTTGGGGCCCTTTTGCTTGCCGCCATGCGCATTCGCCTTGGGAAAGGGCCGTCTGCGATTGTTGGCGAAACACCCCCCGTTACTCCAACAATCAGACTATCCAGAGTTGGCTTCCCGGCCTTTCGGCTCGCAGAAAAGTTCGAAAATCGTCCGGGCGGCCCGCCCAATCCCCCACCCGATCCCCAACACCATTCGTCTCCTCGTGACAATAGATCGAGGCTATTCCACGTCGAGAGACGGCGAGGACAGCAGGATATGTCAGACGTCTGTATGGATTTGTAAGGAGCAGGCATTCTTGCTGGTGAGCGCTGTCGTATTGCTATACCCTTATTGAGAGAAAAAGATCCGGCGGTATCTAGTCCTTGACGATTCAATCCTCTATAAGTGGTCCGAACGATAGTCCGAACTCTAGAGTGCCCCTGGGACGATTATTTACCAAGGTGTTCCTCTGGTTTTGGTTGACCGTTCTGGCGCTGTTCGGCATCTTTCTGGCGAGCCGGCTCGGTACTCGATTGGTTCCATCTACCGACGTCGTCGCAACGTTCGCACCCAGAGTAGCGGACGAGGCAGCACACGCCTATGAATCGGGAGGTCCACAAGAACTCGATCAATTCGAGCGAGGGCTGGAGGGGAAAACCGGGCTTGAACTCTATCTGATCGATGGGTACGGTAAGGATGTTTTGTCGCAACCTATTCCCTCCGACAGTCTGTCTATAGTACGCGCCGCCCGAAGTGACGGACGCATTCTTACCCGCTACGGGCTCCGCTCGCATAGCTCATCTTATAAATTCACTTCGCCGTCAGGGCGTCCCTACGTTCTTCTCGTACGCGCCCCCTTGCAACTCGGGAAAATCCTGGATACCACCGCCGGAGGCGGGCTGCCATTGTTAGGCGTGGTGTTGCTCATGGTGACATTCTTCTGTTTCTGGCTTACCCACCACATTGTTGCACCCATTCAGGGCATTCAATCTGCTGCCAGAAGGGTGGCGGCGGGCGATCTGAGCGTGAGAGCTCCGGTCGAAATATCCAAACGACACGACGAACTGGCGGCTTTGGCGGCAGATTTTGATGTGATGGTGGAAAGGATGAGTGCCTTCGTACGTTCCCAGAAGGATCTATTGAGCACCGTCTCGCACGAGCTGCGCTCCCCCCTCACGCGATTGATTATGTCTCTAGCCCTTTTGCGAAATCAGCCGCCGCGCGAATCCGAAGAGTTGTTGCAGAGAATGGAGCGCGATGTCGAGCGGGTTGATACGCTCATGGGACAGCTTTTGACGCTCTCGCGTTTGGAAACGGGTTTATCGTCCCATGGCAGAGACAGCGTGGACTTGTCTCAACTGGTTCAGGAAGTGGTGGCTGACGGCGATTTCGAGGCACGCTCTTGTGGCAAGTCGGTGAGGCTGCAAGCCGAGGGAGGTATAGTCATCGAGAAGGCCGATCAGCAGGCCTTGCGCAGCGCCTGTGAAAATATCGTTCGCAACACGATTAGGTTCACTACCCCAGGGAGTGAAGTGGAGGTGATTTTGACAACTGAGAGAATGAGCCCGTCTTCGCAGGCCGTTCTTTCAGTACGCGATCACGGTCCGGGTGTTCCCGGAGAGTTACTGCAACAAATCTTCCAACCATTCTTCCGTGTAAAGGAACCTAATGGCAATCCCAGGGAAAACAACGGCACGGGCCTTGGACTGGCGGTTGCTCTTGAGGCAATTCGTCAACATCGCGGCACAATCATCGCATCGAACGCCAATCCGATCGGCCTCGAAGTTAAGATCATGCTGCCGACCTGCTACTTCTGAGTTCATTCGCCGCAATCGAAAGGGCATCCACATAAGACATCGCGTTAGAGCGGCCAAGCATATACATAGCCAACTCCCCGTACGCTCCGGATTCTTTCCGTGCCGTTTGTCTGTGGACCCAACTTTTGACGAAGGTTGCTTACACTACGATCAGCAAACGCGCATGCTTTCGCAGCGTTTCTTCCGGTCTTGCAACCTGGATCATGTATAAACCCCGCACATGAGAAAGCCGGATCCGCTACCGCCGTACTACCCCAGAGCCTTCGGGCCATCTCCGACGCCACGTCCCGACGCAACGATAAATGATAAACGATAAATGATAGCTGACCCCCGCAGCGTTCGTTGACGGTTGAGGCCGGGATTATCTGCTTTCCCGCACGTCATTCACCACCGTCGGAGAAAAGACACCGATCCTGGGATGTGCAAAAAGGCTCGCGTAGCCCACGAACACTCTGTGCGACACGGGGTCCAGCACGAGGGTATGGGCTCCGTAGTGTGTACGTATCTCGTCCAGTACCCGATAGGCGTTGGGACCGTCTTGTTGAATTACCGTTAATCGTCCGGCTTTTCCGGCGGCATAGATTCGGTGGAGAGCCCCATCGAATGCGACCGAATCAGGACCTCCACCGATCTTCAGCGATGTGATGACCCGATGCGTCTCCAGGTCAAAGACCACTAACATTGCATTCCTGGAGCAAACTGCAAAAAGCCGCCGCTGCCCGGCGTCAATGGCCATTCCAGATGGTCCTTCACATGGAGCGAGAGACCATTGCCCTATCACCACCCGTTTGCCAAGATCGACTGCAACCATCGAGTCGATGTCTTCAAGATTCTGATAAAGAATTCCAGTCTGCGAATCCAGGGCGGGAAATTCTGGCCTTCCAGGGAGACTTACTGTTCCGACTGTCATGCGCTTCTCAGGATCGATCAGAGTTGCAATCCTTGCGTCTCCATTAGTCACGTATACAAGCTTTGCTGATGGGACATAGAGTATTGCATCCGCATCATCCGCGACTGGGATTCTCGCAAGCAGCCTAAGAGAAGTTGGATCGAAGACATCCACCGTGTTCTCTTCGCTCCGTGTGATGAAGGCAACGTCACGGTTCATCATTAAAGCCACCCCGTGCGCTGCTCCGCTCCCAGATAGCTCGGATACCCTGCTAAGGGATGGATGGTTAAAATCTAAGTCAACCTTGAATAGCGCGCCCGATGACTCACTCGTAACAAATAATGTATCGTTGTTTATTGCCAGGTAGTCGAGAACATTAAGCGGTCCACTCATGGGGAGTTCGATATAACCCTCGAATATCATGTACTGTGACTTGCCTGGTGTGCTCGGGCAAATAAGATATGCGGCTGCCACGCCTAGACAGAGGACGATCACCGTCGCAAACGCCGCCGTCATTCCCAGGTTATTCTTTGCGAATTTTTCCATTCTGTTCCCTAATTAAGACTTTGCAGCCAACCACGGTCTGCCGTCGTGCGTGCTGCCGCTCATCTTTGTGCCATCGACGGTTCCAGTAAAAGAAGCATGATGCCAGTAGGCTTTAACGCTGAGCACAATCCAATTTCCTCGCACCTTACCAGTTAGTCGAAAGGTTCCGTTTATTGGACCGCCTTGCATGTCTGCCGTGCCGCTAAGTGCTTCACCTTCCTGTTGAATGTGAAGCGTGGCGTGCCTGGTATCTCCATTTTCGTTTGTCCACGTCATAAGCCAAACGCCAGACGCAGATGCAGTCGCGTTGCTGTCTTGCGCGCTGCTTTCCTGCGTGGCCGCCTGCGCATGTGTGTTCGAGGAAGGAGCAGTAAGTGCATCGGCTATCGTCGTTGGTGCCCTGTTGACTTGCGCAGTGCTAATAGCTATGGCACATACCAAGGTCGGAACTACACACAATAACTTCACACTGTTCTCCAATTCCGGATAGTCTATGAATTGAGAAAATGGCGCCTCGCTCCACTGACCGGCGGGACTTCACTGGCGACGCTAACGATTTGCATAGTTGACTCCCGCTAAGTCGCTGACATCTCTCTCGGGCAGTGTTTCAGTTGCAGTAACGACGCTAGCTAGATGTCGGATCGCCGCGGTCCGTGCGTTAATCACATTCCGCCGAAAACAGTCCAGAAGCAGGGAGCACTCCTGGTCGGAGTACTCTTCCAGGATTGACATGATGAAGATAAAACGCTCGAATGCATTGAGCCCTACGATGCGCGCGAAGTTGGGGTACGCCTGCACTTCTGCGGGTACCTTTCCGGGCGCCTTTCCGATCAGCCGCGAAGGCTTTGCCTCATTCGATTCGTTTTCGTCGTTCGGCCGAGGGCAAAGCAACCGGATTGCGTTAAGGGTGATGCTCCGCCGAGCCCACAAATGTGCCCTCTCCTTGAACACGGAATTATTGCTCACGGAATCGTCAAACCCTGAGAGGAAACATTGCTCGGCCTTCTGAGGATCTGCGGTCAGTAGGAGAGATAGTAGATAAAGACTGTTCGTCTGTTCGACGTAGATGCGGCAGAAATCACTACGGGTGGCATATTCGTTTGATCGTCCGTTCTTGTACTCTTGTGTCACTTATTCACCTCGGTGACATTTGATGAAGCGATTTCGGGCGGAGCAGAACCTTTGCAACCGATCCCGTTGCCTTGACCTTAGCTGGGCTTGCCATGCGATGCCGTCAGGATGTGTGAGAGAAACGTAAGGATTTGTACAAACAACAAATGTATACTTTGGTCTGCGAAAGCGTTGTCACGAACGCTGGGCGGTAATCGGACAACAAGATCGCGGGCATGGCCGGCAAGGTGCCGATGGAAGACTGGGACACCCGGGTGATCTCGACGAATACATGCTGGGCAAGATTGCCAGATCAGGAAAAGCGGCTTATGAAGATGAACACACTTGCGGCCAGCTCATCGCTTCTCACCGGGTACTGCGCTCGCGAGGCGAAATATACCGGGAAAAAGAGTCTCGCGCTGCTAAGTGGGGTCATGACAGCACTCGTCGTCCTTATTGCTTCCGCCGCGGGTGCCCAAAGCTTTCAGCATGTGGTGATTGTGGTGCAGGAAAACCGGACTCCCGACAATCTGTTCCAAGGATTGTGTTCGCCATCTTCCTGCGGGCCCTACAACATCCAGCAGACAAACTGGAAGAACCTTCACGCTGCGGGCGGCGTCACCACCCCACAGGAAAGATACTTGGTGGATACATACGATTTAGGACATTTCCACAAGGACTTTACCCGCCAGTATGACAATGGCAAGATGGACGGAGCCGATCTTGGATCGTGTGCAGGAACGTGTCCCCCGCTGGCTCACTTCGCCTATGTGAGGCCCTCCGATGTGCAGCCCTATCTCGATTTGGCGGGGCACTACGGCTGGGCCAACTACATGTTCCAGACCAATCAGGGTCCGAGCGCGCCAGCGCACCAATATTTGTTTGGAGGAACCAGCGCTCCCTCGGCAGAAGACGATGCGGCCGGCATCTTCGTCGCGGAGAACGACGGTATGAGCACCGGATGCCTGTCTGCGCCTGGGACTTTAGCCCGACTCATCGTCGGGGGTGTCATATCGCCGGCAAACCGTGTCTACCCCTGCTTCGAGCGCACCACAATGGGCGATCTGGGATTGACTTGGCGCTACTACACTCCAACCCTCAAGAGTCTGTGCACGGCGCCGGTGGACATTCAACACATTTGCCAACCGAGTGCAGGAGTCTGTACCGGTGCGGAGTGGAAGAATCTGACTACTCCCCCTGCGTATGTGCTCAAAGACATCGCCAATGGCAACTTAGCCCAGGTTTCCTGGGTTATCCCGCGGGGCCAGGATTCAGATCATCCCGGAAAGAATAAGGGGGGCGGTCCTTCGTGGGTAGCCAGCATCGTGAACGCCATCGGGAATAGCCCATATTGGCAGAACACTGCCATCATTGTTACGTGGGACGATTGGGGCGGCTGGTATGATCACGAACTCCCGCTCCTGAATGGCAACGGCTACGAATCCGGCTTTCGTGTACCTCTGCTGTTCATCTCCGCTTACACACCTCCGGGAACGGTAAGCAATGTGCGCTCAGACTTTGGCTCGATCCTCCGGTTCGTCGAGGGCAACTTTGGGATTGGCCAGGGCGCCTTGGGATTTGCAGACGCACGCGCTACTTCGAACCTGAGCGAGTTCTATGACCTCCTTCAGCCCTCGCGAGTGTTTGACCGGATTCGAGCCCCGCTTGACGGGAGCTATTTTATCCTCAATACCGAACCGGCGACCGATCCCGACGACGACTAGCAAACTGCCAAACTGGCTGGTGAGACTAGACCACCATCTCGCTTCTCTCGCTGCGCCGCAGCCTTTTCCGATTTTTACTCCCGTATCCAAAAATGCCATGTCATCTGTTTGATTTAGGGTGTTAATATCCCGGTCAACAAGGGCGGCGCTAACTTCGGGAGGAAGGGCTTGGAGACATTGAAGGGTGAACTGCGCCAACTGCTGACCGAGTTGGCTTCGCTCCCGGAGGGCTTTGACGAGAACGCGGATCTTTACCGTGATCTCGGCATGACTTCCATGAAGGCGATGGAGCTTCTCATGGCACTCGAAGAGCGCTACGGTGTCAGAGTGCCGGATGAAGAGTTTATTCAGGCCACTTCGCTGCAACGTCTGGACGGGATGATGCGCGGATTGCAGAACTGAATACTGAAGAATGAATTCCATGCCGATCCCGGATGAATCGCTCCGCGCGGGATTTCTGAAGCAGGTTGCTTTGCGGCCCGATGCCCCGGCGCTGGTGGTGAATGACCGAGTTCACAGCTACGGAGAACTGGATCGGACAGCCAGGCAGTGGGCGGGTGGAATTGTCGGGCGCCTGGGAGGTCCGGCCGCGCGCGTGGGTATCTTCGGGTCGCGCAGCGAGGTCTCCTATACTGCGGCGCTGGCCGCGCTCTATAGTGGGGCGGCTTTCGTCCCGCTGAATCCACGTTTTCCACCAGATCGCACGCGGGCCATGATTAACCGCGCGGATTTGGACGCGATCTTCGTGGACAGACTCGCTTCCACGCAACTCGCTGCCATTGTGGATGGGCTGGAGAAGACTCCGCCCATATGGTTGCCGGAGACCGACAGCGCTGGGGAATTAGCCTCCGCCCGGTCGCTGGACGGGGAACTGCCTCCGCTTCCATCAGATCGCATGGCTTATCTATTGTTCACTTCCGGTACTTCTGGCATTCCCAAGGGCGTGCCGATCTTGCACTCAAACGTTCGCGCGTTTATCAATTGGGCGATGGACCGCCATCAGTTCGGCAACGCGGACCGCTTCTCGCAGACCTTCGACCAGACATTTGATCTCTCCGTATTCGACCTGTTCGTGGCGTGGGAGGCGGGCGCATGTGTCTATGCCATGTCGCCGATCGATCTTCTGGCGCCGGCCAGGTTCATCAACAAAAATGAGCTGACCGTCTGGTTCTCGGTGCCATCTGTTCCGGCACAGATGCGTAAGCGTAATCTGCTTCGGCCCGGCACGTTGCCGACACTGCGCTGGAGTCTGTTTTGTGGAGAACCTCTGCCGCGAGCGAGCGCCGAAGAGTGGCAGGCGGCGGCGCCAAATTCCTTAGTCGAGAATCTGTACGGACCGACAGAGTTAACGATAGCCTGCACCGTGCATCGTTGGGATCCGAGGACCCCTCCAGGGCTGTGCGTAAATGATAATAATGTCGTGCCGATCGGGACGCCGTATCCGGGCTTGACAGCCGTGCTGGTGGATGAAGATCTGCGCCTGGTGTCTGATGGCGAGCCTGGCGAGCTATGCATTTGTGGCGCCCAGACTTCTCCCGGCTATTGGAAGGACCCGGTCAGGACCGCGGAACGTTTTGTGAAGATCCATGCAGCCGGATTGCCGGATGAAATCTTCTACCGAACCGGCGACCAGGCTCGGCAACTTCCCAACGGCGAATATGTCTGGCTGGCGAGGACCGATCACCAGATCAAAGTACTCGGTTTTCGCGTGGAGCTTAGCGAAATCGAGGGAGTGCTGCAAACCGGTGCGGGCGTGGTGCAAGCCGTGGCATTGGGCTGGCCGGCGAGTGAAGGCTCGGCCAAAGGCATTGTTGCCTTTGTAAGTGGCGTTGGAATCGACATGGCAGAACTCCAGAACGCCTGTAAAACGTCGCTTGCGGACTACATGGTTCCGAGAAAGATTATTCTGGTGGACGATATGCCACTGAACGCCAACGGAAAGATAGACAGGCTCGCTCTGAAGACACGGCTGGAGAGCGGCGCGGAGTTCGCCGCGATATGATTCGTCGAACGCTTGCATTATCCAATCATTGGCTGCCCCGATGGCTTCGCAGCTGCAGGAAAAAGTTGCTGAATTTTGGACTGCCCCCCATCCCCCGTGCCCTCACAGTTCCGCTGCTCGCCGTGTTCTTAGCCCTGCGCTCGACTTACAAATTTGTCGTCAGAGTCTTCATATGCGAACCCTTCTTCAAGGCGTACTGCACCAAATACGGCCGGGGCGTGCATACTGGCGCTTCCCTTCATTGGATAATGGGCCGAGGTCAATTGATCGTCGGAGATAATGTTCGGATAGACGGAAAATGCACTTTTTCCTTTGCAGCTCGCTTCTCCGACCAGCCAACATTAATCATCGGAGATAACACCGGTATCAGCCACGGATGCCACTTTACGATCGGGAAGAAGATTGTCATTGGACGGCAGTGCAGAATTGCCAACAATGTGTGGATTTTTGATTCTCCAGGGCACACCGCAGATCCCATTGGGCGCCTGACTGGTGCCCCTCCCGCGGACGACGAGGTCATACCCGTCGTCATCGAAGATAACGTTTGGATCGGCAGAGGAGCCGTCATCATGAAAGGAGTCACTATCGGACAGGGCAGCATCGTCGTAGCTGGATCTGTAGTAATGACGAACGTGCCACCGAATACCATGGTTGCGGGTAATCCAGCGCGGCAGTTTCGAAAACTTACTGACCCGACGGCGGCAATCGACGCTCCGGAGGAGCCGGTGTGATGAGGGCGTCACCGCCAGACTTGATTAGAGGACACCGATTTTTTTAGAGCACATCGATGTAAAGCGCGGGCACGGGCCGTGGTTGCAGGCCGTTCCAGAATGTCAGATAGGTATGGATCACCCTCTTGGAGCGGCGGAATCCGGCAGCCGTAAGCGGGTCGAGTGATGCGTAGCCGAGCACGGGGCACGAGGCAAAACGAGCTCCTTGACCTGCGGCGGCGCGCAGGAACCTTTCAAGGAGTTCGGTGCGCTCCGCGGGTTCCAGATCGCCCCAGAACAGGTCTCCCAACAGTACGACGGTGGTGGGCGGCGCGGAAGCCGCCTGCATGAGATAACCGGTGATGATGCCGCGCCGCCCGCCCACTTCAGCGCTGACCGTGAGCGCGCCGGCCCGATTGCGGCATTGCCATTCGGCCTCCGCTCTTGTCCACAGGCGCACCAGCGGCAAGTTGCCGGGCAGTGCGGAAGCGAGTTCCATGAAGAGGTCTATGTCCCGATCAGAGTCCCTATCGAAGATCTGAGCGGGCGGCTCCGATGGCGCGGGGCGCAATAGCCGCACCAGGAATTCGACTGAGAAGATGCGCTCGGTCTTGAGCTTCAAGAGGCGAGAAAAGAGGGGCATTATACGGCTCATGCCATCGCCTTCGACGCAGAAGTTGACGGTTCCCTCGTAACCCCGGTCGCGACAGCGCTCGACTAAGTCGCTCCACAGCTTAATGGCAACACCCGGACCTTTCACCGAGGTCGCGGCAGTAAGAAAACTATTCAGAGTAAGTCGGGCCGGGTGAGCATCGGCATTCCAGCGAACGGCGCGTGGAAAGCCAGCCAGGAAGCCCAGCAGTCCCGCATCCCCATAAACCGCGGGGGCCAGACTGAAGCTGCTGCCGGGGTAGTCGAACGCGGAGCGGAGAAATGCTTCGCTATAGAGCAAAGGCTGATTCGAGTTGCTCGCCCAAGACTGCTGGATCATGGCCGCCAGCGCGCCAAAGTCGCCGCGGAACGTACAGAGGACAGGTGAGGAGGAATTAGGGTTCATGCGCCTCCTCGAGTACGGCCGCGTTGTCAGCAACGTAATCAACCATGCGATTCGGGAACCGGGCGCAGCAGCAACTCCTTTCAGAATATCGGGACGGTCTCAGTTCTGGTTTGTTTTTTTCCTGTGGCTGATAATGAAGCCGATGCCTAGTCCGAGCGATCGCCGTCGCTGAGCATCGTCTCTCCTGATCGTGTAGGGGATCGCCCCCGCTCTCCGCCCGCATCCATTACACTCTCCGAGTGAAGATCCTGTGGCTAGGCCCCGCGTTCCTTCATCCTACGAATCGAGGCGGCCAGATCCGCACTCTGGAAATACTCCGGCGTTTGCGGCAGCGTCACACAATCCACTACTTGGCCGCCCATGACGGGGACCCAGAAGCGATCGAGCGCAGTTCTGAATTTTGCTCAAAAGCCTGGCCAGTGCGATATGACCTTGCGCCCCGAAGTTCGCCACTCTTTTGGTTTCAGAGCATCGGCGCGATGTTTTCCAAGCTGCCGGTCACCGTTGCGCGCAAGCGCTCGGCAGCGGTAAAGCGCAAGGCGGTTGAGTTACTAAAAAAAGAGCGCTTCGACATGGTGGTTTGCGATTTTCTGGCCTCAACCGTGAATCTCCCGCCAGACCAGCCCTTCGTCCTCTTCGAGCACAACGTGGAGACGATGATATGGCGGAGGTATGCCGAGCAGGCCGGTGATCCCATCCGGCGGTCGTTCTTTCGCAGCCAAGCGCACCGGATTCAGGCCTACGAAACTGCCGCTTGCCGGCGAGCGACCCACGTCATCACAGTCTCGGATGCCGACGCGGAATTGCTGCGCGAGATGTGTGGAGGTTCCCACATCTCATCGGTTCCAACCGGAGTCGATGCCGCGTATTTTTCGCCGCCCTCGATACCCGAGGCCAAACTCGCCTGCGATCTCTTATTTACGGGCTCGATGGACTGGATGCCGAACATCGACGGCGTGCTTTGGTTCGTAAAGGAGGTGCTGCCCTCGATCCGGCGAAGGCTGCCACTCTGCTCTTTCACCATCGCCGGCCGCCGGCCCGTGGCGGCTATCCGTGCGCTCGAATCCGTCGATCCGCTGATTCGAGTCACCGGGACAGTCGCCGATGTTCGATCGTATTTATGGTCCGGACGAGTCTCGGTCGTTCCACTTCGCGTGGGAAGCGGCACGCGGCTGAAGATCTACGAATCGATGGCCGCCGGAATTCCGGTCGTCTCGACAACCATCGGCGCGGAGGGCTTGAACGTGTCTGCACCGGAGAACATTCGCATCGCGGACACTCCCAGCGGCTTCGCCAGCGCGTGCCTGGAATTGCTGGAAGATCAACCCATGCATGACAACCAGGCGGTCGCAGCCGCGCGTCTCGTACGCGAAAACTTTTCGTGGGAGACAGTAGCCGCGCGCTTCGAAGAGATACTCAAGACATGCGCCGACAATCGTCGCACGCACACTTCCCGCACGAGCACCTCTCAAAGGTGAATTGGCCCGGCCCCGTTTCCGCGAGTCAGGTGACTCAACGGGAAGTTGCTGGCAAACGGCTCCAACAAGCAGCTCAGATGCGGAGATGCTGCAAAGATGTAGTTCGAGGTTCCCGAGAAAAAACCGGCGTGTTCGAAAGCTCGGCGCCAACTCCGATGAGATTGGTTGCTGACGATTAAATCTACTTCCTGCTCCTCAAGAAACCGGCTGGCCGCATGAACGACATAATCCTCATCTCCCGGTAGCGCCAAACAATCCACGATGGTCCCCACGCGCAGGTCGCCGAATTGCTTGTGCTCGTGCATGGAAGTCGCGACCACGACGGCCCAGCCACAGGGTCCGGAACCTGAATCGACCACCAGGCGAAAAAAACGAGAATCGCTTGCTGGATAGCGGAGGCGCAGGATCTCGCTGTCTCGACAGGGCAGCAGGGCATAGGCGTCGCGGGCTCGCTCCTGAATTTCGTCAACGATTTCGTCAACCTCGTTTCCGAAGTCACGGACAACTGACACGTTGAAGCTCTTTGCGGGTCGCCGCATCCGAAGGTGCTGAGTGCCTGAGATTAAGAGGGATCCGACCCCACCCCACCCGCCCGTATCCAAAGCAAAATTCAACCCCGGGTGCGTCCGCAAGCAAACCAGTTCGTGCAAGACGCGGCCGGGTCGCAGGCAACGGAAATAAAACGAGGTCGTCGCCAATGACCAATTTCGCGCGTTCAGCATGCGAGGCAGAGGGCGATCAAGACAGCCCATGCCGAGGGAGTACAGCAGCGTGTTCTTCTGGAGTGCGTGCTGGAGCATCGAGCTCCCCACTCCCTTGCACTCGCGATTGATTAAGCCCTCGGAAACGGGAAGGCGGAAATGACAAACGTGGCGCATCTGTCCGCCCACAATCCATCGCTCGTGCGTCAACAGGTACGCGCCGCGCACGGTCGCCCCTTCCACAACCAGATGATGTTCCTGATGAAGAGTGCCGTTTGGTTTGATGGAAAACTGCTGCCTCGGCTCTTCTGGGAACCGCAGTTCACTATCCAATCCGCCTGCAACCAGGCGATCGTTGAACTGACGGACAGACCCGATCCAATCGCGAGTGTAAGGGATGATCTCCAGGCCTTGCGCGACACCGATCGCCTCGTGAAGGTGAATACCCAGCCGCGCCCAATTGGCCGCATCTACGGCAGAACTAGTTGCGCGATATGCCCTCAAGATGCACCAACTCTCGGTGTGCGGCCTCTTACAACGCTCTTGCAAAGCTCGGCGAGTATCGTGACGCTTGCCCGATCACTGAATCGGGGGGGACCGCATTATGTGCGATTAGCGGTCAGTTGTCAACGCGCCGGCGGGGGTATGTCGTTAGCACATGATATGTCCGGTTGAGATAGCAAGTGAAGTGACCGCTTTGCAGGCGGCGAGGGTAGGAGAACATGGAAGGTATGTTTTCTTACACGCAGGCCGCGACGGAGCGGACGATGAAG
>Ga0193751_1001303_pt1 | contig 16245 bp, 12 predicted proteins | sample L1c2metaG_FD_143050 | JGI IMG/M metagenome (GOLD analysis project Ga0193751, IMG submission 143050) | Soil microbial communities from a riparian zone of the East river system, Colorado, United States - L1c2 | ecosystem: Environmental > Terrestrial > Soil > Riparian zone | place: USA: East River... | reverse complement strand
TGCGCTGCTTCGCCGAAGCCGAGACGATTCGTCCCCCGGAAAACGACGATGCCCTTCTTCGCTGGAATCGATGCGCCCGCCTGCTGCAAGGTCATCCTGGCTTTCAGGAAGAGAAAGAGTCCGAAGCATTTGACGCCTTCGATAGCTCACCAGTCTGAAGCTACTTGTCTGAACGAATTGACGCCCCTCCCATTGGTCGAGAACTGTCGTTCAGTAACTATCGTTCTGTCCTCGATTCGCTTCTTCCCTCGGCCACGGCCTACGCGGGAATCAATCGAATCGTATGAACAAACGCCAGCGCGACAACGCACAGGGTGTAAGTTTTTCCATACAGATCATGGATGGCCCTCCCTACAGGAGCCTCACAAGTGCTTCAAAATCTTAGGCCTGGAAGCAGTTATATTCGCAGAGTCTGCCGTCCGTCTCGGCAGCATACTTGCCCTATGGTTAAGCATCATGATCAACGACGTCGATCGCGACCGCATTCGTGAACTGTGCTCTCTGATCGCAGTGGAACAGGATCGCCAGAAGCTCCTACAGCTTATCGAGGAGCTAAGCCTCGTCCTTGGCGCGAAAGACGAAGGCCTCAAAATTAAGCAGCTTGGCGATTGATAAAGAGTTGTATCCTTGCGGAATTCAGTCCGTCGTCATGAACGAGCGCTCCGTCGCGGACGTAGTTTGCGGGCAGCCAGTTCTCTCAGCCGATTCGTGTGCTCCCGAAGAGCTTCTCTGAGTCGTTGCATTACTTCGTTAGAATCCGCGGAGTCAGGCGCGGCCAGAGCTTTGGCACACAATTCGCGGATTCGATCTTCCAGACGACGAGAGGGCACCAGAATCCAACGTCCCAAGCAATAGGAATGTCCAAGAGTCTCACATCGGGAGTGTTTGTTCGATACAGCATTCAATGTAGGCGCGCACCCGTGACAAAACCGTTCCGGGCTGGGTGTACACGGCTCGCGGCACTCGGCTCGCGGCACTCGGCCCTCGTCCACCTGCCTACTTCATCCCCCTAACCACATACACTTGCGACAGCGTCCGCACGTAGAGATAGGCATACGCACCTCCCTCGCCAGACCGGTAAGACCCGGGAACGCTCTCGGCTCCCGCTGCCAAGCCTTCCCCATACGTTCTCCACAACTCCATTTTGCCTGTCCCTGTATTCACCCGATAGACGTTTCCGATCTTCTCGCGCCGGCGGGGCACGGCGTACACGGATTCCCCATCCGGCGACCAGCCACTCACGCGGTACTTCTCGTCCAGTCCCGGGATCAAACGCAGGACGCTCCCGTCCAGCCGCCATATCCCCCATTTTCCATCCTGTTCCAACACCACCGTGCTCCGTCCATCCGGGGACGGCACGACGCCGCCCACACCCTCCGGAGTGATTGGCCGCGAATCGCCATTGCTCACTTCGATCACGTAGTCGCGCGCACCGTGTCCGGCCTCGATCCCACTCGCCAGCAGCTCCTTGCCTCCAGCCAACCAGCGCACTCTCTGATAGCTCACGTTGTAGTGCGTCAACTGCCTTGCCTGGCCCGCTCTCGTCGGCACCAGGATGAGCGGCCCCCCCTTCGCCGGCTGCGTGATCACCCACTTGGCATCCGGAGAAACCGCCAGGCTGACTCCCTCGCCAATGCGCACCGGAGGCGACCCGTCGGTATCGCGCAGAAATACCGTGTAATTCGGTCCGCCACCATCGCCTTCTTCGTCGAATAAAACCTTTCGGCCGTCCGGCGTTAGATCACTCAGAATCGACCAACCGAACCACCCCAGTTCCCGCTCCTCTTTTCCACCGGGCGGCACGCCACGAATCCCGATGCGCCGCTGACTGGTCACCATCAGCGCCACTCCGTTCCGCAAGTCTTCCAGCCACATTCCTCCCGGCACGTTAGTGATCGTTCGCAGCTTGCCCGATAGCGTTACCGCCTTCGGGTTTCCGGCGTTCCCGCTGTTGGAGGCCGTAAACCAGATTTCATCCCCCGCCGGCGACCAGACCACGCCCTGCAGTGTGGACCAACCCGAAGAAAGTATCTTCTCACTGCCCGTGCCATCCGAGGCAATCACCGCGATCGAACCTTCGTCGTCGCCGTTCGCATTTTGATGATCGGCAAACGCCACCCACTTCCCGTCCGGCGATATCTTCGGATGACTGATCCAGTTAATGCCGTCGAACAGCACCTTTCCAATCGGAAACTCCAAACGCCAGTGACCGTTCTCCTGCATATAGCGGACCACCGCCATACTCTCGCCGTCCGCCCCCCAGTCCGCGTCCTGCACATTGTCCAACACTTCCCGCGGAGTCCCCCCGCTCAGTGGAATCCGCGCCAGCGTTCCCGCCTGCGCATAACCGCCGAGGCTCACCCCGTTGAGACGCACCGCCAGCTCTCCGCTCTTCGATACTGATAACAGATCCGCGTCCTTCACCCCGAGTTCGCGCGCGCCATGGTCGTCCGCGCGCCCCATATACAACTCGTGTTTGCCGCCGTCCCACGAAGCGCTGTACACAATGCTACCGTCCGGCGTAAATCGCGCATTCCCGATTGAACCTGTGCGAAACGTGATCGGTTGGTACTCGGGCAGAGGCGCGTGCGCGCTGCCTCGGCCCAACCACCAGCCGATCCCCATCATCACAGCCGCCAGCCCCAGCGCTCCGGCCAGTCCAAACAGTTGGCTGCGCGATGCAACTCTCTTCCGCGCAGTCGTTTTCTCTGACGTTGTTTCCGCCGTCCCAGTCTCTGCAACAGCCGACTGCGCGCTCGTCGTCTGCGTCAATGTTTCCAGGTCGAACGCCAGATCTCCCGCCGACTGAAAACGCCGTGCCGGATTTTTCTCCAGACAATGCCGCACCATCCGTTCCAACGCCGGAGGAACACTGCGCGCCGTTTCCGAAAGCTCGGCGGGCTCTTCTTTCAGAATCGCGCTCATCGTATCGGCCGAAGTTTCTCCCCGAAACGCTGGCTGGCCCGAAATCATCTCGTAAAGAATCGACCCAAACGAAAAAATGTCCGACCGATGGTCCGCCGCTTTTCCCCGCACCTGCTCCGGCGACATATACCCCACCGTCCCCATAATCTGTCCCGGCTCGGTGTTCACCTGCACCGTCGGCGCTTCCGCACCCGCACCCGTTTCCGGACGCGTCAGCTTCGCCAGACCGAAGTCGAGAATCTTCACGCGATCGTCGTGGGTCAAAAACAAATTTTCCGGCTTCAGGTCGCGATGCACGATTCCCCTGTCATGCGCCGCTGCCAATCCCCGCGCCACCTGCAGCGCGTAGTCAATCGCCTTCCGGCTCGAAAGCGGTCCGCTCCTGATCCGCTCCCGCAGCGTTTGTCCTTCGAGCAACTCGGAAACAATATAGGGAGCGCCGCGCTCCTCCCCAATATCGAAAATCGAAAGAATGTTCGAATGATTCAGTGCCGCCGCCGCCCGAGCTTCCTGCACAAACCGCTGCAGCCGCTCCGCATCCGCCGAGTAAGACGTGGGCAGAACCTTGATGGCCACAATGCGATCAAGCCGTGAATCCCAAGCCCGATACACCTCGCCCATTCCGCCAGCACCTAATAAGGACTGGATGTCGTAGGGACCGAGTCTTGTGCCTGAAGTGAGTGCCATCTGAAGCTGTGGATTATATCGGACTCGATGGTGACCACGTTACCGCTCAAAACGGGCAAGCGTTCCCACGAGCCGCGTTTCAGTGCTATAGTTCCTACCCGTGCATAGGTTGCCGACACCTTTAGTGTGGGGAGGAGGTTTCGGCCGGGAGGCAAAAATGGGAAGCAGGCGATTCTTGGGTTTCATGGGCAGGGTTCTAACGATTTCCGCGGCAGTGGCGATCCTCGCGAGCGCCGCCTGGGCGGCAGTTCCCCAGATCATCTACAACTTCACAGGAGATGACGACGGTGAGTACATCGACTCTGACTTGGTAATCGACGGCGCGGGCAACCTCTATGGTACGTCCGTGCTGGGCGGCGATTTCGGCTCAGGCACGGTCTTTCAGCTGACGCCTTCCGGAAACGGCTGGACTCACACCGTGCTCTACAGCTTCCATGGTGGCGCCGACGGAGGAGAGCCTTACAAGGGTGTCACGCTTGACAGCCAGGGCAACCTCTACGGCACCGCCGTTACCGGAGGCGGTGGATCTTGTGAGGGCGGTTGCGGCGTGGCCTACAAGTTGACTAACTCCGGCGGAGTCTGGACCCAGACCGTGATTCATACTTTCACCGGCGGCAATGACGGATACGGACCGGGAACCGGCCTAACCCTTGGATCACACGGCATTCTCTACGGGATGACTCCGACCGGCGGAGCGAACGGTCAGGGCGTCATTTTCCTCCTGAGTCCGATGCCAAACGGCACCTGGAACCTGAAAGTGATCCATGCCTTCACCGGAGGGACCGATGGCGCAGGCGGCTCGGCAGGCCGCTTGCTTCGTTATAAAGGGGGCCTCTACGGCGTGACCACAACGGGCGGCGCAAATGGAAAGGGCGTTGCCTTCAGGCTTACCCACCCCACAGGAGGCTGGCAGTTCACCACACTTTACCAGTTCCAGGGTCAACCCGACGCTGGATTTCCCTACGGCGCTTTGACGCCGGACGGCCAGGGCAATCTCTATGGCACAACCTACTACGATGGAGCAAATAATCTTGGTTCCGTATATCAACTCGCTCCCCAACCCGACGGCACATGGAAAGAAAGTGTGCTCTACAGCTTCAAAGGCGGACTAGACGGAAGCAATTCCATCAGCAACGTCGTCTTTGCCAAGACTGGAGCTATGTACGGCACGACCAGTGCTGGTGGTGCGAGTTGTAATTGCGGCGTCATTTTCAAATTGACTCCTGGCGCTAACGGAATGTGGAGAGAGTATGTGACCCATCGCTTCACGGGCGCTCCCGACGGAGCGTTTGCGTACAACGGAATGGTGGGTGATTCAGCAGGCAACTTCTACGGCCCAACCAAACAAGGTGGTACCTCGGACGACGGCATAATTTACAAGTTCACGCCATAACCGCTTGCGGAAAAACTCACGTAGGGACAGCCGCCCTCAGCTGTCCAGCGAGCGAAGCTCGCCAAAACTACCCGCCCACATGCAAAGGGCTGCTGCTGGGTGGCCCGCTCCCTGCGGGTTAATCGCAAGGGGCGGGTGATGGCATCGTTCACGCGGTCGCTTCGTCGTAACCGCATCTTCATCACGTCTGCATCATTTACCAGAATTTTCCCCATCCGCTCAAGCAGTGTTAGACGAGAAACATTCTGCATAGAGGCTTAACAGAGCGCTCTTGAAAGACTCTATCCGACCGTCGCGGTGGCGGGCCGACGAACTGCTGGCATTGTGAGAATCCGTTTTACGCGGTCGGAGGTCAGGCCTTCATCCGGCGCACGCTCATTTGCGGCGCACGTGGCGTGAAAGGCAAAGCCCATTATGCGATCACTGTGGCCCCTGGATTGATTCGGTCGCCGTTCGGAGAAGGCCCGTGTGATACGCCCGACGTTGATGTGGCCCACTCGCCAAAACTCACCGACTCCGGACTGCAAGTTCTTCTTGGTAGCGCTCGTACCAACGCAGGATCGTCTGAATAGCCGCGTTTTTGAGAATCCGATCTGCTCGCCGAAGAGAGTAGGCACGGCTCTTTCTGACTCCAGCGAAGTTGGCGGTGTAGGGAACGATGCGATCGGCTTCAGGATTTGCCGGAATGTGCCGCCACACGGCGGAAAGATGCAGTGCCGAAATTCTAAGTATCCTAATTTCTGATTTTTTCCTCCGCGAGTCCTCGGAAGCCTTGGAACGATTCACTGCTTTCTCCAAGTCGCTTGTGACGGAACCGGTGCTGACCCGGATCGATTCTAGACCTTTCGAGAGACGTTCCACTTCCACGTAGAGGGAGTCTCCGTCGAGTGATTTGATCAGAAGAACCAGGCCGGCTTGATGGGAGTTGCCAATACCGGAACGAGCGAGCTTCCCGCAGGAGGAGGTAAAGATCGGGGCCGCGAAGGTGATGAGGAACGTGTGGATCTCATCGGCAGACCTCTTCGGCGCCGGCTTCGCTCGCTCAAGAACGCGGATGGCTCGCGGCACTGCTAGGGGGAGGTGCATCGGGACGTGACCGCTCAACCGAGATGCGATGCGTTTGAGCAGTGCGCGATTCAGCGGCGAGCTTGCGAGGACAGGTGTCTTATTCATCGGGGTTGCTTTGGGAGGGTGCGGAACCCCGCCTGCCACGTGCCATGAAACGCCGTGGGGCGGTTTGCGACAAAATCATCGAAGGACACGGTGATCTTGTCGTCGGGGTGCATGGGATCAGCGATGAGGACGGTGCGGTCGTTGCCATAACCGTAGATGGAGATAGCATGGCTGACAGCGGCGAGCTCGTCGAGCGCGACCTGGACCACGATGGGGCGCTGCCGGTCGATCTCCGCAACGACCTGTTCGAAGGTCATGGAGCGTCCCGTATCGTCCCTGGCGTGGCCCACCTGATCCAAGACCGACGGTAAACTCATTGGTGCATTGCAGGGTGAGCTGGGATCTTGCTTGCAGTTGCACTGGGAGCCCGAGGGGACTCCGAGTACGATGTCAACGACATCACGCTGACTGGGTGCGTCAGGATCGTTGTAGCACTTGCAGACAGCCGAGGCTACAGCTGCCCAGCACCACTCCGAGCATATCTGTTGCTCGATGGTGAAGTTCAATGGGTTCACAGCACGCTCATGGCTTGGTAAAGGTAAAGGCAAATCCGAAGCCTACAGTACGCGAGGTCCTGATGAGGCCGTCAAGGGACGTGATGCCGGGCGGAACCTTGTCTCCTTCTTTAAAGCCACCGGCCAACTCGTTCTTGGAACCAATTTCGGGTCCGACAGTGATGTACATAGTGCGCCACACGGCGATGCTGATGCCGGGAAGGAACCTTACGGGAGAAGCGGCCGTCTGATTCTGGAGACTCCCTCCGACGCCGAGGCTTCCGTAGAGGCCGACTCCGTGGTGTTCCCAGTCATGGAGCCGAACATGCACGACAGCCAAAGCGACAGGAGTGATCTTGGAATCGTTGGTCGTACCAAAAGTGTCGACTGTCCCTCCAGCGCCATCAGAACTCTTGACGATCGCGAACTGTTTTTGTTCTATGGTATCGAACCCAACACCGGCGGAAACGGCAAACGGGGTGGAGCAAGTGACCGTAACGAAAGCAGCTTGTGCCTTGATGGTTGGGGGTCCTCCGTCTAGTGTGGGAGTAAGGTCGCCTGTGACAATGTTCACGGTCGTGTTTGACGTCTGGTTGAAGAGAGCACCGCACTTGAGATCCTTGTGCGCATAGAAGCCCGTAACCTTGACGTCCTTTATGGTGTCCGGGTCGAGGTCGGTGGTGAGACCGCGCACGGCGAAGAGGTAGTTCCAGTAGGCAACCGTGGCGACTTTTTTCTTAAGAGCTGTCACGTTGTCACTGGTGCTAGTCAAAGAGGTGGCGGTCTGGAGGTCAGCGTCGATCAGACCCTTGAGCGGCGTGTAGATGCTGTCTTTGCACTTCGCATACCAGTTGCCCCAACTGACGGCGCCAGTGGCCGTGTCGCAGTCGAACGTCGTGAGAGCGCCACCAGGGTAATCCAAGGGAAGGCGCGCGAGTTTGTCTTCCAAGGACTGTGCGAGCGAGAGATATATATTGGACTGAGTGTCGCTTACGTCCGTAGGTGTAAAGGTGGTCTTTGAGGTGTTAGCGGTCTTGAGGTGGCCCTGGAGAAGCTTATATCCATTCTTCACGCCAGTTTCCGCGTCAACGCCGGTAAGAGGTGCGGTGGCTCCTCTCAAGGCGGTGATGTCGTCGATCACAACGTTTTGTGCCTGCAGAGCCTTCGCATAATTCGCCTTCACAGTGTCTAGGGCCGTCTTAAGGGTTTTTTCCGCTGCATTGATTTTGACTATTTCGGCCAGCAGGTTGTCGCTTTGCAGATCGAAGTGAATAGGGGCTGCCGCGACCGCGCCGCCGGTACCAGGGCCGCCGAGAACAACCTTTGAGAGGTCAGGCCCGTTCACGATTGTCGTGGCCGACTGTAGGCCAACGAATTGCTGTACAGGATTGTAGAAGACCTCAACGCAGACAGGACCTTCATACGTTCGACCGGTGTCCGAGATGTTTCCGCTGAAATCGACGTAGAAACGTACGACGTTCTTCTTCGGATCACATGGGCCTGAGAGCGGGTCTCCGGTGTTCGCCGACGGCGCAGCAGCACGAGCGGGCTGCGCAGGGGGTCCCTGTCCGGCGGCCGCCAACGGCAACGCGGCGGTCAGCAGTCCAAGGCACAAAACCAAACATTGCAGACGAGAACGGCGGTGAATGGTAGCAGTCTCCTTCTCGGTGACGGTTCCAATGTTCTTCAATGGAAAACCGGACTTTCCAACCAGATTCTTAGCCGATACGCACGTCATTTGCCCTCCATTTACGAAACAAGAACGCATTCGGTTTCGCGATCACGACTTGAGCTGCACTGCGTTTGGCGCAGCAATGAAGACGACGCTCATGGCTCCGGCGAGGATCTTTTTGTTCACCACTAATTGACTCTCCTTTCGAGTTACTGGCCGTTCCAACGACTCGGCCGTTTCTTCTGACTGACCTGACGGTGCAACATGAGATCGCAAAACACAGAACGAAAGCCGCTGCCTATATCCTTCCCGTGGATTGATGAATGTCTGTTCCGTCGTCCGATAACAGCGGCTGTGATTTAAGCTTCTAGCCACCTTGGGACCTTATTACGCGTCAGCCTCCTAATCTCGATCTCCTTGCATAAACCGTCAAAACGATTGGCGGACGGAGAGACACTCGCAAGCAAATGCGAAAGCGCACGAGCGCACGTAGCCGTCTCACAGCTGAGTTTGCAGGGAAGTCGGCGAGTAGAAGCCCCTTCGAATGTGAGGCTAAGTTAGCGCTTCACTCTTCTGATCGCCGAGATTGGCGATCAATATACGACTTAGAAGCTTGGAATGTCAACGCCTAACGGAAGCGAGTGTCATACCACAATAGAAATGTCCCCGTCTTCTCCACAATAGAAATGTCCCCTGAGTTGTAGTGTCACCATGCTGGAGAAAAGCTAGTAGTGCGCATGTTTCGATAGCCTCGTCTCCAGGGATGACGTGGCGGATGGGCCACCCCGGCCGGCGTTCGCTTTGAAGCGTCGGCGAGAAACCGAGAAATGCGGATTCACTCGTGGCGGGGATTAGGTGCACCCACCTCTTGCGATGGTGCCGCAAGGAGTGGACCACCCGCGACGCGCGGCACTAAGTTGGGGTGGACAGCCGGGGACGCCCGTCTCTCTCCACAAGCAAAAAGCCCCACTCTCGCGAGCAGGGCCTTTGATCTAACTGAAAGCTGACAGCTGATGGCTGACAGCTCCTTAGTACATTCCGTCCATGCCGCCGCCGTGGCCGCCGCCTGCTGGAGCACCCTTCTTCTCTTCCGGGATCTCCGCCACCAGCGCTTCGGTCGTCAGCATCAGCGCCGCGATCGAGCCTGCGTTGGTCAGTGCCGTGCGCACCACCTTCGTCGGATCGAGCACGCCCGCCTTGACCAGGTCTTCGTAATCGCCGGTCAGTGCGTTGTACCCGAAGTTGTTGTCCTTCGAGTCGTTGATCCTGCCGATCACGATTGCACCTTCTTCGCCGGCATTCTCGGCGATCTGGCGCAAGGGCTCGGTGATGGCGCGCTTCACGATGTTTACACCGATCTGCTCGTCACCTTCCAGCTTCAGTCTTTCGAGAGCCGGAACGCAACGCGCCAGAGCGACGCCGCCGCCGGGGACAATGCCTTCCTCGACTGCTGCACGGGTTGCGTGCATTGCATCTTCTACGCGGGCCTTCTTCTCTTTCATTTCGGTTTCGGTAGCGGCTCCAACTTTGATCACCGCGACGCCACCGACCAGCTTCGCCAACCGCTCCTGCAATTTCTCGCGGTCGTAGTCGCTGGTGGTTTTGTCGATCTGGCTGCGAATCTCTTTCACGCGGCCTTGCACATCACCCGGCTTGCCTTTGCCTTCGACGATGGTCGTGTTGTCCTTGTCGATGGTGATTTTCTTGGCCTGTCCGAGATCGGCCAGCTGAACGTTCTCCAGCTTGATCCCGAGATCTTCCGTGATCGCCTTGCCGCCGGTCAAAGTTGCGATGTCCTGCAGCATGGCCTTGCGGCGATCGCCGAAGCCCGGAGCCTTGACGGCCGAGACTTGCAGCGTGCCACGAAGTTTGTTCACGACCAGAGTCGCTAGCGCTTCGCCTTCCACATCCTCTGCGATGATCAGGAGCGGCTTGCCGCCCTTGGCGATCTGCTCCAGCAACGGCAGCAGGTCTTTCATCGAGCTGATTTTCTTTTCGTGGATCAGGATGTACGCGTTCTCCTGCACCGACTCCATGCGCTCCGGATCGGTGACGAAGTACGGGGACAGATAGCCGCGATCGAACTGCATGCCTTCGACCACGTCCAGCTGCGTTTCGAGAGTCTTCGACTCTTCGACGGTGATGACGCCGTCTTTGCCGACCTTCTTCATAGCTTCGGCAATGATCTTGCCGATGGTCTCGTCGTTGTTCGCCGAGATGGTGCCCACTTGGGCAATCATCTCGCCGGTGACGGGCTTGGAGAACTTGTCGAGTTCACCTTTGATGCGAGTGCCTTCCTTGTCGAGGCTGCCGCAAATTGCGATGACGGCCTTCTCGATGCCGCGCTTCATCGCCATCGGATTGGCGCCAGCAGCTACGGTCTTCACGCCCTCGCGAAAAATCGCCTGGGCCAGAACGGTTGCAGTGGTGGTGCCATCGCCGGCGACGTCCGAGGTCTTCGAAGCAACTTCGCGGACCATCTGGGCGCCCATGTTCTCGATGCCGTTGGGCAGTTCAATTTCCTTGGCTACGGTGACGCCGTCCTTGGTGATGGTCGGCGAACCGAATTTCTTTTCGATGACAACGTTGCGGCCCTTGGGGCCAAGTGTGACCTTCACAGCGTCAGCCAGCAGGTTGACGCCGCGGAGAATGGCCTGTCGCGACTCTTCTCCATGAACAATTTGCTTTGCCATACTTTTCAGCTCCTAAATGAAATTTTGGTGCAGGCAGTGCCTGCGAAACTTTGTGACTAGGTCTCAGGTGTCAGGTGTCAGGTGTCAGCGTTCGACTGTCAACTGATGGCTGATAGCTGAGAGCTGACAGCTACCGGCGCGATCCGGCGTGTTCCTTCTTTGCCGAAGTGGTGGCGCCGCTCAGCACGCCAAGTACTTCTTCTTCGCGCATGATGATGAAGTCCTCACCATCGATTTTGATTTCGGTGCCGGAATACTTGCCGAACAGAATGCGGTCGCCTTCTTTCACGTCGAGCGGCCGAACCTTGCCTTCTTCGCTGATCTTGCCTTTGCCGGCGGAGATGACTTCTCCCTCCTGCGGCTTGTCTTTCGCGGAGTCGGGAATAATGATCCCGCCGCGGGTGGTATCGGCTTCTTCGACCCGACGGACCAGGATGCGGTCATGCAGCGGGGTAAATTTAGTTGCCATAGTTGCGTACTCCTTTCAAGAGTCGGTTAAGCTAGGTTTGGGATTGCCTGAGAGTCATTGCCTGAAAGTCAAGGATTATTAGCACTTGAGTGTTACGAGTGCTAATTATAGGAATGTGAGTAGGCGGTTGTCAAGCGTTGCTGCGGAATAATGTGCAAGTTGTGTTGAATCAGTCGGTTATGTCGGTATTGTATTGTATTACTGGCAGGGTTCTCGGCGGCTTTAGATTTGAGGCAACGATGCTTTAATCTGCGGCCTTCGAATCGCTGATGGCGTCCGCATACTTCTTGGCGAGGAAGGCCATTCTGACTCGGATTTCCTCTTGGTCTTCTCTTATGACGGCCTGGAGAACGGCAACGAGATCTCGTTCCTTCTGAGGATCCTTCTCATTGGCAATGTCTCGACAGAGCTGGCGCAAGAGATCGACGTTGTACACGAAGCTAGTCCTCCCCAAATAGGAACATTTTCTTACAAGGCGAAGCTGAGGGGAATACAGGAATATCTGTATGGTATCGAACAGAGGTTGTAGCCCCTGGTCACGGCTGGCTGCGCCGTCCATGGCGCTTGCACACTCCAACACCACTCGAGAAACAGGCCTCACTGCATTTGGAGGCGGTGGATCCCTGTGGACGGAAGAGGAAGAACATTGATCTGCGATTTCCTGAAAAGCTTCTACCCTGTGCCAGTCTCGTTTCACAACAGTAACGGGCACCTTAGCGATTGCCGCCGAACCACTGGTCGGGCCAGTGCTTGGGGGCCCGGGTCAATGCGTGTAATCGCGATTTATCAACAACAAATCGAAGAACAAAAAGACACCTACACCGCAGTCACTTCCTGCGCACCTCCAGAAAAGCGGGTGGCAGGCGCTGAAAGCCCGGTGTTTCGCAGGCCAAATCACGAATGAAACGAAGCGTCCCGTCACTATCCTGAAAAGCCATGCCAAAGTCCTTCGAAGCCCCCTTGAATTCTCCCCAGCCAGAGGGGCGGATTCTTCCTGCTTGGCTTCGGAGGCTGCTGGCAAGATGAGTGTAATGGGGATTTTTGGTCAACGACCAGTCTCGGAGAGTCAACGCACCCCTGAAGACTCGTTCCTTTTGAAGCGGTTTTCCTTAGATCGCCAGCTGTCACATCCAACCTGCGCGGGCTTCGCTGCAACAAACGAGTGCTAAGTCGGGGCTTCTTGGTCACACCTGGTCGCTCCAACGGTTCTGCAAAGGAGCTGAGCCAATGACCACGCATTTACTCAATTCTGCCCACATCGCGCCACTTGTTCGTCGGAAGGTAGTACTGGCTCTTTGCCTGCTGCTGCCCTGTACGTTAGGGCTGAGCTTCTCCGCGGCTGCTCAAGAAGTCACCTACATCACTTTCGATCCTCCCGGCTCGACCTTCACCCAACCCTACAGCATCAACCGCGAAGGAGCCATCACTGGATACTACGATGACGCGCACAACAAGTCCCACGGCTTTCTGCGCGCTCGCAACGGCACGATCACCACCTTCGATCCTCCCGGCTCCATCGATACCATACCGCAAAGCATTAACCGGGCTGGCGCGATCACGGGGACCTACATTGACGCGCAGGGCAACAGACATGGCTTCCTTCGCGCACGCGACGGCAGCTTCACCACCTTCGATCCTCCGGGCTCTGTTTACACCTTGGCCACAGCCATTAACGCGAGGGGAGAAATTGCGGGATACTATCAGGACTCGACCGCCACCCATGGCTTCCTGCGCTCTCGCCATGGCGCCTTCACGACGTTCGATGCTCCGGGTTGCTGCACGGAACCGAACAGCATTAACCAGGAAGGAACCATCAGTGGATTCTACTTCGACTATTCCGGGAATGTTAGTCACGGCTTCCTGCGCGCACGCGGCGGCACGATCACCAGCTTCGATGCTCCGGGCGCCGCCGCGACCGTGCCGCAAAGCGTTAACCGGTTTGGCGCGATCGCGGGATACTACGCTGACGCGCAGTACGTGAATCATGGCTTCTTGCGCGCTCCCGACGGCACCCTCACCACGTTCGATCCTCCCGGTGCAGCGAACACGGACCCCACAGGCATCAATCAGGCAGGGTACATCACGGGAGACTATAGTTACGCGAACGGTGCTACAGCGTACGGCTTCCTGCGCTCTCCCGACGGCACCTTCATCACGTTCGATCCTCCTGGTTCGGTGCTGACCGAACCCGCAAGCATCAACTCTGCAGGGGCAATCACGGGATGGTACCAGGACGCGAACTTTATCGAGCACGGCTTCCTGCGCATTCCCGATCATCGCGAAGAAGAGTGAGCAAAGAGACAGCAAACAAGCGAAGATGAGCAGCAATATTAAGAATGGGTCGGTCGGGGAAATGTTTTGACCGCCGTGGGTGGAACTACCGTCGCCAAACGGCTGAAGAAACTTAACTATTGAGAACAGCGTCTACACTCGTTGAGAATTGGCTGACCCCCAAAGGGTCAATGAGTGAAATCGCGATATTTCGACAGTTGTCAGCGGAATCTATCGTGGGCGGACTTGGAGGATTTTCAGGACTACCCAAACCAGCACCATCACCCAGTGTAGACCCCTAAGGCGCTCTTGATTATCCGTCGGGGTAGCGGACTTTGCAGTCAGCAGAAGCAAGCCAGACGGCAATGAGATGAGAGCAAAACCGCCCATGGAAATCTTGTCGCTGAGCAACAGCGGATGCGGCCAACGAAACCAACACGTGATTATTGAAAAGACCGGGAAAAGTGCAAAGAAGACCGCAAAATAGAACATGTAAAACCGCTGGCTCCGGGGCGCTGGCCGAGGTGGAATCTCATCGAACACGACTAGAGCATTCTCGCAGGTCTTCGCCAGCTTGCACCATAACTGTCGTAACCAGGCGTTTACACTCAGAACCCGGTCAATGACTGAAACGCCGATGTTTCGCCAGCAATCGGGTATGCGAACCTGAGGACGCTAGTTTTGCTTGGTTCTCTATTAGACTAATCGACCTTTAGCGCTTTGGAACGCGGACGAATGCACTGCTCAGAATGCAATCCACCCGTGCCAATCCGGATGCTCAGTCATCCACTGAGAGTGTCGTTGCCGGAGCGCCGGAAATATCGGGGATTGTGAACCAACAAAAAGCCATTTGAGCTCCGGCTCATTGCTGAGATGAATAACATAAGCCGTGCTGTCCTGCTCTTCGACTGCGACGCGATCAAGCGGGCATTCCTCGACAAGACGGCTCACCTCCGAAGAGCTGACGAGTCTGGGCGGCAAAGAATTAACGAACGCTTGTCCAACCACTGTCGTGTCCGAAACGGCTTTGACCAATTCCCTCAGATCCACCGTTTCGATGACAAAGCCACCCGATCGACCGTTCGGCATTTTGCACTCCTGCGTAGTGCCCGCATTATGCATGAACCATTGCCAAGGTTGAACGGTAATTGACGAAAACAGGCGTAGCCGTTGAAAAACTCTTTTTAGGGAATTTCAACTAGCGAAATTCCTTCGTAAGTTATGGAATGTTCGTCGGCCCTAGACACTTAAATGATCCCGCCGCCCGATTTTTTCATCACATCCATCAGTGAGCACTATCACAGACACCCATCCTGCCCCATGCGAAAATATGCACCTGAATTGGGACAGTGACGCAATGAGCCGCTCAAAGCAGCGGTCGTTCCCCGCTGCCCATCAGCATCTTCACCGTTCTTTGAAAATTGATCAGCTAAGTCCTTGGTTGTGAAATGTTCTATGTATAACTCCTTAAGAGTCAAAGATTTAGAGCGCCAACATCGCCTAACTCTCTGATTCCAAAAGATCGAGAAAGATTTTTTTTCCATACTAGCGGGATGGAATTCATATCACTTCATACACCAAACAGGAGCTGAAAAATGCCTTCATATCCAGTAAGTATTCGTCGTTGTCAGCACATTAAAGTCAACGGGACACAGTGTGGATCGCCCGCCCTCCGCAATGAAAAGCATTGTCACTTTCACCACTTGTGGTTTCAGAAGCAACTCGATGTCAACAAGTTTGTCCCCGAGCGCCTGGCGATAACCTTGCCCACCCTCGAGGATGCGAATTCCGTGCAAGTTGGGCTGACCGAGGTCATGCGCTTGATCATCCACGGCCTGCTTGATCACCGCACCGCCGCCTTGCTCCTGCGTGCACTGCGTACCGCAGCCATCAACCTGAGATACACATCACTCGAGCCGGAACATCCGACCCTGGTGGTGATTGATAGCGAGTGCGTGGAGCAGCGGCCGCTTGGAGCTACGGCCTGGTCGAAGGTCGAGGGGCGCGAATACGACGAGGTAGAGAGCGATCAAGGAAAAAACGGCGACATCGCTAAATCCTCTGAGAAAAAAAGCGTCAGTGACGAAGCCTTGAGGCGGATGATCGATGGCGTCGCGCGTAATCCAAAATTTCTGGACGAGCGCCCCGGCAGCCTCGGGGCAGACCGGTAAGGGGGATTCCCAAAAACCGAGCCTTCCTCCAACCTCGCCTGGAGGTTTTACTGAGAACTGAGAACCGAGAACTGAGAACTATCTTCTGCCAGTACGCCCAACTGACGGCAGCGTCGCCAGCCCTCCGGCTAATCTTGGCCGCGGCGGACAAAATGAATGCTGCAAGCATTGAGTTTCAGACCCAAAATGGAACGGCAGCCGGCGTGCAAACTCTCTGTCATCACCTTCCGCAAGGGGCGGTCTCACGAGATGCGAGACTTGAATATTTGTTGCTGGTCAATCGTTTCCCGCCAAAAC
>Ga0193751_1001302_pt1 | contig 16246 bp, 16 predicted proteins | sample L1c2metaG_FD_143050 | JGI IMG/M metagenome (GOLD analysis project Ga0193751, IMG submission 143050) | Soil microbial communities from a riparian zone of the East river system, Colorado, United States - L1c2 | ecosystem: Environmental > Terrestrial > Soil > Riparian zone | place: USA: East River... | reverse complement strand
TGCTCGACGCCCCACACAACACGCGCATTTCCCGTCTGGACGAGACTGCGGCGGCGCGCAAACCGGTGCTGCGCTGGAGGCCTTAGTTCGTGTGGGACGGGCGCCCTCGCCCTTCCAAGCCGAGCGAAGCTCGGCAGCGCTTGTTCCGCTGGCTGAAATTCAACGCCGTTGGTGGAATCGGGATCGTCGTGCAACTGGCGGCGCTGAGTGTTTTTCGCTCCTGGCTGAGACTGGATTATCTGATGGCCACGGGGCTGGCGGTCGAGATCGCGGTGGTCCATAACTTCCTATGGCACGAGCGCTTCACCTGGGCGGACCGGCCAGCTAACCGGCAGATGCAGTCGCTGGTCAGGCTGGCCAAATTCAACGCCAGCAATGGAGCGGTTTCGATGGTCGGGAACCTGGGACTGATGCGACTGCTGGTCGGAGAAATGAAACTTAACTATGTCGCGTCGAATCTTGTTGCGATCGTTGTTTGTTCGCTGGTGAACTTTTTGCTAAGTGATCGACTCGTCTTCGACGGAGAGGCGAAGCCGGCGGCGATTTCGGGCTAGCGGCTGCCGAGCTTCGCTCGGCCGGGGCGGGTCCTGAGCGAAGTCGAAGGAATGCGTCCGCCGCTACGTGGTTGGTGGCGACCGCGGCAGCTTTTGGACGTGGCCTTTGGAGTGTGTCTTTGGGGGTTACGCCGCGATCAAAGCCGGGATATACTGTCTGTAGCTGCTATGCGCTCGAATGGCTACATCCCGCTTCTCCGGACGTGCTGGATTGAGGGACGCGCTTGTCCCCGCCGGTACCTTTCCGTTCTGCCTTCGCATGTGCGCGCTAATCTCTTCGGCTGCGACTAATCTTTATTTCCTCTCGTCGCTTTGCTAATCGCCTTTAGCTCTTAGCTTTTGGCTCTTAGCTCTGAGCCCAAGCAGCACCACTGAGAACTGAGAACTGAGAACTTATCTGGAGGACTCCATGACCACCAAAACTTTGACCGTCGGCCCCAAGCTCAAGACTGCGATTCCGGGCCCTAACGCCAAGCGGATTCTCGCGGGCGATGAGAAGTACATTTCGCCTTCTTACACGCGCTCGTATCCATTGGTTGCGAAGCGCGGCCGCGGCATTGTGATCGAAGATGTAGATGGCAATGAGTTCTTCGATTTCTCCGCTGGCATTGCCGTGACCTCGACCGGCCATTGCCATCCGGAAGTAGTCGCCGCCATTCAGAAGCAGGCAGGCGAACTGATCCACATGTCGGGCACCGATTTCTATTACGAAAGCATGGTGACGCTGGCCGAGCGCTTGTCAGGAATCGCGCCCATGCCCGGCCCGCACCGGGTTTATTACGGAAACTCGGGCGCCGAAGCCATCGAGTGCGCTTTGAAGCTGGCTCGCTATCACACCAAGCGGCAGCAGGTGATCGCCTTCTTTGGCGCTTTCCACGGACGCACCATGGGCGCGCTCTCGCTGACGGCCTCGAAGCCACAGCAGAAGCGCGGCTTCTCGCCGCTCGTGCCCGGAGTTACGCACGTACGCTATCCGGATGTGTATCGGGGCTGTGCGGGCGGTCCGCAGGATGCTGAGAAATTCGCGCTCGGCTGCGCCCGCTACATCGAAGACAAACTGTTTAAGACCATCCTCGCGCCGGAAGAAGTTGCGGCCATTTTTGTAGAGCCGATTCAGGGGGAAGGCGGATATGTCGTTGCTCCGACAATCTTCATGCAGGAACTTCGTCGCATCTGCGACAAGCACGGCATCCTGCTGGTGGTGGACGAAGTTCAGAGTGGCATCGGCCGCACGGGCAAATGGTTTGCGGTCGAACACACCGGCGTGCATCCGGACATCGTTTGCATCGCCAAGGGCATTGCGTCCGGGATGCCCCTCGGCATCACCATGAGCAAGGCCGACATCATGGACTGGGTGCCCGGTTCGCACGCATCGACTTTTGGCGGGAACCCCGTCTGCATTGCCGCAGCGCTGGCCACGCTCGAGGTGATCGAGAAAGAAGAGCTGCTAAAGAACTCGCAGGAAGTCGGCGGCCACATGCTGAAACGCATGGCCGACTGGCCGAAGAAGCACAAGATTGTTGGCGATGTCCGCGGCCGGGGCTTGATGATCGGCGTCGAGATCGTGAAAGACCAGACGACTCGCGAGTATGGAGCCAGTGAGCGCGATCGCATTGTCGAGCTTGCGTTCGAGCGCGGTGTGTTGTTTCTGGGATGCGGTCCGAGCACGGTGCGCATCGCGCCGCCGCTTGTCGTTACCAAGGACGAAGCTGACGTTGCCATGGATGCGCTGGAAGAGTCGATCGCTGTCGTTGAAAAGAACAAGTAGTCGTCCGTCGTTAGTCGTTAAGTCGTTGGAGGTTCGCGATGTGGAACGGAACTGTGGAATCGATTCATATCGCTTCCAGTGCCGAAGGGCTGCCGCAATCTGTTCCTCAGTCGATGGCGGTTCCAGGCGCGGGGCTTGAGGGTGATCGCTATGCGCTGAAGCTGGGCACGTTCTACAAGCCTGCGCCGGATTTCGAACTCACGCTGATTGAGGCGGAAGCGATTGAGGCGCTGCGGCGGGACTATCAGGTCGAGCTTGCCGCCGGCGAAGCTCGACGTAACATTGTGACGCGCAACGTCCCGCTGAATCATCTAGTGGGAAAGGAGTTTGCCATCGGCGAGGTGCGCATTCGAGGCATCCGCCTGTGTGAGCCCTGCGACCACTTGCAGAAAGTAACGGGGAAGCCGGTGATCAAGGGCCTGCTGCACCGCGGGGGATTGCGGGCGCAGATTCTGACGCAGGGCACGATTCGTGTTGGGGATGTGGTTAGCTGCTCGTCTCCGATGTCGCTGCGCAGCCCCTAAAGGGGCATCTGATTTCGAAGAATTTACGGTATCGCTAAAGCGATACCGTGATACGAACCCCGAGTCTGTCAGCAGGCCTGAGACGGGCCAAGCCCCGTCTCTACACGTAACCGGGTATTGCACGCTGTTTTGCACGCTCTGGAGAGAGGATGGAAGGTATGGGCGACACCACATTGCGGGAACTCGTGTACGGCAAAGGCGCCCACGTGGATCCGGTCGCCTGCGTCGAAGATATTTCGGCGGAGCTGGCAGCGCGGACCGTATCGGACTATCCGCATTCCATCTGGCAGATCGTGGAGCACATGAATTATTGGATGGACTACGATCTCAGCAAAATTGCGGGAGAGAATCGACCTTATCCTGACAAAGCCATCGAAGGCTGGCCGGCGCACCCGAATCCGGGCGCTGAGGGTCGCGCGTGCGATGACGCTGAGGCGTGGCGGGCCACAACTCGTCGCTTCACTGATTTGCTCACGCGGCTTGCCCGGCTTGCGGAATCCGGCTCGCCGGAACTGGAGCGAAAAGTTAAAAACGTCGGCTCGCCAAAGTCTCCGCGCGAGTCCACCGTGCATGCCATGCTGTGGCAACTTGCGGCGCATAACAGTTATCACGCCGGCCAGATCACCTTGCTCCGCCGCCAGTTTGGAGCCTGGCCTCCTGAGCGAGGCGGCGATACCTGGTGAGCTACCTGTGAGCGATACACGATAGCGACAGCTGGTACCGCCGATCCCGACGCAGCCAGTCTGCATTCACTGCAATTCATCAACCGAAACCTTATTGGAAGGAGGCCTCTCGATGCCACGCTTTACGTCTCGCACTCTTGTCGCTCTTGCATTCACGCTGGTGGTTTGGGCCTCGGCCTTTGCCGGCATTCGCGCCGGACTCCGCGGTTATTCGCCCGCGAATCTCGCCATCGTGCGGTTTCTGGTCGCGTCTCTGGTGCTCGCCATCTACGCCGGGGTCGCACACTTTCGCCGTCCGGAATTGCGCGACATTCCCGGGCTGGTGCTAACTGGCGCCATCGGAATCACTTTTTACAACCTGGCACTCAATTACGGAGAGACGCGCGTGACCGCGGGCGTAGCCAGTCTGCTGATTGCATCAACACCCATCTGGACCGCGTTGGCCGCCCGATTCTGGCTGCACGAGAAACTGACCGTTGTCGGATGGTGTGGAGTGCTCGTGAGCTTCGCGGGGGTTGCGCTAATTGCCAGCGGAGAGGGTGAAGGCATCCGCTTCTCGCCGCAAGCACTGATCATTCTTGCCGCCGCTGTCACGTCCGCGCTCTACATGATTATGCAGAAGCACTATCTGGGTAGATACAGCGCGCTCGAATTTACCGCTTACTCGATCTGGTTCGGGACGGCGCTGATGCTGCCCTTCGGGCATGGCCTGCTGCACACCCTGCGCGCTGCTCCCGCATCGGCGACGCTGGCGGTCATTTATCTGGGGATCTTTCCGGGAGCGCTCGCCTATGTTGCGTGGGCTTACGTGCTTTCGCACGGCGCCGCCGGACGCACTGCGACGCTGCTCTACGTGATTCCGATCGTGGCCATTGGCATTGCATGGGTCTGGCTAGGCGAGGTGCCGAAACTGATCTCCCTGGTCAGCGGCGCGATGGCGCTCGGCGGCGTGGTGCTGGTGAACACAGTGGGAAAAAGAGGAGTCGGGAAAGGAAAGCTGGTGGAAGTTGACAATGCATCTATGATGAAGGTATGCGGGTGATACTGCAGGCGCAATTCCAACTCTTCGGCGTCCTAAAGAAACAGAACGGGTGGTACATAGCCCATTGCCCTCCGCTGGACATTACTACCCAAGGGAGGACCGAGGCTGAAGCCAAGAGGAATCTTGCCGAGGCATCAGAACTTTTTGTTGTGAGCTGCTTCGAGCGAGGCACTTTCGAGCAGGCACTTCGAGAACTAGGATGGAGTGTTGTGGCGGGACGCCCCGCGGCACGACACGGAAGACGTTCGGTGATTCCGCGTAAAGGCTCGTTTCGTTTCCCGGTTCCAGTTCCTTTTGACTTTGAGAAGGCCGATGTCACGCCTAAATCCGCTTCCCTGGCACAAAATAATTTGCGTGTTTGAACAGATCGGCTATCGGCAGGCAGGCCAGAAGGGTAGCCACTTAAAGCTGGAGAAGCCTGGCGTCGCTCGGCCGTTGATCATCCCAAAGTATGCTGAAGTTGGGCGAGACATTATTACGACCCTGATTCGAACCGCTGGAATCACCCGAGATGCGTTCTTGTGTTTGTTGGAGAATTGCTAGCGAGCAATCGCCGACGGCAAATTGTACCGGACGCGCAGTGATCAAGATCACATAAGGCGCGGCTGATCCAAGCTAAGGTGAATATGGAGGTTCCATGTTCGCCGGACGCCTGACCCAAGCCACACTACGCGCGCTAGACTGGCTGGCAGCCCGCACGCTTGCGCCGGAGGACGTGCCCGCGCACCAGCGTACCGGGCGACGCGGCGAGGAAGACGCTTATTTCTACCTGCGCGGGCGGGGCTATACCATCATTGCCCGCAACTACCGCTCCCCGCATCATCGCGGCGAACTCGATCTTGTCGGCTGGGAGCGGGACGTCCTGTGCTTTATCGAAGTGAAAACTCGGACGACGCATGACGTGAAGCCCGCCGAAGCCGCCGTAGATCGCCACAAACAAAAGGAACTATCGATGGTCGCCCGCGACTTCCTGCGTCTGATGCCAGCTTCTTGCCAGTGGCGGTTCGACGTGCTCTCCGTATACTATGACAGCGGCCGCAGGCGGCCCTCATTCGAGTTATTTCAGAATGCGTTTTCCGTGTCGTACAATCATAAATTCTCAGAGTCCAGGTTTAGAGACCGCTACTGAAAGGATTTAGTACGTGCCTGAATTAAGAAAAGACCCCATCGTGGGCCGGTGGGTGATTATTTCCACGGATCGCGCCAAGCGGCCGACCGACTTTGTGCGCGAAGCTGTGAAGATCAAGGGCGGATTCTGTCCTTTCGATTATGGCAATGAAAGCAAGACGCCGCCGGAGATCCTGGCGTATCGTCCAAGCACCAACGGCAATACTCCTCTGAAAGACAGTCCGGGTTGGACGATCCGCGTCGTTCCGAACAAGTTCCCGGCGCTCGGCATCGAAGGCAGTCTGAATAAGCAAGCCGAGGGCATGTTCGACAAGATGAATGGCATCGGCGCCCACGAAGTCGTCATCGAAACACCCGACCACAACGCCACCCTGGCCTCGCTTTCCTCGAAGAGAATCGAAGACGTTCTATGGGCCTTCCGTGATCGCATTCTCGACCTCAAGAAAGACCGGCGCTTCAAATACATTCTGCTCTTCAAGAATCACGGAGAAGCGGCCGGCGCCTCGCTCGAGCACTCGCACTCGCAACTGATTGCTTTGCCGATTCTGCCTATTTATGTGGTGGAGGAACTGCAGGGAGCAAAACAGTATTACATCTACAAAGAGCGCTGCGTTTTCTGCGACGCCATCCGGCAGGAAACCGACAGCGGCATTCGAGTGGTGGCTGAGAACGAAGATTTTCTGACTCTCGCTCCATATGCTCCGCGGTTTCCCTTTGAAACCTGGATACTCCCCAAGCGTCACGAGTCTGCGTTCGAGAACTCGTCGTCGCACATGTTCGAGAATCTCGCGAAAGCGCTCAAGCTGCTGCTGATGAAAGCGGACCGCGTGCTCGACAATCCACCGTACAACCTGGTCGTGCACACGTCGCCGGCGCAGGATCCGCCCAACGAGTATTACCACTGGCACATTGAATTCATGCCTAAGCTGACCAAGACCGCGGGATTTGAATGGGGCACCGGATTCTACATAAATCCGACGCCGCCCGAAGAGGCCGCCAAGTTTCTGCGCGAGGCGAGCGTGGAAGATGCGGCTCCCAACATGGTAGTAGCTCGCTAACCTAGCCCTGGGTTCGGTCGAGAACCTCGGCGTGCCAAGCCATCTGGATCGCTTCCAGTTTGGCTTCGTTCGACTTCGTGGGATCGTCTTTGAAGTCGGGGAGAGCGATCACATATTTGTGCAAGTCGGTGAAACGGATCGCGAGCGGGTCAATCGTCGGGTGGGTTTCAGAAAGCAGAATCCCGATGTCGTCAGCATCGCTCCAAGTAAGTTCTTTTGCCATGAATCAGTGCTCCTAGTAGTCGCTCGCCCTTAAAGCCGCAATCTCAACCAATCCAGCTCACGGTTTAGCTGAAGGCTGAAAGCTGACGGCTGAAAGCTGCTTTTAGTGTTCTTCCGAAACGTAATTCCGGTTCCAGGCCGGGATTTCCACGACCACTTTGCCCGGCTTCTTTATGACGGTCTGGCATCCGAGGCGCGAGTTTAACTGAAGATCGGCGGCCATGTCGAGCTTGTCAGCTTCGTCATCTTCCATCTCCGAGATCAGGTCGGCGCCTTCTTTCACCCAGACGTGGCAGGTCGTGCAGGCACAGTTCCCTCCGCAAGCATGATCGAGATGAATGCCGAAGTTCAACGCCACATCGAGCAGCGACTCTTCCTTGCCATGATCTTTGTATGGCAGCTTGCCGTGTTCGAAGGTCACCGTCTTGCCCTCGGGCAGAAAGGTGACTTCGACTGTGTTTTCACCGGGAGCATCCACTGTGGTGGTGCCCGCGCCTTGTGTTTTTTCTTCAGACATAGAATCCCCTATTCAAAATCTGCTTTCGCCACCCGATGCCCTGACTGCGGCGCTTCCTCGAGATCGGAGTCGTCCATCGACTTCCCCTTAAGCGCGGTCGAGACGGCAGTATCCATCATCAATTCAGCGAAATGCATCGTGGCCTCGTTCAGCGCGTCAATGCCTGCGCGGATCGCGTGATAGTCATGCTCATTGCCATCCTTCACCGCAACCAGGGCTTTCTCCAGCGTCTCGACCTTGCGGCGTTCCTCGCTCGTGAGCTCTTGCCAGGCTGGATTGTTTTTTTCTTTTGCGAGCACCGTCAGGATCGTGTCGGCTTCGCGGCGCGCTTCGATGACCTGCCGCTGCCGGAAATCTTCTTCGGCGTAGTCGAACGATTCGAGCAGCATGTTCTCGACCTGCTCGTCGGTGAGTCCGTACGTGGGCTGGACGTCGATTTCAGCCTCTTGGCCGCTGCGCTGCTCGCGCGCCGAGACGCGCAAAATGCCATTGGCGTCGATCAGAAATTTCACTTCAATGCGCGGCATGCCGGCGGTCATCGGAGGAACGCCCTTCAGATCGAATCGCGCCAGTGACCGGCAATCCCGCGCCAGTTCGCGTTCGCCTTGCAGCACGTGAATCGCGACGTTCGTTTGGCCATCCACCTGGGTTGTGTAGTACTGCGTTGCCGAAGCCGGCACGGTCGAGTTGCGCAGGATAATTTTATCGGTCACGCCGCCCGCTACTTCAATTCCAAGAGAAAGAGGAGTGACGTCAAGCAACAGCATGTCCTGCGTGATTTCGGAGCCGCCACCCAGAATGTTCGCCTGCACGGCCGCTCCGAGCGCAACCACTTCGTCCGGATTTAAATCCGTGTGTGGCGCGCGTCCAAACAGATCCTGCACCAACCGCCGCACCTTTGGAATCCGCGTGGAGCCCCCGACCAGCACGACCTCGTCGATCTGTTCAGGCTTCAGGCCTGCGTCTTTGAGTGCCTGCTTGCAGGGCCCGACCGTGCGGTCAATGATCGGTTGGATCATTTGCTCGAAACCTTCGAGCGAAATCTCGCGCTGATACTTCTTCCCGCCGGGCAAATCGACATCGAGCTTCACTGAAGGCTGCGACGAAAGCGCGATCTTAGCTTCGATCACGGCCTGCCGGATGCGTGCCACCGCTTCGCCGTTGCGCCGCAAGTCGAGTCCGAGATCGCCGCGAATGTCATCGAGCGCAATCGCGATCAGTAGATTGTCGATGTCATCGCCGCCGAGATGCGTGTCGCCGTTGGTGGCAATCACTTCGAAAATACCGTCGTGCAGCTTGAGAATCGAAATGTCGAAGGTGCCGCCGCCCAGATCGTAAACCGCAACGATGCCGTTCTTCTTTTTGTCGAGGCCGTAAGCGAGCGATGCCGCCGTCGGTTCGTTAACCAGCCGCAAAACATTTAGCCCGGCGATGCGGCCTGCATCTTTCGTCGCCTGCCGCTGCGCATCGTTGAAGTATGCTGGGACGGTGATGACCGCCTGGGTTACGGGCGCTCCGAAAAAGCGCTCGGCATTGCGCTTCAGTTGGCGCAGCACCAGTGCCGAAATTTCAGGCGGAGTGTAGGTTCGCTCACCGATCTTGATGCGCAGAACCTCTCCCTCCTGAAGATCTTCCGCCAGTTGGAACGGAAACAGCTTCAGCTCGTCCTGTATATCCTCGACACCGCGGCCCATCAGACGCTTGATTGAGTAAACTGCCCGCTCTGGCGTCTCGATCAGATACTTGCGCGCGGCATTGCCGACTATGATCTGGTTCTTCTCGTCTAGGGCTACCACCGAAGGCACGAGGTTCAGCCCGTCTTCGCCGGGGATGACGACAGGGGAATCCCCCTGCATATAGGCCACGAGCGAGTTCGTGGTGCCGAGATCGATGCCGACGATGTAGTCAGTAGCCATTAGTGTAGAGAATTGCAGAGGTCAGAGGTCAGATTGCAGAGGTGAAAATCAAGGTTCTAACCTCTGCAATCTGACCTCTTACCTCTGACCTAGCATTCACCTCTGACCTAGTTTTCCATTGCCTCGTTCACATCCCGCAACAAATTCCGGATGTAGCTCCTGCGGTTCAACACGTCGACCATCTGCTCGAGGATCTTCCGCCGGTCGGCTTCTTTACCATCGTCTTCACGTCGGCCGTCCACGGATTTGTCCCACTTGTTCCACTCGGTCTTCAGTTCGTTCAGGAGCGCGTCGTATTTTTCTTCCAGCGAAAGCTTGGCCTTGCCGATTTCCTCAAGTAATGCAGGGTCGTCTTCGCCCAACTTCTTCTGGAGGCGCAGTTCCTCCAGATGCATGTTGAGTTCGAAGACTTCCTCCAACAGGTCGGGAGGCACGACCTGTTTCTTCAATTCTCCGGTGGCGCGAGCCTTTTCAGTCGCCTGTTTCGATTGTTCTTCGAGCTCGATGCCTTCGAGGCGCAACAGGTACTCGGTGCGCTTGATCGGATCTTTCAACGTGCGGTAGGCGTCGTTGAGCATGGAACTCTGTTCCAGGCTCCAGGTACGTTCCTGATCGTCGGCCTGCCCAAATACGTCGGGATGAAGACGGCGACTCAGGGCGTAGAATTCTTTTTCCAGTGCGGCCGTGTCCAGGCTGAGCTTGCGCGGAAATCCAAAAAACGTGAAATAGTCCACCGGGACTGGCGGCTGAACTTTGCCGCACGCACTGCAAAAGTGCACCGCGCGCATCGTGCCGCACGACCAGCACCTCGGGGTTGTGTCTCCGGCGGTTTGCCCTGCCGTGACCGGCGCCGATTTTGATTTTAAATTCGCCATATAAAATTCAAGGCGGGCGCACGGCCCGCCCTCTCCCTCTAACCACTGGTTGTGATGACGGGCCTCTGGCCCGTCTGGACGGGGCGGAGCCCCGTTACCACACGATCTCCGCTACGAGAAAGAACTTCCGCAGCCGCAGGACTTGGTCGAGTTCGGATTCACGAACACGAATCCCTGTTGGATAAGAGTTTCGTGATAATCGAGCGTCATCCCGTGCAGATAGATGAAGGACTTCGGGTCCACAAAAACCCGGACATCTCCGAACTGAAACACGCGGTCACGTTCGCGCGGTTGCGTATCAAACCGTATGTTGTAACTCAGCCCTGAGCATCCGCCACCCTGCACGCCCAAACGAAGCCCACCCTGCTCCGGCGAAACATTTTCTTTCACCATCGCGGAGCGAATCCTCTTGAGCGCGTTGTCGGTAACCTGGATGCCCTTGGCCGGAGCCGCGGGCACGGCGGGTTTGACGACTTCGTCTTTGACGGCTTGATCTTTGACAGCTTGATCCATGATTGATTCTAATTTCCCGTAGAGACGCGGGTTGCCGCGTCTTCTTTCGCCGCGGGAGACGGGGCCAGCCCCGTCTCTACAGGAGATAACTTACTGCGCCGCCTGCACTGCTACAGGCTTCGCAGTTTCCTGCTTCTTCTTCCAGTCGCCAATTGCGGCTCGGATCGCATCCTCGGCCAGCACCGAACAGTGAATCTTCACCGGCGGCAAGGCCAGTTCCCTAACGATCTCGGTGTTCTTGATCGCGAGCGCCTCGTCAATCGTCTTGCCTTTGACCCACTCGGTCGCCAGCGAAGAGGACGCAATCGCCGAGCCGCAGCCGAAGGTCTTGAACTTGGCATCTTCGATGATGTTGGTCTGCGGATTCACCTTGATCTGCAGCTTCATCACGTCGCCGCACTCAGGAGCGCCGACCAGGCCGGTGCCCACATCGGCATCCTTTTTGTCCATGGAGCCGACGTTGCGTGGATGGTTGTAGTGATCAATCACTTTATCGCTGTATGACATTTTTCCTCACCCCTTGCTAGTCTCTGAAACTTTGAAACCTTGAAACTCTGAAACCTTGCTCTTAGTGCGCTTCCGCTGCCCACTTCACACTCTTCAAGTCCACACCCTCTTTTGCCATCTCATAGAGCGGCGATAGTTCGCGCAGACGCAGCACCGTTTCGACCACGCGGTCGCCCACGTAATCGATCTCGGCTTCGGTGTTGAAGCGCCCGATGCCGAAGCGGATCGAGCTGTGCGCCAGATCGTCGCCCGTGCCGAGAGCCTTCAATACATAAGATGGTTCAAGCGTCGCCGAGGTGCATGCCGATCCGCTTGAAACTGCGATATCGTTGATACCCATCAGCAGCGACTCGCCTTCCACATAGGCAAAGCTGATGTTCAGATTGCCGGGCAAGCGATGTTCCCAGGAGCCGTTGATATACACCTCGTCAAGGCGGCTCATGATGCTGTCTTTCAGCCGGTTTCGCAGGCTCGCCATTTTGCAGGATTCCTGCGGCATCTCTTCTTGCGCGATGGCGCAAGCCTTGCCCAGGCCGGCGATGCCGGGAACATTGAGCGTTCCGGAGCGCATTCCGCGCTCGTGCCCTCCGCCATCAATCAGCGGCACCAACTGCACGCGCGGATTCTTGCGGCGCACATACAGCGCGCCCGCGCCTTTCGGCCCGTAGAGTTTATGCGCTGTGATGGACGCGACATCAATGTTCATCTTGTTCACGTCCACAGGGACTTTGCCGATCGCCTGCACCGCGTCAGTGTGGAAGATCACGCCGCGTTCGCGGCACAGTTTGCCGATTTCCGCGATTGGTTGCAGTACGCCGATCTCGTTGTTGGCCGCCATGATCGTGACCAGAATCGTCTTGTCGTCGATGGCGCGCTTCAGGTCGTCGAGATCAACCAGTCCATCCTTCTGCACCGGCAGATAGGTCACGCGGAAGCCGAACTTCTCCAGATGCTTGCAGGTGTCGAGCACCGCCTTGTGTTCGGTGACCGCGGTGATGATGTGATTGCCCTTTTCGCGGTACATCTCGGCCACGCCCTTGATGGCGAGGTTGTCGCTTTCGGTGGCGCCCGAGGTGAAGATGATCTCTTTCGCAGTCGCGCCGATCAGCTTAGCGACGCGTTCGCGCGACAATTCGACCGCTTCTTCGGCCGCCCATCCAAACGGGTGATTGCGGCTGGCGGAGTTGCCGAACTTCTCCATGAAGTAGGGCAGCATTTCTTCGAGAACCCGCGGATCCATGGGCGAGGTCGCGTGATTGTCCATGTAAATGGGCAGCTTGACGCCGTTGGGGGACGTGCGCTGTCCGATGTCCTGACTCGTTGGGGTCGCCGTCTTCACATCCGTACTCATGATTACCTGTCTCCTTAAAAGAGCGCTACGAAATCGTTACCAACTCCGCCGGCTTGCTGGTCTCCGGCTTATTCGCCTGGACGACTTCCGGTTCTTCCTTCATCTGCGAAATTTTGATGTTCTTCAGCACCTGCTCGATGCTTTCATTCACTTTTCGCAGCGGCTCGCGAATCGTGCATCGATCGGTCTGATCGCATTCGCCGCGGACGGTTACGCAGGACGTAATGAACAGCGGGCCGTCAATGGCCTTGATCACTTCGAAAGCGGAAATCATCTTCGGGTCCCGCGTCAGCGTGTAACCGCCATGCGTGCCATGCTGGGACCGCACCAAACCAACCTTCGCCAGTCGTTGCAGGATCTTCGCTAATGCTTCCTGCGGGATCCCGTAGGCCTCGGCCACGTCCTTGGCGCTGCAGGCTCCCTGGTCAACGTGCTCGGCCAGATGTTTCATAGCCATGAGCCCGTAGTCCGCTTTTTTAGTCAGTTTCAGCATGGTGCCGAATGCCGACCTATATGGTCGGATAAAAATCCGACTGTTTGAGTCGTATTTCGATTTTAGCTTCAACGGTCAGTTCGCGCAAGGCCGATCAGGCATTGGTTGGATTCGGCAAGTGAACGGTAAATTTCGGCAGGCAAAGGGTTTATTGAGGCGGGCGCCATAAGCGCTAACTTTGTTCCCGGACTGGAAATCGATGTTCGGTATGTGATGGTGTAGTGCGGCAATCCCAGGTGGCGACGTCCGGGCAGTCGACCGTCCGTCCGGAACCCGCCGTTGTGCTCTCCAATAGACTGAACCCGTTGATTAGCCCCCAACCCCCAGCGTATAAACGCGAACAGAGTTCACCCCAATGAAAAGAGTCAATTCCGTTTTCATCGTGTCGATGCTAGTCGTGCTCGGCTTGTGCGCGAGTTCAGGGTGGGCGCAAACCTCGCGCTGGCCGGAGCAGAAGGCGAACGCCTGGTACGCACAACAGCCGTGGTTGGTCGGCAGTAATTACGTTCCCAAGTCGGCAATCAACCAATTGGAGATGTGGCAGGAGGCAACTTTCGATCCGGCGGAGATCGATACCGAATTGAGCTGGGCCGAAGCCATGGGCATGAACACCATGCGTGTCTTCCTACACGACCTGCTCTGGCAGCAGGATGCAGCCGGCTTTAAGAAGCGCATCGACCGTTTCTTGACCATCGCGTCGCAGCACCACATCCGTCCCGTGTTTGTGCTCTTCGATTCATGCTGGGACCCGTTGCCTCATTTGGGCCCACAGCATCCGCCGACTCCAGGAGTTCACAACTCAGGCTGGGTGCAGAGTCCTGGCGCAAAGGCGCTGGCCGATGCAAGCCAATATCCCCGGCTGAAGGCGTACGTGCAGGGTGTGGTGGGAGCCCTCGCCAAGGACGACCGCATTCTTGCCTGGGATGTCTGGAACGAGCCCGGTTCCGATAACGCCGGAAGCTATGGGAAAGAGGAACTCGAAGAGAAAGACAAAATTGCCCGGGTGGCGGCGCTTTTGCCCCAGGCGTTCGAGTGGGCGCGCGAGGTGAAGCCCGTGCAGCCTCTCACCAGCGGAGTGTGGGCGGTTGACACCTCGCCGGATGGGGCAAACCTCGGCGAGCTGCAGCAGATTCAACTGCGCGAGTCTGATATTGTCACCTTTCACAACTACAGCTGGCCTGAGTACTTCAAGCGTCAAGTGGCCTGGCTGAAGAAGCACAATCGGCCGGTAATCTGCACGGAATTCATGGCGCGATCAGTGGGCAGCACGTTTGACACGGTATTGCCGATTGCGAAGGAGGAACGCGTGGGGGCGATCAATTGGGGATTCGTCGCCGGCAAGACACAGACCTACTTGCCCTGGGACTCGTGGGAGCATCCTTATATTCGTAGTCAGCCCCCGGTGTGGTTTCACGAGGTGCTCCGTCCCGACGGAACCCCGTATCGAGAAGCCGAGGTAAATCTAATCCGGCAGCTCACGGGGAAGCAATAGGAATTGAATCGCCTCCAGTGCGCGTTCGTTTCAGCGGTGGGGCAGACATTTCAAACCATTTAGCACCAAACCGCAAATTTCGTCGGCGAAGCCTTCGTCGAGCTTGTCGTGGCGGATCAAAAAGCGCATGTAGATTGGCCCGTAGAGGGAGTCGAGGACGAGGTCGAGATCGCTGTCGGCGGGTAGCTCGCCGCGGTCGATTCCGCGCTGCAAAGTTTTATAGGCCTGTTTGCGTCTCGGCCACAGGAATCGGTCCCGGAAAGCCTCAATCAGTTCCGGATCAGATTGCCCTCCGGCGAGGAGCGCCGCGACGACCTTGCCGCGCCTGGACCGGAAGATGCGAATCAGCCGCCGCATCTGCAGGCTCATGTCGCTCTCCACCGATCCGGTGTTCGGGAAGCGAAGTTCCTCGTCGGCGCTTGCCGAGAAAGCGTCCGCGACCAGGGCAGCCTTGGTCGGCCACCAACGATAGACAGTTGTCTTGCCAACATTGGCGTCGGCGGCGATGGCCTCAATGCTGAGCTCCGGGAATCCACCCTGCTGTTTAAGCAATTTTAGAGTGCTGCGCAGGATGGACTGGCGCGATTCCTCACTGCGTGGCCGTCCGGGCGGTCGCTTCCCGCCCGTCCCGTCGTTTCCGTTCCCATTGTTTCGGTTCCGGGCGTCGGCGCGCCGGGTATGATTTTGAGCCATGGCTGAAGTCTAATATAATTTAAATCCGAAACGTACTGTTTTGAATCTGATTTGCAAGTCCGTAGGCCGGGGGGCCGCGGCTTTGGCAGTATCGATTTCCGCTAGTATTGGATTTCAGCATTACCATTCTTCGCCAGGCGAGTTTTCGCCCGGCGGGTCTTCGCCATTCCTATGTGGATCGTCGCATTAGCGCTTCGCCGCCCTTACACATTCGTCGTGATGGCACTGCTCATCATCATTCTTACTCCCATCACCATCCTGCGCACCCCGGTCGACATTTTCCCCGAAATCAACATTCCCGTCGTCAGCGTGATATGGAACTACACGGGCCTGGCGCCGAGCGAGATGGCGGACCGGATCGTAGCCAACTCCGAGCGCGGATTCACAGTCACGGTCAGCGACATTGAACACCAGGAATCGCAGTCGCTGAGCGGGATCGCCGTGATCAAGATATTCTTTCGGCCTTCCGCCAACATTTCCGTAGCGCTGACGCAAGTGACGGCGATCTGCCAGACCGTGCTGCGCGGATTGCCCCCGGGCACGACTCCGCCGCTGATCATCACTTACACGGCGTCGTCGACGCCCATTGTGCAACTGGGTTTGAGCAGCAAGACGCTTCCCGAACAGCAGTTGTTCGATCTGGGACAGAATTTTCTGCGCACGCAGTTGACCACGGTGCAGGGGGCGGCCACTCCGTATCCTTACGGCGGCAAGCCGCGCCAGGTGCAAGTGGACCTCGATTCCGCCAAGCTCCAGGCCTATGGTTTGGCGCCCGCGGATATCGTCAACGCCGTGGCCGCGCAGAACTTGATTCTGCCGGCAGGTACCACGAAAATCGGGCCCACCGAGTACAACGTGGAGATGAACGGCACTCCGCAGACCGTCCCTGAACTAAATGATCTGCCGGTGA
>Ga0193751_1001301_pt1 | contig 16254 bp, 12 predicted proteins | sample L1c2metaG_FD_143050 | JGI IMG/M metagenome (GOLD analysis project Ga0193751, IMG submission 143050) | Soil microbial communities from a riparian zone of the East river system, Colorado, United States - L1c2 | ecosystem: Environmental > Terrestrial > Soil > Riparian zone | place: USA: East River... | reverse complement strand
GCCGATGCTTCCTGACATCGAAAAATTGCTGGAGCTGCAGGTCGCGGACAAAGAAATCCGCAGGCTGCAGGAAGAAGTCGCCGCGCTGCCAAAACGCGTGGCCGTGATCGAACAAAAGCTGGCCGGCACCAAGGCGCAACTGGAAAGAGCGCAGTCCGCGGCCAAAGGCGACGAAACCAACCGCAAGAAGTTCGAAGCCGCTATTAAAGATCTGCAAGCCAAGATTTCCAAGTATCGCGACCAATCCCTCGACGTAAAAACCAACGAACAATACAAAGCGCTGCTGCACGAGATCCAGTTTGCCGAGCAGGAGATCCGCCTCAATGAGGACCGCATCCTGGAGGTGATGGTCAACGTCGAGGCGCGCGAAAAAGAAGTCAAAGCGGCCGAGGCCGAGCTCAAGGCGGAGACGGCCGAGATCGAAAAAGAAAAAGAAGACGCGCGAAAAGTTACCGCCGAAGATCAGAAGAAGCTTTCCGAGTGGAACGCCAAGCGCGACGGGCTGCGCCAGGGGATTTCGGAAGATATTCTTCGTCACTATGAACGGGTGGCGAAGTTTCGCGGCACTGGCCTCGCGGAAGTCCGCGACCACAAGTGCATGGGCTGCCAGGTGATGCTGCGTCCGCAGACGTATAACGAGGTGCGGAATGGCGAGAAGGTCATGGTCTGCGAGTCGTGCTCCAGAGTTTATTATTTCAATCCCGCGAACGAAGTGAAGCCGGAGCAGGAAGTAGTGACGGTTACCGGGAGAAAACGCGCACGTCCCAAGGCCGATGCGCCGCAGGCGTGGTTCTACCGTCCGGATTACGGCGAAGAAGGCGAAGTGCTGCTGGTGTTTACGAATAGCGGCGGCAATTCGACCCGGCGCATCTATGAAATGCACACTGGACGCCAGGTGGGCGGCGTGCTGCTGCGCGAAGGAACTTACCGCCAGGCGTTTCCCGAGGACCTAACCGACGCGGCCCTCCGGCTCAACGGCCATTGGGACGAAAAAGAAATCGATGAGTGGGGTTCCGAGATACCTTCGAATGCGCTCGATCTTCTGCATAAAGATATTCTTGCCATCCGGCGCGAGCACCGCGCGCATAAGGACCATTCCACCTCTCCGGCGGAACAGACGGCTGCGCGTTAGTCCGCAATGCGCGAAGTTCCGCGAAGGAAACCTCATCGATTTTGCGGTAAGATTGCGGCCACGAGGTGAGTGATGTCCAACAATAACAATAACGACCTCAGCCTTTCTTCCGCATCCCGCCGTTCTTTTCTCAGTCTGTCTGCCGCCGCATCCGCTGCGCTGGCGTTGCGCATCGTGACCGAACCGATGCTTGCTCACGCTCGCGTGCACAACGTTCCAAATGATGCGATCCGGATTGACGCCAACGAAAACCCGCTCGGGCCCGGCGCATCGGCGCGCGAGGCGGCAGCCGCGATCGTCCCGCAGGGAGGCCGTTATTCCGACTGGCTCACCAACGATCTGGTGAAGACGCTCGCAGAGATGGAAGGCCTGAAAGTGGAACAGGTCCGCGTCTATGCCGGATCGAGCGAGCCTCTCCATCACACGGTCGCCGCTTTCGCCTCACCGCAGCGCAGCTATGTGACCGCCGATCCCGGATACGAAGCCGGAATGTTCGCCGCCAATGCGGTCGGCGCGAAAGTGGTGAAAGTCCCGTTGACGAAAAGCTATGCCCACGATGTGAAGGCGATGCTGGCTGCGGCTCCCGATGCAGGCGTGTTCTATGTCTGTAGCCCGAACAATCCGACCGGCACGCTGACCAGCCATTCCGATGTCGAATACCTGGTGGAGAACAAGCCCAAGGGTTCGATCGTGCTGGTGGATGAAGCCTACATTCATTTTGCCGACGCGGTTTCGGTGATGGACCTGGTGAAGGCCGGCAAGGACGTGATCCTGCTGCGTACGTTCTCGAAGATTTATGGGATGGCTGGCCTGCGTTGTGGCGCAGTATTCGGCCGGCCCGACCTGCTGGAGAAAATCGAAAACTATGGCGGCTGGAATTTCATGCCGATCACCGCGCTCGTCGCGGCATCGGCCAGCCTGAAAGACGCGCAGCTAGTGCCTGAGCGGAAGCGCATCAACGCCCGCATTCGCGGCGAGGTCTTTGCATGGCTCGACCGCAACGGATACTCCTACGTTCCCTCGGAATCGAACTGCTTCATGCTCGACACGAAACGGCCGGCGAAGGCAGCGATTGATGCCATGGCCAAGCAGAATATATTTATTGGACGGATCTGGCCGGTGTGGCCGACGTATGCGCGCATCACGATAGGGACCGCGCCTGAGATGGAGCAGTTCCAGGCGGCGTGGCAGAAGGTGATGTCGGGCGAGGTGACGGCGAGTGTTGGCGCGATTCCGAGCTGGGGAGAACTGGGCCGACGCAAACGGAATTTGGATGGGAACGTGCTCCGCGGTTAAGTTGCTGTGGCAGCTGCCGAGCTGCGCTCGACTTGGACAGCCGGGGGCGGCTGTCCCTACGCAACCCGCTGTCCCTACGCGAGATTGGTTCGCTATAACATCTGTTCATGCCGAAAAAGCCTGGCTTCTCCCCCGAGCACGCGGAGCCTTCCGTCAAACTTTCTGCCCGTGGCGTTGCACGGCTACAAGGGCGGCATCCTTGGGTGTATCGCTCGGATGTTGCCGAGGCGAATGACGTGCCTCCCGGCTCGCTCGTCCGCGTCCTCGATCAGCGCGGGAAATTTCTGGGAACTGCGCTCTACAGTTCTTCGTCGCAGATCGCGATTCGCGTGATCTCTCACGGGTCAGTGGCCGATCTGCCTGCGCTGGTCGCGGAACGCATTCGTGCCGGTATCGGCTACCGCAAGGAACTGGTTTCCAATACCGATGCCTACCGCGTCATTTTCAGCGAAGGTGATTTTTTGCCGGGCCTGATTGTCGATCGCTATAACGATGTCCTCTGCCTTCAGATCCTCACCCAGGCAATGGACGCTGCACCCGTGCGCGAAGTCATCCTGCAAACCTTACGCGAAGAACTGCAACCGGCGGGGATTGTCGAGCGCGTGGATGCTCGCATTCGAGAACTCGAGCAACTGCCGCCGCTTGCGTCCCGACTGCTTTGGGGAGAGAAGAGTTCGACTGTCTTTGCCATGAACAGCACCATGAACAGCGGCGTGCGCTTCCTCTACGACGGCCTCGAAGGCCAGAAGACCGGCGCGTTTCTCGATCAGCGGGAGAACTACGCGGCGGCGGCGCAGTACGCGCATGGGGAAGTGCTCGACGTTTTCTGCTATCAGGGCGGATTTGCGCTGCACTTCGCTGTGCAATCGGCCGTGCACTCCGCTCTGCACACCGCAGCAAAATGTTCAAGCGTCACCGGCGTGGATAGCTCGCGTCCGGCGCTTGAATTGGCGGAAAAGAACGCGGCTCTGAACGGGCGGGAACTGGAATGGATCGAGGCCAATGCCTTCGATCTCTTACGGGAGTACGCCGCCTCCGGCCGGCGCTACGACACGATCGTTCTCGATCCGCCGGCGTTTGCTAAGACCAAGCGGGACCTGGAAAAGGCTCTGGGTGGCTACAAAGAACTGAACCTGCGCGCCATGAAGATGCTGCGGCCGGGAGGGATTCTTGTCACCTGCTCCTGCTCGTACCACGTCGGGGTCGCGGACTTCTTCGAAGTCGTGGCCGACGCCGCCCGCGATGCCCACAAATCTTTTCGCGTCATTGAAAACCGCGGAGCGGCGAAGGACCATCCAATGCTCCTCAACGTCCCCGAAACCAGCTACTTGAAGTGTCTAATACTGAGTGTAAGTAATTGAATAATAGGCAGATAGTGTACTTGACAATAATACACTAAGATTTTATGCTTGCATGACACTGAATCGAAATCGGGGAGCTTCAGAAAAGCTCCTCGAATGAAGTAGAAGGAGGATTTAAGTTATGACTCTGATTACGCGTTATGACCCTTTCCGTGAGTTCGTCACTCTACAAGACCGCATGAACCGTTTGTTTCGCGACCCCCGTGGGCCGGAAGGGCACGATGAATCGCTAACCACGACCGCATTTGCCCCGCCCGTGGACGTCTACGAGGACGAGCACAACATCACCCTGAAAATCGAAGTGCCGGGAATCGATGAGAAGGACATTGATGTCCGCATCGAAAACAACACGCTGACCGTGCACGGCGAGCGCAAGTTCGAGAAGGAAGAGAAGGAAGAGAACTATCGGCGCGTGGAGCGTCAGTACGGCAGCTTCACCCGCACTTTCACTCTCCCGAATACGGTCGACCATGAAAATGTTCAGGCGGACTATGACAAGGGAGTGTTGAAGGTCAAGCTGGCGAAGAAAGCGGAAGCCAAGCCGAAGCAGATCAAGGTAAACGTCGGCGGCGAGAAGACGCTCGAAAGCAAAGAGCCGAAGAGCGTCACCAAAGCCGCGTAACGGCAACTGCCGGGTTTTGTCCGGCGGGACGGGCGAGTCGCCCGTCCCCACACGAACTGTAAACTTAGCGGGAGGCGGCAGCACCGGCGCCTCCCGCGCTTCATTTGTAATTGGCAATTTGTAACTGGTAAAACTTCTAAAGATTAGGAGTAGAGACCGATGGCCATCCGTTGGGACAAATTTACCGTTAAGGCGCAGGAAGCAGTCCAGCGCGCGAATGAGCTCGCCTCCGAGCATGGCAATCCGGAACTGGCCCCTGTACATCTGCTGGCGGCCCTGGTCGAAGACCGCGAGGGCATCGTTCCGCCCGTGCTTGAAAAAATCGGCATCGGGCCGCAGGCCGTGCTCAGCGACGTCTACAAAGAAATTGAGAAGTTGCCCAAAGTCTCGGGCACGAGCGGCGCGAACCAGCCGTCCATGTCGTCGCAGGTCAACCAACTTCTGGAGAAATCTTTTAAAGAAGCGGATGCCTTCAAAGACGAATACGTCTCGACCGAGCACATGCTGCTGGCATTGACCAGTCTGAGGCGCGATCCGGCGCAGGAACTGCTCGCGCGTCATGGCGCGACGCATGATGCGATCTTGAAGGCTCTGACTGCGGTTCGAGGATCGCAGCGTATCACCGACCAGAATCCGGAAGGAAAATACCAGGCGCTGGAGCGCTATGCGCGCGACCTGACGGAACAGGCGCGGCGCGGCAAGCTTGATCCCGTGATCGGCCGCGATGAAGAAATTCGCCGGGTCGTGCAGGTGCTTTCGCGGAGGACCAAGAATAATCCAGTGCTGATCGGCGAGCCGGGCGTAGGTAAGACTGCCATCGTCGAGGGCCTGGCGCAGCGCATCATTTCGGGCGACGTGCCTGAAGTTCTGAAGAACAAGCGCGTTGTTGCACTCGACTTGGGCGCCATGCTCGCGGGCGCGAAATATCGCGGCGAATTCGAAGACCGTCTGAAGGCTGTACTCAAGGAAATCGAAGACTCGCAGGGCAAGATCATCCTCTTTATCGACGAGTTGCACACGCTCGTTGGCGCCGGAGCCGCCGAAGGCTCGATCGACGCCTCAAACATGCTGAAGCCCGCGCTCGCCCGCGGCGAGTTGCGCGCCATCGGCGCCACCACGCTGAACGAATATCGCAAGTACATCGAGAAAGATGCCGCGCTCGAACGCCGCTTCCAGATTGTGTTTGTGGGCGAGCCGAACGTCGAGGACACGATCGCCATCCTGCGGGGGCTGAAGGAAAAGTACGAAGTGCATCACGGCGTGCGCATTAAAGATTCGGCCATCGTCGCGGCCGCGACGCTCTCGCACCGCTACATTTCCGACCGCTTCCTGCCGGACAAAGCTATCGATTTGATCGACGAAGCCGCCTCCTCGCTGCGCATCCAGATCGATTCCATGCCCACGGAAATCGATCAGCTGGAACGGCGAGCCACGCAACTGGAAATCGAAAAGCAGGCGCTCAAGAAAGAAGATGACGCGAATTCCAAAGAGCGCCTTGCGCACGTTGAGAAGGAACTAGCGGGCATCCGTGAAAAATCAAACGCGCTCAAAGCCAAGTGGAGACAGGAGAAAGATGTCATCGCGAAGGCCCGCGCACTGAAAGAAAAACTCGAGCAGCTCAAGATCGAAGAAGCCGCCGAGGAGCGCAAAGGCAATCTGGAGCGTGTGGCGCAGATCCGCTATGGGCTGATTCGCAACACTGAAGAAGAATTGAACAAAGTCACCGCGCAGATTGACAGCAAGTCCGGGCATCGCATGTTGAAAGAAGAAGTGGATGAGGAGGACGTAGCCCGCATCGTTTCCAAATGGACTGGCATTCCGGTTTCCAAAATGCTTGAGGGCGAAGTCAAAAAGCTCATCAACATGGAAGAGCGCCTGCGGCTGCGCGTTATTGGGCAGGACGAGGCGCTTGAGCGCGTGGCCAACGCTATCCGCCGTTCGCGCGCCGGACTGAGCGATCCGAAGCGGCCGATCGGTTCGTTTATTTTCCTGGGGCCGACCGGTGTCGGCAAGACCGAACTGGCTCGCGCGCTTGCCGAATTTCTTTTCGACGACGAACGCGCCATGGTGCGGATCGATATGTCCGAATATATGGAGAAGCATGCCGTGTCGCGTCTGATCGGCGCGCCTCCGGGATACGTCGGCTACGACGAAGGCGGACAGCTCACCGAGCAGGTCCGGCGGCATCCTTACGCGGTCGTGCTATTCGATGAAATCGAAAAAGCGCACCCCGATGTGTTCAACATCCTGTTGCAGATTATGGATGACGGCCGCCTCACCGACGGCAAGGGCCGCAAGGTCGATTTTAAGAACACGGTCATCATCATGACGTCGAACCTGGGGTCGTCGTATCTGCAGTCGGAAAACATTCGCTCCGAAGATGCCTTCGAGCGCGCCTCGAAGCAGGTGATGGAGACGCTGCACGGGCATTTCAAGCCCGAATTCCTGAACCGCGTGGACGATATCATCATCTTCCATCCGCTGGGCAAGGAACAGTTGGTGAAGATCGTCGACCTGCGTCTTGAAGACCTGCGTCGTCTGCTCGCCGACCGCAAGATTTCGCTGGAGCTGACCGATGCGGCGAAAGAACTGCTCTTCACCGAAGGGTACGATCCCAACTTCGGAGCGCGGCCGCTGAAGCGCGCGATTCAGAAGCTGGTGCAGGATCCCCTGGCGCTGAAAATTCTGGATGGTGAGGTGCTGCATGGCGACCATGTGGTGGTGGACGCGGATAGAAAAACAGGGAAGATGACGTTTAAGGTTAGTGAGCGGGTGGGGGAGAAAGTGGCGGCGCGGGCGAAGGAGTAATGCGCTGCGGGCAACTGTCGAGCTGCGCTCGACCTGGACAGCCGAGGGCGGCTGTCCCTACGCAAACCTGGGCGGACGTATGCGTCCGCCCCTACTTGGTTCTTGGTGGTGCCTTGAACTGGTCCGCTACTTCTCCTCGCGATAAATACCACGCTACCACTACTCGCACGATGATTCCGAGGCCGCCGAACGCTAGCGCTTTTGCTTGAACCATCACGGTTGCGGCTGAAACTGACGGCACAAGCATTACGATTCCTGCGATGGCGATTAGCACTGCTGCGTGGCGGACGATGTTATTGAGTTCGAGGAGACCCCACGCGACTCCGCCGCCTACTACGGCCATGAGCAGGAACATGTAGGGTCCAGATAGTTCAAGTCCGAATAAGAGCGGCGCGCCGGCCGACATTGCTACCGTGCCGGGACGCAGCAGCATCAATGCACCTGCGATTCCCAGATAAATCGCGCAAAGAGCGAACAACGCGGCTATGGCTCGCACTCCGTTCGGGACCGGGTTGGCAGGGTTGACAGTCATCGTTCCTCTATCCAACAGATTTAGATCCTGAGCGAGGGACCTGCAGTGCGCCGCAAGAAGCAGGTCCTTCGCTTCGCTCAGGATGACAATTCATAAAAGACGTAGCGGTTCGTAGAATACAGGCTCGTAGCGGCGCCCTCACAAACAAAACTGATTGTCCTGAACCTTAAGGCGGGGATGCCTACGGTTGCTGTTACCCACCTCGAAGTTGTAACGTACTCGGCCTAGACTCAATTCTCAATGGGGGGACGGAATGAAGCTCAGACGTTATCTGTACGTGTTGATTGTTTCGCTCTTTTGCATCGGCGTGTGCTTGGCGCCGCAGGCCGCGCCCGCGCCGAAGACTATCGTCATCCGTGCGGGGCGCCTGCTTGATGTGAAAACGGGTAAGACGCTTACCAACCAAATCATCGTGATTCAGGGCGACAAGATCGCGAGCGTTGGCTCGGGCACGCAAGGTCCTGACGGAGCGCAGGTGGTCGATCTCTCAAACGCCACCGTGCTCCCCGGATTGATCGACGCGCACACGCACATCACGATGACTACGAATTTCGGCTACTCGCGACTCGCGATTTCAGTGCCGCGCGAGGCCTTGAACGGAGCGCGCAATGCACGGGTCACGCTTGACGCTGGTTTTACGACGATCCGCAATGTGGGCGCGAGCGGGTTCACGGACGTTGCCTTGCGCGATGCGATTAACGCCGGCGACGTGCCCGGGCCGCGCATGCTGGTCAGCGGCCCGGCCCTGAGCATTACGGGCGGCCACTGCGACAACAATCTGCTGCCCTTTGAGTCTCACGTGCAGACCGCGGGTGTGGCGGATGGTATCGAAGCCGTTCAGCACAAGACGCGCGAGATCATCAAGTACGGCGCCGACCTCATTAAAATCTGCGCCACTGGCGGCGTGCTTTCGCATGGCGATAATCCGCAGGCCTCGCAGTACACGCTCGAAGAGATGAAGGCGATCGTGGCCGATGCGCACCGGCTGGGGCGTAAGGTCGCGGCGCATGCGCATGGCGCGGAGGGTATCCGCTGGGCGTCGGAGGCGGGCGTGGATTCGATCGAGCACGGGTCTTATATTGACGATGCGGCTATCGCCGTCATGAAGAAGAATGGGACTTATCTGGTTCCGACTCTCTATCTCATGGACTGGTTTTATGAGAACGCGGAGAAGATCGGCACTCCCGCCGAGCTGATTGCCAAGGGACATGAAGTGATGCCAGCGGCACGTAAGAATGTCGCACGCGCGTTTGCCGCGGGAGTGAAGGTCGGCTTCGGGACCGATGCCGCCGTGTATCCGCACGGGCTTAACGCGCATGAATTCGCGGTTATGGTGAAGCTTGGTTTGACGCCGCTGCAGGCGATCCAGGCAGCGACTATTAACGACGCCGATCTGCTGGGCTGGTCCGACAAGATCGGGACTATTGAGGCGGGGAAGTGGGCCGACATTGTTGCTGTGGATGGCGATCCGCTGGCTGATGTCACTACTCTCGAACGCGTGAAATTTGTGATGAAGGGCGGCGAGGTGGTTAAGAATCTTTACGCCAAATGAGAGGGGTCATGCTAGTGGGCTGGGCTGCTCCAGGCCACTCCAGTCCATTCCAGTCAGCGCTTCTTCTTGAGTGCACTGGTATGAGTGGCGACGCACACCCATTTGCCGTTCAAATACGCCCATGTGTCCGTGAATCTTCCATAGTGATCGAAGGGCTTTCCTTTGTTGAGGCCCTTGGCGTGGTAGATTCCTGCGACCACCGCCACGTTTCCGTATAGAAAAATTTTCTGGTCGCTGTTTGCCATCAGGGTGGGAGCGTACGAGAGGTCTTTGTTGTCAGCCAGGAATTCGGCCTTGTTCATGAAAGTACCGTCATTGTCGGTGCTGACGAAGGTATCAGCGATCAACCCGTCCAGCGCTTTTGAATCGTGATGCAACTGCGCCTGGTTCCAGCCATTTTCCAGAGCGATCAACATACTTTCACTTCCCCGGGCGGTTGGCGCGGAGCCCTGAGCGTTAGCCAGAGAACCAGAGAGGCACAGCAAACACAAGGCGAGTTTTGTCTTCATCTTCATCATCACCGCTTAGGAGCCCCCTTGCACGCCATCCAGATTCCTAATAATACCGGAGCGTCGAAGGATCCAATTCAGGTGACTTCCTAGTTCCGATAGAATCCTCCAGTGTCCGTTCGTCTGCAAATTGAAGCTACCCGCGGCGCTGCTCGCGTCGGCAAGCTCATTACTCCACATGGCGAGGTTGAGACGCCTGTGTTCATGCCGGTCGGGACACTGGCTTCGGTTAAGGGCGTTTCACAGGATGTGCTGGAAGAGCTTGGCGTCGAAATCCTGCTTAGCAATACCTACCATCTTTTTCTGCGGCCTGGCGTTGAGACGATTCGCCGGATGGGCGGGCTGCGTCGGTTCATGTCGTGGGATCGCGCCATCCTTACGGACTCGGGCGGATTTCAGGTTTTCAGTCTTACCGAACTGCGCAAGGTCAGCGAAGAAGGCGTGGCCTTCCGCTCGCACCTGGATGGTTCCTCCCACTTTCTGAGTCCCGAAAAAGCTATGGAGGCGCAGATTGGGCTGGGGGCTGACGTCATCATGGCGTTCGACGAATGCACGGAGTATCCGGCCGATGCTGCGCGTGCGCGTGCGTCGATGGAGTTAACCGTGCGCTGGGCTGCGCGTTGCAAGAATTATTTTGAGGAGCACAAGCACGAGGTGCCTTGGGGTAGCCGTCAGCCGTCAGCCATCAGCCGTCAGGAAAAACAGGTCCTTCGCTCCGCTCAGGATGACAATCATTGGGAAGGGACTTGTAAAACTCAAACATTGTTCGGCATTGTGCAAGGTGGGATGGATCCTACGCTGCGCCGCGAGTCTGCTGAGCGAACTATCGACATCGGCTTCCAGGGGTATGCCATCGGCGGGCTTAGCGTTGGCGAACCTCGCGAGCTTACTCGCGACATTGTCTTATCCACACTCGAGCATCTTCCCGCCGACCACCCGCGATATTTGATGGGGGTGGGCACTCCCGATGAGATTGCACAGTACGCGCAGTCGGGGGTTGACATGATGGATTGTGTGCTTCCGACCCGCGCCGCCCGGCATGGACTGCTGTTTACTTCGGAAGGGAAGGTGTCGATCAAGCAGGCTCGTTACGCGCAGGACGACAAGGCGCTTGATCCTGCCTGCGAGTGTCGCGTCTGCCTGCGTTATTCCCGGGCTTATTTGCGCCATCTTTACGCCTCGAACGAACTGCTGGCCCAAGTTTTGAATACGGTCCACAACCTGCACTTTTATCTTGCTACGATGCGGACCGTTCGTGGCTGGATCCGGGCAGGGCATGCGCCTGCTGCCGGCGTTTCGCAGATGTAAATTCGGCGTGGCGTCCTTGACACCTTGCGAGCCGTCCGGCATTCTATTTAGCTTGGGGATAAGGTCAGTTTCTTTCTGTGCCGGTCCAATGATCGGAGACCGGCATCGCCGGTTCTAGCCAGAAGCGCTGGGTCGCCGGCCTTAGAAGAAAAATTCCCGTAGAAGCAGAAAAAGTTAAGCAGGAAAAGTCACGCAGAGAAAGAGTTCAGCGGAGAAGGTTAAGCGGCGGAAGAAGCAAAGTTGTGCCGAGTTCCTCTCGATTGGCCTCAATAGGCTCTTCGGACTGCTGCGGTATTAACGGGTATTTCGTTCCATATTTCGTCTCATATTTCGTTACCTAGGATCGACTTAGCGGTGGAAATCATATTGTCTGGCATGTCGTCCGGTATGACTGGCGGATTGGCGTTTTGGTTGCAACTGCCGGGGGGCACCAGTCTGCCTGGCTTGGGAATGATGGTGTTCATCTTCGCCATCTTTTACTTCCTGTTGATTATGCCGCAGCAGCGGAAGCAGAAAAAATGGCAGCTCATGCTGAGCGAGTTGAAAAACGGGGACAAGATCGTAACCAGCGGCGGGCTGCGCGGGACGATCATCAGCCTCAAGGACGATGCGCTGACTTTGCGCGTGCCGCCTGACAATTTGAAGCTCGAAATCAGCCGCGCATCAGTGGTATCGGTGACGCCGGCGGAAGAAGGAAAATAGTCGTTGGTCGCTAGTCGTTGGTCGCTCGCGAAGCGACTCTGGTTTTCACCAACGACTAGCGACCAAAGACAATCGACTGGCTTTCATGAATAAGAACCTCAGTTGGAAGTTGGTGGTTATCGTCGGGATCCTGCTGGTCTTCCTGGCCGGCATCTTCGGCATTCCGAAGGACTGGTCGGGCAAGGGCCTACTCGCGTCGATCACCGACCGCATTCATTTGGGGCTTGATCTTCGTGGGGGGACGCACCTGATCCTGCAGGTGCAGGTCAACGACGCGGTCAACGTCGACTCCGACAATGCGATTGCGCGCCTTAAAGAGGACATGCGCGCGCGCAAGATTAATTACGCCGACATCATCAAGCCCGATGCGGTGAACCATCCCGAAATGATCGTGGTAAAGGGCATTCCTCCGGAGCAAGCCAGCGATTTCAAGAGCATTGTTTCCGACCGGCTGCCGGAATACGACGCCAGCTCGGGCGCGGAGAATTCCTGGACCGTTTCGATGAAGGCGCAAAACCTCGCTGATTTGAAGAACCGCGCGGTCGCCCAAGCCATCGAGACCATCCGTAATCGCATTGATCAGCTTGGCGTCAACGAGCCGGTAATTCAGGAGCATGGCTTGGGTCAGTACCAGATTCTCGTTCAGCTTCCGGGCGTGTACGTTGACGCACGGGTCAAGGAAATCATGCAATCCACGGCGATGCTTGAAATCAAGCAATCGCTCGACGGGCCCAAATCGTACCCAAGCCAAGAGGCGGCCTTGCAGGCTCACGGTGGCGTACTACCTCCAGACGCCGTCCTGATGGCCGGGAAAAGCATCGGCTCCCGCAACACCGAAGGTGGCGAAGCCTGGTACGTAATCTCTCGGGCCTCGGCCGTGACCGGTCGCGATCTTCGTGACGCGCAACCGGGCACCGACGAAAATGGCCAGCCAGAGGTCAAGTTTATACTTACCGGTGACGGCGGCCGTAAGTTCCAAGCCTTCACCTCCGCTCATATCGGCGACAGCTTGGCGGTTGTTCTCGACAACAAAGTTCAGGAAGTGGCGGAGATCAAGAGCACGATCAGTGACAACGGCGTCATCACGGGCCGATTCACCCAGCAAGAGACTCAGGATCTGTCGATGACGCTGCGTTCCGGTGCGCTGCCTGCAGGCATCAAGTATCTGGAAGAGCGCACGGTGGGGCCGTCGCTCGGCGCCGATTCGATTCGTTCGGGAGTGCGAGCGGCCATCTATGGCATGCTCGCCGTCCTCATCTTTATGTTGGTTTATTACCGCTGGGCGGGCGTGAATGCCGATATCGCGCTGATCCTGAATCTGGTTATCCTGCTTGGGTTCATGGGCTATTTCGGAGCCGTGCTTACGCTGCCGGGGATTGCCGGCGTCATTCTGACGGTTGGTATGGGAGTGGATTCGAATGTGCTGATTTTTGAGCGCATCCGGGAAGAACTGAGGAACGGCAAGACGCCGCCCTCAGCCGTGGAGCAGGGATTCAGTCACGCCTGGATCACCATCGTCGATACCCACGTTACCACCATCGTTTCCGCCGCGATTCTGTTCCTCTTTGGAACAGGGCCGGTAAAAGGTTTTGCGACGACGCTGGTGTTCGGTCTGGCGGCAAACCTATTTACGGCAGTGTTTGTATCGCGCGTGATTTTTGATTGGGTGCTGAGCCGGAAGCAGCGTGGAGAGGCATTAAGCATTTAGGGCAGTCGTTCGTCGACGGTCGATTGTCGTTCGGGAAGCTGAAAAGAACGACGGACTGCGAACGACCAGCGGACTAGCGACCAACGACTGATTTTGAAGGGATCGTAAGCAGCGTGGAATTTTTTAGAAATACAAACATCGATTTCCTCGGGAAAAAGTGGTACTTCCTGACCTTCTCGCTCATCTTTAGCGTGGCCGGACTGCTTTCCATGGCGTTCTGGCACGGCATCCCGCTGGGTGTCGATTTCCGCGGCGGCACGCTGGTCTACGTGAAGTACGCGCACACGCCCGATCCGTCCGCCATCCACTCGGAGATTGAGCGCGCCGGGCTGAAGAACGCACGCGTTCAAAGATACGGGCAAGCCGCCAATAACGAAGTGCTGATTGCCCTCGATATTCAGGAAACGAGCGAACAGGCTCTCGACAAAGGCAAACTCCAGATCATTCAGGCGCTCGAAAGCCAGGCCACGCCGGGCAAGCAGGATCTCAACAACTCCAGCTCCTTAGCCATCGCCAATTATCTTTTGGAGAAGGACCCGCTTCACCTCGGATCAGGCGCCGACGCCAACCCGCGCTACGCCGCCATAGGTCAGGCGATTGTCGACTATCGCGACAAGACAAAGGGAGGCGTGCTGAGTTTGATAGATGAGTTGAAGAGTGTGACCAATCCCGCCGTCGTCGCCTCGCTCCAGGACAATTTCTTCGTCTCCGACTTTGGTATCCGCAACGTTGAGATTGTCGGCCCGCAGGTTGGACAGCAGCTCCGGAAGCAAGCCGTCCTGGCCACCCTTTATTCGCTGGCTGGGATGCTGGTTTACCTGGCGCTGCGCTTCGAATGGATCTACGGAGTTGCCGCCGTGTTGACGGTTTTCCACGATACATTGATTACTGTAGGCGCCTTCTCGCTGCTGAACTGGGAAATATCCCTGACCGTGATCGCAGCCATCTTAACGCTGATCGGATACTCAAATAATGACACCATCGTCGTGTTTGACCGCATCCGGGAGAACATCAAGCTGCTGCGGCGGGAGAAGCTGGCCGACATCGTCAACAAAAGTATTAATCAGACTTTAAGTCGAACTATCTTGACAGCGGGCCTGACTTTCCTTACCGTGCTTGCTCTGTTCCTTTTCGGCGGCGAGGTGTTGCATGGCTTCAGCTTCGCCCTGGTTATCGGAATCCTGATCGGGACGTATTCGTCGATCGCGATTGCCGCCCCGATTCTAGTTGCCTACCAGGAATGGCGGGGCGAGCGGGGCAAGAAGCCGATTGCCATGCCGCTGCGGCCCGGTAGCAGCCCGACGCAGCCGAAGGAAAAGGTTAAGGTTTGAATTGGGGTCATGTGGCTTTAACGCGGTTTGCTTTCGATTTCCAGCCCCTAAATGGGCCTGATTTTCGAACAACTTACGGCATCGCTAAAGGGATGCCCCGATGTACAAAACGTGAGTTTTTGAGCAAACTGTTGAGTTGGATAAGGTAAATCATTGACCTGCCCGCAGGGGCAGGAGTTCGCAGAGGCAAAGGCTCCGAAAGAGCGGGAGCAAAGAGGATGCGGTCGGTGTCTAAGTTCTCGTAGAGGTCTGATGTAGGAGAAGCCTATGTTTGAAGACAGCCTCATTGAGTCAGGTAACAAGCTGAAAACCAAGCGGTTGGGGACCACCATTTTGTCCTTCCTGCTGCAAGTCGGGCTCATCGGGGTCCTGATCCTGATCCCGCTGATTTACACCGACGCGCTGCCCAAGGGGAACCTGATGACCTTCCTGGTAGCGCCGCCGCCACCGCCGCCGCCGCCGCCCCCTCCAGCGGCCGCCGTTAAGGTGGTGAAGATCCAGAGCGAAGTCATCAACGGCCAGTTGCGTACCCCGACCAAGATTCCAAGCAAGGTCCAGATGATCAAAGAAGAGGAAGCGCCTCCTGATCTGGGCGCCGGCGGTGTCCCAGGTGGCGTCCCGGGCGGTATTCCCGGAGGCTCGACGGGCGGCGTGATGGGCGGCATTCTCAGTTCGGCCAACGCCGCTATCCCGAAAGTCGCGACTCCGCAGCGCGTTCGCGTTTCGTCGGGTGTGTCGACCGGTCTTTTGATCAGGAAGGTTACGCCCAACTATCCACAGCTGGCAAAGCAGGCCCGCATTCAGGGATCGGTTGTGCTGCAGGCGGAAATCAGCAAAGAGGGCACGATTCAGAACCTGCAGTTGATTAGCGGACACCCCATGCTGGCGCCGGCGGCGATCGAGGCCGTGAAACAGTGGCGTTATAAGCCGTACCTGCTCAATGGCGAGCCGGTGGCGGTGGAGACGCAGGTAGTTGTGAACTTCAGCTTGTCCGGAGGCTAGACTCTCCAGACCGGCTTGTGTCGTAGTTAAGTTTGCGGCGGTTTAAAGCCCTCCCCGTCCCACCTTTTCCCGAGACGGGAGACCTGGGTGGTTTTACACCCGGGGGCAATTCTGCCCAGTTTGGTTTTCTTGCATCAAACGATTGTGATCAAGTGGCTGTTAAAGAGTCTTGATTAGGGCGGCCTGTAGTAGGTTGTAGAGACGCGGCTTGCCGCGTCTCCTGCCACAGAATTAGACGGGGCAAGCCCCGTCTCTACAGGGGGAATTAACGAGCGTTTAGAAACGAGCTCGAAACAGTTCTGAGGAGGAAAGCAACTCATGGTAGTGAATCTGGCAGCAGTCGCACTCTGTAATTTCCATCTTTTCGCCGCCTGGCTCTTTGACGAGAGCT
>Ga0193751_1001300_pt1 | contig 16257 bp, 18 predicted proteins | sample L1c2metaG_FD_143050 | JGI IMG/M metagenome (GOLD analysis project Ga0193751, IMG submission 143050) | Soil microbial communities from a riparian zone of the East river system, Colorado, United States - L1c2 | ecosystem: Environmental > Terrestrial > Soil > Riparian zone | place: USA: East River... | reverse complement strand
GCGTACCACGAACCAGGCGGCCCGGGAGTGCGCGTCGACTCCGGCCTCGACGCCGGCCGCGAGGTGGTCGCGGCGTACGACCCGATGATCTCGAAACTCATCGTGCACGGGGTCAACCGCGAGCACGCGCGGCGGCGCATGCTGCGCGCGCTCGGCGAGTACGTGATCGAGGGGCCGACGACGCTCATTCCGTTCCACACGGCGCTGCTCTCGCACGAGTGCTTCATCCGCGGCGAGACGTGCGTGGGGGTCGTCGAGTCGCTCGACCTCGACGGCAAAGCTCCGACGAGCAGATTGCTACCCGTGTCGGGCCGGACGGTCGAACGCGTCCGCACCGTGGAGGTGGACGGACGCCGCTTCGAGGTGCGCCTCACCGAGCCGGAGGCGCCGTGGCTCGAGCTGGCCCGCCGCCGGCGCGAGCGCGTGAGCGCAGGCGCCGCCGGCGGCACCGACGTCGTTGTCTCGCCGATGCAAGGCACGGTCCTCTCCGTCGCGGTCACCGAGGGCGATGAGGTAGAAGCGGGCGCGCTCATCTGCATCGTGGAGGCGATGAAGATGGAGAACGAGGTCCACGCGCAGCGTGCCGGCACCATTACCGCGCTGTCCGTCGCGCCGGGCGAGCCGGTCGCGACCGGTCAGGTCATCTGCGTTATCTCGGGCTGACGAGCCCGGCGTCGTACGCGGCGATCACCGCCTGCACGCGGTCGCGCACGCGCAGCTTGCGGAGGATCGCGGAGACGTGCGTCTTCACGGTCGTCTCGCTGAGGAAGAGGTGCTCGGCGAGCTCAGCGTTGGACAGGCCGGTGGCGAGCAGGCGCAGGATCTCGAGCTCGCGCTCGGTCAGCTCGTCGAGTGTGCGGCCGGCGTCGGGCGCTGCCTGCTGCGCAAAGCGGGCGACGAGCCGCTCGGTCGCAGCCGGGCCGAAGAGCGAGTTGCCGGCGGCGACCACGCGGATCGCGTCCACGAGCTCCGCCGGCTCGACGTCCTTGAGCAGGAAGCCGCTCGCGCCGGCGCGGATGGCGGCGTACACGTACTCATCCAGGTCGAACGTCGTCAGCACGAGGATCCGAGCGCGCGTGCCGGACTCGACGAGCTGCCGCGTCGCCTCGACGCCGTCGAGGTTCGGCATGCGCACGTCCATGAGGATGACGTCGGGATCGAGCTCGCGCGCGAGCTCGAGCGCCTGCGCTCCGTCCGACGCCTCGCCGGCGAGCTCGAGGTCGGGGCGTTCCTCGAGCACCATACGGAAGCCGCTGCGCACGAGTGGCTGGTCGTCGACGACGAGCACGCGAATCACAGCGGGAACCTCGCGGACACGGCGAAGCCGCCGGTGTTCTTGGGGCCCGTCTCGAGCGAGCCGCCGAAGGCGGTAACCCGCTCGCGCATGCCGATCAGTCCGCGCCCGTGGCTATCGCCGTTGCCCGCGGCTTCGCCGTCGTCGCGCACCTCGATGCCAAGCTCGTCGTCGCGGTAGCGCAGCGAGACGTCCGCGCGCGTCGCGTTCGCATGCTTCAACGTGTTCGTCAACGCCTCCTGGACGACGCGGTACGCGGACAGGTCGACGCCCGCCGGCAGCGGGCGCGGGGCCCCCTCGATGCTCACGGCGACGGCGAGCCCGGCGGCGCGCACCTGTTCGACGAGGTCGTCGAGACGGTCGATGCCCGGCTGCGGCGCATACTCGGCGCCGTCGGCGCGCACGACTCCGAGCAGGCGGCGCATCTCGGCGAGCGCGGTGCGCCCACTCGCCTCGATTGCGCGCAGCGCCTCCCGCGCACGCTCGGGGCGCGTGTCGAAGACGTCGTTCGCCGCGGCGGCCTGGACGACCATCACGCTCACGTTGTGGGCGATGACATCGTGCAGCTCGCGAGCGATGCGCGCCTGCTCCTCCGCGCCGGCGCGCGCCGCTTCGGCCTCGCGCTCTCGCTCGAGCCGCTCGGCCCGCTCCTCGAGCGCGCTGGTGTACGCTCGCCGCGTGCCGAGGTTGTCGCCGACGACCCACGCGCCTGCGAAGAGCAACAGATCCGAGACCGTCCGGCCCCAGTCGGCGAGCCCCAGTGTGGTGAGCGTCGTCGCGAGCGACGCGAGGGCTGCCGCCCACAGACCTTCGGTGCGGCCGAGGTTCGCCGACACCGTGTAGACGGCGACGAGGGACGCCACAGGCGGCCATGCCGAGACGAAGATCGCCTGAGCGATCCACGCTGCAGTGACGCCCGCGAGCACGGTGCGCGGGTACCGGCGACGGACGAGCAGCGGCACCACCTGGACGACGGCGAGGGGGACGCCTTCCGCCCAGTCGTCGAGACGGCTCGCATGGCCGATGTAGGCCGCCGCGAGGACGAGCACCACGCCGACGTCGACGAGGCTCGGGTGCCGCCGGAGCCAGTTCCAGACCATGGTCGACGAACGCTACTGCGCGGGCGCAAATCCGCCTCGGGCGCGAGGACGGTTCGGCCTCCTCCGAACGGACGAGTTACTCGGCGATGCGAACGCCGGCGAAAACGTCGGCGACGCCGCCGATCGCGCTGAAGAGGATCGACGCCATCGACAGCTGGCCGGCGCCCCACAGGGCCGGTACGAACCCGCCGACCGTCAACCCGAAGGTCCCGCACATCGCGATTACCCCGCGTCCCATACGACAACTGATCGGCACGCAGAGGCGAGACCGTTAGAGTCACCCGCCGGTGGACCTGTACGAGTATCAGGGCAAGGAGCTCTTCAAGCGCGTTGGCATCCCTGTCTCCGAGGGACGCCGAGCCGACTCGCCGCAGGATGCCCGGGCGGCGGCGCAGGAGCTCGGCGGCCAGCTCGTCGTCAAGGCGCAGGTGCTCACGGGCGGCCGCGGCAAGGCCGGCGGCGTGAAGCTCGCCGAGGGGGCCGACGACGTGGAGCAGAAGGCGAAGGACATCCTCGGCCTGGACATCAACGGCCACATCGTCCGCCGGCTCTGGATCGAGCGGGCCTCCGACATCGAGCGCGAGTACTACCTCTCCATCACGCTCGACCGCGGCGCGAAGAAGCCGCTCTTCATGTTCACGACCCAGGGCGGCGTCGAGATCGAGCAGATCGCGGAGGAGCGCCCCGAGGCGCTCGTGCGGTTGCACGTCGACCCATCCGAGGGATTCCAGCCGTGGGTCGCGCGCCGCTTGATCTACGGCGGCGGCGTCACCGATCCGTCCGAGCAGAAGCAGATTGCGTCCATCGTCGAGAAGCTCTACCGGGCCTTCGTCGAGTTCGACGCGATGCTCTGCGAGATCAACCCGCTGATCGTCACCCCCGACGGGACGGTGAAGGCGCTCGACTCGAAGTTCACCGTCGACGACAACGCGCTCTTCCGGCATCCCGACGTGGCCGAGATGCGCGACACTGCCGCCGCCGACCCGATCGAGGCGTTCGCGCGCGAGAAGGGCGTCACCTACGTGAAGCTCGACGGCAGCGTCGGCATCATCGGCAACGGCGCCGGCCTCGCAATGTCGACGGTGGACGTCGTCGCGCACGTCGGCGGCCGGCCTGCGAATTTCTGCGACCTCGGCGGCGGCGGCTCTGCCGAGGGCGTCGTCGATGCGCTCGAGGTGATCACGCGCGACCCGCAGGTCAAGTCGATCTTCTTCAACATCTTCGGCGGCATCACGCGCGGCGACGAGGTCGCGCGCGGGATCCTCGAGGCGCTCGACCGCCTCGACATGTCGAAGTATCCGATCGTCGTCCGGCTCGATGGCACGAACGCGGAGGAGGGGCGGCGGCTGCTCGCCGAGGCGGGCAACCCGAACATCCACACCGAGGCGACGATGCTCGACGGCGCGCGGCGCGCGGTGGAGCTGGCGGCGTGACCGACGTCTGGTCCGATCGCGCCGACGCGTATCGCAAGAGCGCGATCCACGCGGAGGGAGAGGATCTCGACCTCGTCGTCGAGTGGTGCGAGCCTGGGCCTGGCGTCACCGTTCTCGACGTCGCCACCGGCGGCGGCCACGTCGCGCGGCGGCTGCGCGAGGCCGGTGCGACCGTCGTCACGACCGACCCTGCGCCCGGCATGGGCGCCGACACGACCGCGCCCGCCGAGAGCTTGCCCTTCGCGGACGGGAGCTTCGACGCCGTGGCGTGCAGGCTCGCGGCGCACCACTTTGCCGACGTCCTCACGGCTGTGAAGGAGATGGCGCGCGTCGCCCGCGGCCGCGTCGTGATCTGCGACAACACCTTCGTCAGCGAGTCGTCCGAGGAAGCCGATCGCCTGCGCGACCCGAGCCACGTGCGCAACTACGGCGTGGCCGAGTGGGAGAGCTTCTTCGAGCTCGCCGGGCTCACGATCGTGGAGGAGCGCCACTTCACGCGGCCGCTCGAGATCGAGCCGTGGCTCGCTCGCGTCGAGTGCACCGGCGAGGACGCAGCGCGCGTGCGCGAGCTGCTCGGCGACCGCGTCGTCGACGGCTGGATGCCGCTGCCGACCCTCGTCCTCAAGGGAACGAAGTAATGGCGGTCATCGTCGACAACGAGACGCGGCTCGTCGTCCAGGGCCTGACGGGCAGCGAGGGCCGGTTCCACGGCCTGCGCAACCGCGCGTACGGAACGAACCTCGTCGCAGGCGTCACGCCGGGCAAGGGCGGCCAGGACGTCGAGGGCGTCCCCGTCTTCGACACGGTCGCCGACGCCGTCGAGAAGGCCGGCGCAAACACGAGCCTCATCTTCGTGCCCGCGCGCTTCGCGGCCGACGCCGTCTACGAGGCGGTCGACGCGGGGATCACGACGGTGATCTGCATCACCGAGCACATCCCCGTGCACGAGATGCTGCGCGTCTACACGTACTTCCGTCCGAAGGGCGTGACGATGATCGGCCCCAACTGCCCGGGCGTGCTCTCGCCGGGGAAGGCGAACGTCGGAATCATCCCGGCGGAGATCTTTAGCGAGGGCGTCGTCGGCCTCGTCTCCCGCTCCGGGACGCTCACGTACCAGATCGGGCACGAGCTGACCCAGCTCGGCCTCGGGAACTCGACCATCGTCGGCATCGGCGGCGACCCGATCGTCGGCTCGTCGTTCATCGACGTGCTGGAGAAGTTCGAGGCCGACCCGGAGACGGAGCTCGTGGTGCTCGTCGGCGAGATCGGCGGCGACGAGGAGGAGAAGGCGGCGCAGTACATCGGTGAGCACATGACGAAGCCGGTGCTCGCGTACATCGCCGGCTTCTCGGCCCCGCCCGGCAAGGCGATGGGGCACGCCGGCGCGATCATCTCCGGCTCCTCCGGAACGGCTGTGGCGAAGAAGGAAGCGCTCGAGGCCAAGGGCATCGAGGTCGGCGCGACGCCGACCGAAGTCGCACAACTCGTCGCCAAACGCCTCAAGTAGCTCGCTAGGCTGGGGCGATGGACGTCGTCAGCTTCGCGCGCGGGATTCCCGCTCCCGAATGCCTTCCGGTGGAGGAGCTCGCGGACTGCGCGAAGGCCGCGATCGAGCGGGACGGCAAGGCCGTCCTCTCGTACGGCCCCGGCGGAGGCTACGGTCCGCTGCGGGAGTGGATCGCGGCGCGCCACGGGGTCGAGCCGGGCCGCGTGGTCGTCACGAGCGGCTCGCTCCAGGGCTTTGTCTTCCTCGCCGAGCAGCTCGTGCAGCCGGGCGCGCGCGTCCTCGTCGAGGCGCCGACGTATGACCGCCCGATCAAGATCCTCCGCCGCCTCGGCGCCGACATCGTCGGACTGCCGATGGACGACGACGGCCTCGAGCCGGATGCGCTCGAGCAGGCCCTCGCCTCCGGGCCGAAGCCCGCGTTCCTGTACACGATCGCCACCTTCCAGAACCCGAGCGGGCGCACGCTCACCGAGGAGCGCCGCCGCCGCGTCGTCGAGATCGCCCGCGAGCACGAGCTGTTCGTGCTCGAGGACGACCCGTACGGGCTCGTGCGCTACGACGGCGATCCGCTGCCGACGCTCTTCGAGCTCGAGGGCGGCGTCAACGTCACGTACGCATCCTCGTTCTCGAAGACGGTTGCTCCCGGCGTCCGCGTCGGCTACTTCGTCCTGCCGGCACCGCTCGCCAAGCAGATCGAGGCGCTCGCGGTGTCGACGTACATCTCGCCCCCGTTCATGACGCAGGCGACGGTGCACGAGTTCCTCCGCCGCGGCAACTTCGAGCCGAACCTCGAGCGCGTGAAGCGGCTCCTGGGTGCTCGGCGCGACGCGATGCTCGACGCACTCGAGCAGCAGCTGCCGGACGGCGCGACGTGGAGCCGTCCCGAAGGCGGCTACTTCGTCTGGGTCGATCTTCCGCACGACGCGCCGACGGTCGCGCAGGCGGAGGCGGCCGGCGTCACCTTCGTCGCGGGCCAGGACTTCTTCGCCGACGGCAGCGGCGCGCAGTCGATGCGCCTCGCGTTCAGCTTCGTGTCGCCGGACGAGATCGCCGAAGGCGTCGCGCGGCTCGCGCCGCTACTCGCCGGCGCTTCGGCGCCTGCGTCTGCGCTCTAGCTGCGAGAGCAGGATCCCGCCGATCGCCCCGAGCGCGAGGCTGAGCAACACGACCCAGATCAGCGAGACGCGCGCCGTCCCCGCGACGAAGTGCACGGAGACGTGCTTGCCGTTCTCGAGGATGAACGCGATGGCGTACGCGATCACGATCGCGAGAGCGATCAGCCGCGCGTAGACCCTCGGCTGCCACTGCTCCTCGAGCTTGCCGGCGGCATCGCGTTGTCGGCGCAGGAAGCGCACTGCGCGAGTCTACGCCGCTGAGACTGCGGCAAGCGGCCGGGCGACGAGCCGCGGCTGCGGCGGCGGAGCGAGATGGCCGGCTGCCATGAGGCGGAACGTTGGGCAGATCTCCTCGCCCGGGAGCGCGCACAGGCCCGCGCAGCGGAAATAGCAATCGTTGCAGGTTGTTTTTGGTTTTTTGCTCACGGGGCCTTTTGCTCGATGTGGACAGCCGGATTCGAGGAGCGATCATAGGCCCGTCCGGACCGGCTTGAAAGCGTTGCCGGAGACGAAAACTAACGAGTTTCCGGCAGATTCCAACCCGCCGAAAACTGCTGTTTCTAGCGCTTCTTGGGCAGGGTTGCCAGGGCGCGCAACGCCTGGGGAAAACTTGTCACAGCGATGATCCGCAGGCCGTGCGCGTAGCGCCTCGCATCCGCGGCGTTATCCCCAGCGGCGGGCACGAGGAAGACGTCGGCGCCCGCCGCGCGCGCGCCGTAGGTCTTCTGCTTCACGCCCCCGATCGCGCCGACGCTGCCGTCGAGCGAGATCGTGCCCGTGGCCGCAACGCGATAGCCGTGATCGACCTTCCGCCCGAGCGCCTCCATCACCTGGAGCGTGAACGCGAGCCCTGCCGACGGGCCGCCGACATTGCCGGCGTCGATTTGCACGCGAATCGGAAGATGGATGTCGGCGGCCTGGCCGGGCGCGAACCCGATGATGGAGCGCGACCCCTCGGACGTCGTCTGAATCCGGAGTTTCAGCTTCGACGAGCCGCGCTCGACGCTGAGCGTGACGAAGCCGCCGGGGCGAATGCGAGTCAGCGCTCGGCGCAGTGACGCCAACGTGAGCGTCGCCCGGCCGTCGACGGACGTGATCACGTCCGTCGGCTGGAGCTTGCCGATCGCGTGCGTCCCGCCGACGACCTCCTCGACGATGACTCCGTCGGGCGTCGCGGTGACGTGGTAGCCGAGCCGCCGCAGCGCGACGGCGGCGGCGACGCGCTGCGAAACGCTCATCTCTTGCAGGTCGGCGCGCCGCACCTGCTGGTCGTTCGAGCCTGGCGGCACGATCAGGTTCGCCGGAACGAGGGTGGCGCCCGACCGGATGAACGGGAAGAGGGACTCGAGTATGCTCGCTCGCCGCTCGAACACGTCGACGAAGTAGATCGCGCCCGGCCCCTTCGCCGGATGCGCGCCCTGGACGTGCACGAGCGGGGCCACCGGGTGCGCGCGGTCGGGGAGCAGGAGGTAGTTGTTCGACGGAACGAGGTACAGCACGATCGCGGCGACGACGACGAGGCCCACGAGCGCGCCGGCGATCTGCGCCGGGCCGACCTGACGCCGCATCAGAAGAGCGCCCGCTGCAGGCCGCCGTCCACGACGATCGTCTGCCCCGTGATGTAGCGCGCGCGATCGCCGGCGAGGAAGCAGACGACGTCGCCCAGCTCGCGTGGCTCACCCCAGCGGCGCAGAGGGATGTCGGCGAGGTCGGCGTCGGTCGGCCCGTCCGGGTACACCTGCTCGAGGCGTGCGGTCGCGATACGACCGGGCGCGACGCAGTTGACCGTGATTCCCTGCGGTCCGAGCTCGCCTGCGAGTGTCTTCAGCCAGCCGGAGAGGGCGGGACGGAACGCGTTCGAGAGAGCGATGTGCCGCACCGGCTCCTTCGCGGCGATCGAGGTGATCGCGACGATGCGCCCGGCGGGGGTCTGCTCGAGGTAGGGAAGGCAGAGCTGGACGAGTCGGACCGCCGGTTCGAGCAGCAGCGCGAGCGCCTCCTCGAGGGACTCGGGCGTGACATCGCGCGCGGTGCCCGGCGGGGGGCCGCCTCCGTTCCAGACGAGGACGTCGATGCCACCGAAGGCGGAGACGGTCTGCTCCACGGCGCGCTCGAGGTCGCGGGGCGCCGTGACGTCGCCGCGCACGGCGAGCCCGCCGATCCGTTCCGCCTCGCGCTCGAGCAGGTCGCGCCGGCGGCCCACGAGCGTGACGTTCGCGCCCTCGGCGGCGAGCGCCTCGGCGCTCGCGAGGCCGAGCCCGGACGACGCTCCGGTGACGAGCGCCGTGCGACCGCTCAGTCCGAGGTTCACAGTGAGTGCCTTACGTCGTCAGGACGCCGACGACCTCGCGCACGGCCTCTGACGAGGCCTGCAGCGCCGCACGTTCGTCGTCGGAAAGATCGAGCTCGACGATCTGCTCGATCCCGCGAGAGCCGAGCTTGACGGGCACGCCCATGTACAGGCCGTCGATCCCGTACTCGCCTTCGAGGTACGCCGTGCACGGGAGCACCCGCTTCTCGTCGAGCATGATCGAGTCGACCATTTGCGCTGCAGCGGCGCCGGGCGCGTACCACGCCGACGTGCCGAGCAGGTTGACGAGCTCGCCGCCGCCCTTCGCCGTGCGTTCGACCATCGACTGGATCCGCTCGTCGGAGACGAGCTTCCGCAACGGGACTCCGCCGACCGTTGTCGCCGAGACGACCGGGACCATCTGGTCGCCGTGGCCGCCGAGCACGGTTGCCTGCACGTCCTTCACCGACGAGCCGGTCTCCCACGCGATGAACGTCGAGAAACGTGCGGTGTCGAGGATGCCGGCCATGCCGAACACGCGCTCCTTCGGCAGGCCGGAGGCGTTCCGCGCCACGTGGCACATCGCGTCGAGCGGGTTGGAGACGACGATGAGGATCGCGTCGGGGCTCTGCGCCACCACCTGCTCGGTGACCGAGCCGACGATCTTCTCGTTCGTCGAGACGAGGTCGTCCCGCGACATGCCGGGCGAGCGGGGGAGGCCGGCAGTGATCACGACCACCGTCGAGCCCGCGGTCTCCTCGTAGCTGTTCGAGCCGACGACGTTCGGCTCGTAGCCGAGGACGGCGCCCATCTGGTTGACGTCGAGCGCCTTGCCCTGCGGCAGGCCTTCCTTGATGTCGACGAGGACGACGTCCGCGTAGTCGCGCGTCGCCAGCACCTGCGCACAGGTCGCACCGACGTTTCCGGCGCCGACCACGGTGACCTTCCGCCTGTCGCTCATACGGGGACTCCAGCCTCCAGCTTCTCGATGATCGCGTCGGCGACCTCGCTCGTCCCGACGGAAGTGGGGTCAGTGCGGGTCGGCTTCATGTCGTACGTCACGCTCGCGCCCTCGGCGATGACGTCGGCGATCGCGCGCTCGAGTCGCATCGAGGCGCTCTGCTCGCCTAGGTGGCGGAGCATGAGCATTCCCGACAGCAGCTGCGCCATAGGGTTCACCTTGTTCTGTCCCGCGTACTTCGGTGCGGAGCCGTGTGTCGGCTCGAACACGGCTACGTCGTCGCCGTAGTTGGCGCCGGGCGCCATCCCCAGGCCGCCGATCATCCCGGCGCAGAGGTCGGAGAGGACGTCGCCGTACAGGTTGGGCAGCACGAGCATGTCGTACTCCTCCGGACGCTGCACGAGCTGCATGCACATGTTGTCGACGATGCGGTCGTCGAACTGGATGTCCTCGTGCTCGGCGGCGACCTCGCGCGCGACGCGCAGCCACAGGCCGTCGGTGAACTTCATGATGTTCGCCTTGTGCACGGCCGTGATCTTCTTGCGGTTGTTCTTGCGCGCGTAGTCGAAGGAGAACTCGAAGATGCGGCGCGTGCCGGTGATGGAGATGGGCTTGATCGAGATGCCTGCGTCGTCGTGGCGAAGCTTCCCGCCCTTGGACTTGATCCAGGCGATCAGCTCCCCGGCGTCCGGGGTGCCTTGCTCGTACTCGATCCCCGCATAGAGATCCTCGGTGTTCTCGCGCACGATGATCAGGTCGACGTCCTGGAACCGGGAGCGCACGCCGGGGTAGCTCTTGATCGGGCGGACCTGGGCGTACATGTCGAGCTCCTTCCGGAGCGCGACGTTGACCGAGCGGAAGCCGCCGCCGACCGGCGTGGTGATCGGGCCTTTCAGGGCGACGCCGGTGTCGCGGATCGCCTCGAGCACCTCGGGGGGCAGCGGATTGCCGCCGTACTGGTCCATCACGTCGGCGCCCGCCTCGCGCACCTCCCAGTCGAAGTCGACGCCTGTCGCCTCGAGGACGCGGCGCGTCGCCTCGGTCAGCTCGGGCCCGGTCCCGTCGCCGGGAATGAGTACGACTCGGTGGGCCACGGGTCAGCAGTGTATTTAGAGTCTCCGGCGTGACGTTGCAGGAAGCGGCCGCGCAGGCCGACGCGCTTGCCCAGGCGGGATCCGAGCGCGAGCTCGCGGACTTGCGCGCCGAGTGGGGCGATGAGCTCGAGGCGGCGGCCCGCAGCCAGGACTTCCGCGAGCGCGCGGTCGCGTACCGTGCCATCGGGCAGTTCCACTGGCGCGCGAAGGAGGAGCTGCTGCGCCGCGGGCTCGACGACGAGAGCCCTGCCTGTCGCGGGTCGGCGCTGCTCTCGGTCGAGCTGCTCTCCCGCGACCACCCGTCCACGGTCAACGGCGTTCGTCCGCTGCTGCACTCGCTCGTCAGCGCCGACGGGAACGTGGCCGTCCGCCGGCTCGCCGTCCTCGCACTGAAGAACGGCTCGCCGCAACGCGACACGATCGTGCTCCTCGAGGGTCTCGCGGGAGACGACGAAGCCGACGCGCAGCTGCGCAAGACGGCGGCAAGCGTCGCCCAGCAGCTGAAGCGCAGGCAGCCGAAGCGCTAGATCAGGACGCGCAGGTGGTGCACACGCGGGCGTGGATCTCGCGGCCGCACGAAGGACAGATCCGCCGCTGGCGCCGCCACTCGAGGGCGCTCTTCTGCATGCCGGCCGTCAGCATCATCCAGCCGACTCCGACGGTGAGGATGGCGAGCATCGCGATGTGGAGATCGATCGTCATGTCAAGCCTTCTTCCGCGCGTGGGGATGCGCCTGGAAGAACAACTCCCTTCGCCTCCGATCGGATACGTGGGTATACCGCTCGGTTGTGGAGAGATCGGCATGGCCGAGCATTTCCTGAACGGAGCGGAGGTCGGCCCCGCCCTCGAGCAGGTGGGTGGCGAAGGAGTGCCGCAGGAGGTGGGGATGGACGCGGCCAGGCTCGAGGCCGGCTGTAGCGGCGAGCTTGCGCAGGATCAGGAAGGCGCCCGCGCGCGTGAGCGGGCCGCCCTGCGCGTTGAGGAAGAGCTCGGGCCGGTGCCGGCGGTCGAGATAGGGCCGCCCGCGGGCGAGATAGCGGCGTAGGGCCTCCACGGCTTCGCGGCCGATCGGGACGACGCGCTCCTTCGAGCCCTTGCCGAGACAGCGCACGAGCCGGCCGTCCAGGTCGACCGCCGAGCGGTCGAGCCCCACCGCCTCGCTGACGCGGAGGCCGGCGCCGTACAGGAGCTCGACGAGCGCGCGGTCGCGCAGGGTGCGGGGTGCTGTTCCCGACGCCGCCTCGATCAGTCGCTCCGCCTCGCCGGGCGAGAGCGTGCGGGGCAGCGTGCGCGCGCGGCGCGGCAGCTCGAGGTCCGCAGCCGGGTTGTCGGCGCGCGCGCCGATGAGCATCTGGTGGCGATAGAAGGACCGGAGGGCCGCGATGCGGCGCGCGATCGTCGTCGCCGCGAGCCCGCGCGCGCGCATGTGTGCGACGTATGCGGCGAGCCGGTCGGGCGTCGCCGCGGCAGGCGATCCCTCGAGGAACGCGGTGACGTCGCCGAGATCGCGCCTGTAGGCGTCAACGGTGCGCGGCGCGAGCCGCGTCGCGGAGAGCGCGAGGAACGAGTCGACTGTTGGATCGCGGGTCATGAGCGTGGGTGGGCGTGGTCGTACACGCGGCGCAGGCGCCGCGCGTCCACGTGCGAGTAGACCTGCGTGGTCGAGAGCGAGCTGTGCCCGAGCAGCTCCTGGATCGTGCGGAGGTCGGCGCCGCCCTCGAGCAGGTGCGTGGCGAACGCATGCCGCAGACGGTGCGGATGCGGGACGAGGCGGCGGAGCGTGCTCGTGTCGAGCCGCTTCCCGCGGGCGGAAAGGAAGAGCGCGTTCTCGGCGCCGCGGGCGAGCTCCGGCCGCGCGTCGCGGAGGTAGCGCGCGAGCCAGCTCGCCGCCTCCTCGCCGAGCGGGATGATGCGGTCCTTTGCGCCCTTGCCGAGCCGCACGTGCACGAGCTCCTGCTCGAAGTCGACGTCGGCGAGGTCGAGGCCGACAGCCTCGGCGCTGCGCAGGCCGGCTGAGTACACGAGCTCGACGAGCGCGCGGTTGCGCAACGGGATGGGGCCTTCGCCTTCCAGGGCTTTCAACACGGCATCCACCTCGGCCGCGCGCGGCGCGTCCGGCAGCCTGCGCGTGCGGCGTGGCGCGAGCACGGCGTCGGGGACGCGCGCAGGCCCGAGCGCATGGCGGAGGAACGCGCGGACGGCGGCCAGCTTGCGTGCGATCGTCGCCGGTGCGAGCTTCGCCGGCCGCCGGCCGGGCCGGGCGGCACCGAGCAGCGAGGCGTAGTCGACGAGCACGCGGACGTCGACGTCGTCGAGCGTCGTGCCGCGGCGGTCGAGCCAGTGGCAGAACTCGTTCACGTCGTAGCCGTAGGCGCGGCGCGTCCCGTCCGAGAGCGTGGGCGAGTCGAGGAAGCGTGCGGCGGCCGCGTGGGTGTCCACGTCCATGGGTTCGACGCTAGGCCCGCGCGGCCTCCGCCAGAACGGGCAGTGTTGGTCTTGTGCCGCACAAGACCAAGGTCTGGATCGCGCTCGGGACCGTCTATCTCATCTGGGGGTCGACGTACCTCGGGATCGAGCTCGCCGGCGAGACGATCCCGCCGCTCTTCGCGGTCGGCACGCGCTTCGTCGCCGCGGGGCTGCTGATGACGGCGTTCACCGCCTGGCGCCGCGGGCCGCGCGTCCTTCGCGTCCGCCCGGTCGAGCTCGCATCGGCCGCGCTCGTCGGCACGCTCCTGCCGGGGGCGAACGCGGTCCTCTTCATCGCCGAACGGCACGTGCAGACCGGCGTGGCTTCCCTCGTCATCGGCTCGGTGCCGTTGTGGGTCGTGCTGCTGCGCACGTTTGCCTCCGACCGGCCGCCGGTTGCGACACTGGCCGGCGTCGGCGTCGGCTTCGCCGGCCTGGCGCTGCTCGTTCGCCCGACCGGCGGCGCGCCGCTGTGGGCGATGCTCATCGTCGTCGTCTCGGCGGTGATGTGGGCGACGGGCTCGTTCCTCTCCAGCCGCCTGCCGATGCCTGCGGACTCCTTCGCCGCGACGTCGATCGAGATGCTCGTCGGCGGTGCGATCCTGCTCCCGATCGGTCTCGCGACGACGCATCCTCACTTCGGCGAGTTCTCCGCGCGCTCGATCTTCGGCTGGTTCTATCTCGTGACGTTCGGCTCGCTCGTCGGCTACACCGCATACGTGTGGCTGCTCGACAACGCGCCGATCGGAACGGTCGCGACGTACGCGTACGTGAACCCGATCGTCGCCATCGCGCTCGGCGCGATCGTGTTGCACGAATCGCTCACGTGGACGATCGGAGTCGGCGCGCTACTCGTCCTAGCGTGCGTCGCGCTCGTCGTGCGCACCGAGACGATCCCGCCCGAGGCTGAAGCGATCGGCGCGGGCGCAGCCGAGGTCAGCTCTTGAGCTCGCCCCGCAGCACGGAATACATCACCCAGCTCTGGCGCCGGCCAAGCCGCGGGTTCCAGTGCGCCTCGCGCAGAACGCCCTCTGCGGTGAAGCCGGCCTTCTCGGCCACGCGGCGCGACGGGGTGTTCTCGACGTCCGCGCGGAGCTGCACGCGGGCGGCGCCCTGCTCGAACGCAAGACCGCCGGCGAGGCGGAGCGCGCGCGTCGTCACGCCACGGCCGCGCGCCTCCCTGCGCGCCCAGTAGCCGATCTCGGCCACGTCCTGCGCGTCGTTCCATCTCAGCCCGATCCCGCCCAGCACGCCGCCCGTCGCGGCGTCGACGACGGCGAACGTCGTCTCGCCCGTCCGACTGAGGAAGCCGAGCGCGTCCGCGGTCGTGTACGGCTGCGGGATCTGGTCGAGCCAGCGCGCGATCTCCTCGTCGCCGTCGAGGCACGCCGCGATCTCGTCCGCATCGGCTTCGTTCCACGGCCTGAGCGCGATGACGCCGTCAGTGGGCAGCCGTTCCCCCATCGCGCGTACGATACGAGGGTGACGACCATGGACGTTCGCGGAGGCGTGGACCTCCGTATCCACGGGATCACGCCCACCGGGCACGTCGTGGCGAACCCGAGCACGCCGATGCTCTACGAGCACGCGATCTCGCGCGGCGAGGCGCGGATGGGCGAGGGCGGCCCGATGGTCGTCGACACCGGCCGGCACACGGGCCGCTCGCCGAAGGACAAGTTCATCGTCCGCGAGCCGGGCTCGGAGGCTCGCATCTGGTGGGGCGGCAACCAGGAGGTCGGCGAGGGATCGTTCGAGCACCTGCGCGAGAAGGTCGCCGGCTTCCTCTCGCACGAGCCGACGCTCTACGTCGTCGACGCGTTCGCGGGCGCCGATCCCGAGCACCGCATCGCCGTGCGCGTGGTGACGACGCACCCGTATCACGCGTTGTTCGCGCGCACCATGTTCATCGACCCGACGCCCGACGAGCTGCGCGGCTTCGCACCGCAGGCGCTCGTCCTGCACGCTCCCGCCCTCGAGGCCGTCCCCGAAGAGGACGGCACGCGCACCGGCACGTTCATCGTCCTCCATCCGTCGCGCACCGAGGTGCTGATCGGCGGGACGTTCTACGCGGGCGAGATCAAGAAGTCGATCTTCACCGTCATGAACGACCGGCTGCCGCTCGAAGGCGTGCTCCCGATGCATTGTTCCGCGAACGTCGGCGCCGACGGCCGCTCCGCCATCTTCTTCGGCCTCTCCGGCACGGGGAAGACGACCCTCTCCGCCGATCCTGAGCGTGCGCTCATCGGGGACGACGAGCACGGCTGGGGCACGAGCGGCGTCTTCAACTTCGAGGGCGGGTGCTACGCCAAGGTGATCAAGCTCTCGGAGACGGCGGAGCCCGAGATCTATCGCACGACGCACACGTTCGGGACGATCCTCGAGAACGTCGTCATCGACGAGCGCGGCCGCCTCGATCTCGACGACGCCTCGAAGACGGAGAACACGCGTGCGGCCTACAAGCTCGAGCAGATCGCGAACGCGCATCCGGACAAGCGTGCGGGGCATCCGTCCGCGGTCGTGATGCTCACCGCCGACGCCTTCGGGATCCTTCCGCCGCTCGCGCGCCTCAGCCGCGACCAGGCCCTCTACTACTTCCTCTCCGGCTTCACGTCGAAGCTCGCCGGGACGGAGATCGGGATCACCGAGCCGCAGCCGACCTTCTCGACCTGCTTCGGTGCGCCGTTCCTGCCGCAGCCCCCGTCGGTCTACGCCGACATGCTCGGCCGGAAGCTCGACGAGCACGGCTCCGCCGTCTGGCTCGTGAACACCGGTTGGACGGGTGGGCCGTTCGGCGAAGGGCAGCGCATGCCGATTGCGGCCACTCGCGCGCTGCTGCACGCTGCGCTCGCCGGCGCGCTCGAGGACGTCGAGTACCGCGTCGACCCCGTGTTCGGCTTCCGCGTCCCCGTGGAGGTGCCGGGCGTCGAAGCGAGCCTGCTTGATCCGCGCAGCACGTGGAGCGACGCGGACACGTACGACCGAAAAGCCCGCGAGCTG